>Ga0209052_1000656_pt1 | contig 11295 bp, 8 predicted proteins | sample WorMetHEROISLAND_2_FD_187409 | JGI IMG/M metagenome (GOLD analysis project Ga0209052, IMG submission 187409) | Marine gutless worms symbiont microbial communities from Max Planck institute for Marine Microbiology, Germany - Olavius sp. 4 HERON... | ecosystem: Host-associated > Annelida >...
CACGAAGTTCCATTCGGTATATAACAAAGTAGAGAAAACAACAATAAAACCATGAAATGAGCTAAATAAAATGCCTAGTGAACACACACGACTGGCGCGAGTCGCTGCCAACAATCAATAGATAGTGCCATCTTCAGTGCCGTGTTTCTATTAGCACGTGCTCTAATGTCGATAATGTTTTGCTCCAGACCAATCCAAACTTCAACCAGTCGCTTCTTGAGTTCATCATTCATCAACATCCCTAAACGGCGTCTGGTAGACTTGCTGCTGCATGTTGACACTGCTGTCACCACTCTTATCATCCATCACCCCATTCTTCCACTCAAAACTCAAAACTTTTCTATTTCTCAAATCTTACCCTCCATAGACATCTGGCACCTCTTCGGACTGATTTCACGGATACCCCGACTGCTTTACGTTTTTTTCTCTGTTTCAGTTTGTTCTAGTTTTCAGTTATCGTTATTTCCTTCCGTTTTACTTTTTCTGTCTCAGGTCTCTCATCCCTCCCATAACCGTCTGTTTCTTGATTTTTATTTATTTTTTACTTTTTTAGTTCCATTTAAAATATTTTTGGTTTTTTAAAGTTTATGTGCTAGATTAAACTGACGGCTTGCCTGTCAGTTTTCCAGTGCAAATCATCTATCGTATCGTATCGTATCGTAAAGGAGAAAGCGTCTGCGTGTTTGTGTTCGACTATCTTAAGTCTATTTGTTTTCTAACTTTTTCGTTATTTCGACTTAACAAAATTCTGCAAATCAGGCCCAGTTCTCTATCGGTGAAGACAGATGCAGACATAGTATAATATTCACATCGTTGCAGTTATGGTGACTGAGATGGGCCAGATGTTACCCGGCGTGCGGCGTTGGCGCGACTCGACCGAGTGGCCAGTGGCGTCATCTGGCGACGACGACGATAACGACGACCAACGTGCACCTGCTGTGTACAGTTGACCATCACTGACCACACACACACACACACAGTATACTGGACAACCTTTTCCGTCAGCTGGACATCACGGCTGGGCTTACGTACATATTCTGCTATCGTCCTACGTTTGCTTGGATATTTTGGAATGACCTTCGACATCCATTTGACTGAACGTTCCTGTTGGTGTCGTAAGAATATACTAAGTACCTGGGAGTCTATGACACCGCGAAGATCCGGTCGATCGCACTCTGCGAAGTCCGTGCCGCTTAGGAAATTAATCCGTTATTGAAGTAGGCCCACGTTATCGACGTGCTTGTCCGGTCTGCGCCGTTGGTGTACTGTACAAACCTCTATAAACACGGCCTCACCGGCCGCAGCAGACGAGCTCGACACGGAGGTGGCACAGATCAGTCTCTCAGGCCGTTGAGAGCAGTTATCGCCGCGAGGATCGCGCGATGGAGACTCTGAGCTCAGCCGAGCCTCTGCTCCTGCAGCGGGCTGTCATCAATGATGACACTACGTCATACTCTGCAGACTCGTCCTACTGTCACGTCGAGTCAACAACGCCGGATGACTTGTACTACGACGAAGATGCAGACTACTGCGAGAACGTCTACGCTACGCCGTACTACCAGTGCGCCGATGACGCCTGCTCCATGCTTCAGTACGGCCCCGCGTTCGTCGACGACTCCGTCAGCTATGTTGCCACAGGTCGTAGTTCTAACAAACGCTCATAAACGTTTTTTATTATCTTGTGTGGAAACGGGTTTTATTAACGTTTTTGTGTTTCCGGTGTCTTTTTTCTTCTTAATAAACGTATAGAACGCTCAATGCAAAATTGCAGTGATTTAATTCGGACATTTATGTACAAAAATCGAAGAGTTACTATTGACAAATTAGTAGCGGGTTTTGTAATTTTAAGTTCACTAGCCCATGTACGAAAACGGTGAGAAAATTTTACGAATAGGCCTACGAAAAATAAACTGCATCCTGAAGCGTTAGAGTAGGCCTATGTTGAGTAGAAAGAGGGCCAAGTTTCCGGTTCAACGTTTTTCATTTTTTCTATAAAACGCGTTGTGGACTTTTTTTTAATTTTCTTGTAATGTTCATTACATCTCAGTCTCTGCGACTGCTTCAAGACATCATCTGTACGTTCAGCTGGTAGCACCGTCATATAGCGACTGAGTTCAGACGGACGTCGGGCTTTGTCTGTCGCCGGCCCGATGACGTGAAACTCACCAGCGAGACACTTGCGTGATCCTGTTTACACCATCTCAGTCTTTCAAGTTTGGACGATTACTCGAGAATTTTATTTTTCAAAGTACTAATGTGAAGACCGTATTGGGAGAGGGCTGTCCTGGTGTTGATGCGCTATATTAATTGACGTTTTACTGACGAGCAGGGCCGTAGCGACGGGGGTATATCGGTATATATACCCCCCAAATCAGTCTACCTTAAATTTTGTATGTGGTTGTTTTGTCTCCTTGCAATGACTAGTTAACATTTATACCCACCCAAATCAAATTCCTGGCTACGCCTCTGCTGACGAGTAAGTAAGTAAGTAAGTATGTGAGTAAGTGAAACGTAAATTTATATAGCGCATAACATCAAAAAATCTCTAATGCGCTAAATTACCTGGTACGGCGCAGGTCAGCACTCTGAACTGGACGTTCCAGACGGGTGGATGGCGGCGGCAGCGACGGGGTGGTCGCATGAGACTGCAGGGGCAGTGACGCAGTGCTGTGATGTGTCGTCGGTGACTGGGACGCCCCCTGGTGGCCGCGGGTGTGCGTCCACAGTCCAGCGACCGCCGGCCGCAGTCAAGCGGAAACGCAAGTCGACGCCGACTCAGCGAGTGGCGGCCAACATCCGCGAGCGACGGCGCATGTGCAGCCTCAACTCGGCGTTTGATCGACTGCGCAGGTCTGACTAAACACCGTGATAGGCCTGCCGACAGCTGGATAACATAGGCCATTTTATAGGCGTGCGTAGGTGTTTTATTGCACAATTTGCGTATCACTAAATACATTTTGTGCAACGTTAACGTTAACGTTAACTCACGACTGGTGTATCTTTAATATTTTACACTACAGGGACAGGGCAAACAGATCGTCAAAAAAAATTATCACCAGAATGCGTTCGTTCAACGCTTAAGCGGAAATTAAGCCCAAAGTGCACTACAGGACCCGTTTTACGGACAGGGCTCCGCCCTGGAGGACGCCGGGGAAGGGTCGCCCAAACCCCATAATCCCCTCCCCTTCGACGACTTGGACTACTTCTTAAGTGATCGCTACGTTTGTGTATATTTAATTTTTTTTAGAATACTGTATAACGTTTGCGAATTTTATTTCAGTCAGAATAGAGATCAATGACTGCATATTTTATTCGATAAAATCCCGATAGTTACGACGCAATGCGGCTGATTCTGTTCCACTGAATACATGCTGAGGAGCTACCTGCTTACACTACAAACAAATTCGCTGACTACTGACTAGTGATAGAAATTTTAGAAAATTTTGTCAGCGTGAAAATTTCATTAAAAGTTTATTTGATGAAATTTTCAAAAATTTCACAAATTTAAAATTTAAAAACAAAACAATTATGGGTGTTTTTACAGATTGTGTTCAATTATTATTGCACAGTAGCATGAGGTGGTGTGTCATGATGTACTACTGAGTTGAGTATGACGGGTATGTTAATGCCAAAAAGGTATGCATAGTATCTACACCGCAATGATAACACTTTCTGCTTCTAATTATAGTTGACATTTTTCTCTGGTTACGACTAGATCAACACAAAAGGAAATTTCAATAAAACTTTAAAAACGGGGTCTTGAAATATTAGAAAATTTCTTGAAATTTGTGAAACTTTCAAACGTGATATTTTCACCGCCCACCCGTGTATGACATTGTAGGCGCGTACCGGCGTTTCCCCACGAGAAGAAGCTATCTCGCATTCAGACGCTGCGTCTCGCTATACGCTACATCATGTTCATGTCGCAACTCGTCGACGTCACGTCGCCACCGCCGCCATCTTGCCAGTTCGTGACGTCACCGGACGTGACGTCATCGAGTCACATGACGTCGTGGCACCCGTTCAATGCGCCAGCGCCGCCGTGTCTACAGGGCGAATTATACTTCTCAGTCTGAATTGGACTAGGCCTACCAGTCCGATTTTTTTTGAAATCCAGATCGATGGAAAGAATTTTCGGCTGATATCTGAATTAGCCAAATTATCGCGAAAAGTTAAAAATACGGCTAATGTTCGTCTGAGTGCCAACGTTTTTGGCTGATATTTGGATTACGGAAATTATCGCAGAACAGAACCGTCAGTAATTCTGCCGAAAATGCATCCAGCAAACTGTTCAAACAAAGTCACAACCGTTCGAAAATTAAAAAAGTTACCGACTCACAAACGAAACTATTTTGTAGTTTCTACGCCTGGTTTTAGCTAAAGAGTGAATTTGAAGTTGTCATGGGTGTGATTTTCTCTGAGTAAGAAAAATCGAGTAGGCCTATCATTTTTTCGGCGGATTTTCGGCGCGCAATAATTCGGCGGCGTATTCGGCTATCGGCTACGGCTTGGGACTCTCGTCTGAAGCCGATGACATACGCGACGTTCAAGCCGAGATCAGCGCAATACACCCAAGCCGATTTTTCGCGTTTATGGCTGGCTTATTGAAATTTGTGGCTGCTTTTTTTGGCTAAGCCGGAAAATCGTGACTGACAAAGACATTTTGGACCTAAAAATTGTACCAGTTGCTAAATTTACTGCTAAACAAGCTCCTAAACCTATAGGTCATACACTTCGAAAATTAATGCGGCTAAAATGACGTTTTTCTGGAGGTTTTCGGTTAGCCGTAAAATCTTTCAGCGGTTTTGCGAAAAATTCAGTTCGGTGGTTAAATTCGGCGGCTTCGGAGTCTAGCGCTATCATTACTCTGAAGCTATCTGTTTGGAACATGTTTCCTCTATAATTCTGAGTTTCTCCAACGCCACTTTAATTAAATAGTATAGGGGTGGGGTATGGGGAAGGGGTGCCCTCTTTTCCACTGGGGATGGAGTCTATGGAGTTGGGGGCAATACCCCTCCCCAGATTTTTTTTTATTTTTGTTGCTCGCGAAATGCCTATTTTGCAGCCTCGAACCCTTCTTAATGTTAAATTGTTTTAGCGCTGTAATATGTTAATTGTTTGGTTCAGTAAAAAGAAATCTAATTTTTTTTCTGATAAACACACAATAGACGAAAAATGTTAGTTAATTTCTTTGCTTGTCCTGGTGGGCCTCAGTGGTTAATACGGCCCTACTTCCAGGGTCCATCACGCATCGCCACTGGCACGCCTCGTGCTGGGGCGCAGCCGTTTCAGCGAGGTGCCTCCAACGTCCTTCATCATAGGCGCAATTTTACCTTAAAAATGGTGGTGACCAGTGGCGTCGCCAGGATTTGGTGTCAGGGGGGGGGGCACGACGATCGAGGCGCCGAAGGCGCGAGCATCGACGTGCCAAGGCGCCGAGTGTGGTCGGGTATGGGGAGGAGCGTCCCCTCCCCAGCCGACTAGAGGGTCTGGGGGAGCGTCGTGACGCTCCCCAGCGGGGTCCGGGGCTGAGCCCCGGCCGCTATCGCATTTTCTGCATGTTTTGGCCATAGAACGCTTCTGGTAGCAAAAAAATACGATTCTCTTGCCCAAACTCCAAGGTATAGGGAGAAAAATGGTATTTTATATGAAAATATGCAAATTCCACTTTGAAAAAGTGGTGGTGACAAGTCACCACCGTCACAGACAAAGTTGCGCCTATGTCGTCGATTCTGGACTGGGCAAACTGTGGGATATGTCTCCAAGCTGATCGGCTCAATAGCTGGGTCCGAACCGATATGAAAACACGCTTAACATTATTTCGTCGTCGAAAGAAAAAAAAGCTCTAAAGGCAAATAGACAGACATGTTTCTTAACGCGGAGTCGCTCTTATGGCGCAAGCGATTCCGCCCATTCCTAAACATTTCTCCATAGCGTCGTCTGTCACATTCGTGCACCCTGCTTAAACCGTTCGACAAAATAATTTATATGCCATTTGGCAGGTACAATTGTGGGGTGCAATTACACACTGTGTTAGATGGGAGTCCCTAACCTCCAGGGCAAGGGGAGATTTTGGGGGTCGAACCCCCAGTAAAACACGCAATTACAAACTACTGCTGCCACCTGCCGAATACAAACGAGGATCGATTCCGCATTTTGCCAAATAACTTTGGTCCCTGTTATACCTTAGCATAGAGTATTGGCTATAACTTTGGTTCTGGAAAAAATCGTGTCTACTTGGGGTTTAAATTTTGCATTGATTGACGTTTAGCAGTTTTCTGTAATACGTAATTTACGTGTGATCCCTTCTCAAAATGCCTGCCGCCAAGCAGTCCAAATGCTGCAGGGAGTCGGTTCTATTAGTGGACGTGTACTACTATGATTGCAACAGGTTACTGTTTCGTCCATGAACTGAGATGGCTTTGAGCAATGGCTTACAGTGCCATTACAAATTCAACCATGGTTACATGACCAAAGTGTAGCATCTGTCTGTTAAGTTTGTTATCCAATCAGTATTAGGCGTATAACATTATCATTATCACGCAGTCACATGTTTATACAGTGACGGATAAGTTAAAGATTGATTGAATTATATGTATCCTATGTCAAGACGTTAAGGGCGACAATCGAATACGTATTTGCTTCTGGGTTTATCCACGTTTTTCTTGTGATATTGCGGCAGCGTGCCGACTTTTAGTGATATCCGCCTGTTCTTTCATCGTTGTTAAACGTTATAAATTAACGTAAACTGCAAAAAAATTACTTACGTAAGCGTAGTAGGTTAATGGATTTGTTCGTTTTCAAAACGCAAACAATGCGTGATTGTAGTCTGCATACAGTGCAGTTATAATATTCAGATTGAGAAAGCATCGTGTTGCTTTTGAACGAAAACACCCAGGACGCTATTGAAAACATGGCGACTTACTAGAAGCACCAGTCGCTTACAAGAACGAAGCTAAAGTGACATTGTGACTAAAGCGATTATTCACTCCGTAGTGTCGTTGCTACTGTGATCGGAACACGTTGAGCTGCATGCACTATGACTGCACTGTAGTTGTTGTTGCAATATTAAACTGCTGTTAAAATGATGTATTTTGTTTCACAGTCACTACATGTAGCAAGTACTAGCAGTAGCTCTCAGCAGCAGCAGCATTATGCACAGTAGAATTTAATGTGTAAGCGGATTAAAAAAAAAACATTTATATTTTTCTGCAGAGATCCAGTGAACCACACAAAGTGGATGGTCAGTAAGTAAGCAGGATGACTTCGTTCATCAACGTTCCAATACACACACATATAACCAGAACTAACACTAACAAACAGGTTCCATTCAACAGCACACAGACAAGCCAGCTACCCTAATGAAGTTTGTACTAAAGACCGACCGAAACATAAAACAAAACACGCAGAACTACGACCACTAGCTACACAAACCGGTATCTCATCACTATATAAGATACAGCATTAACATATCACGCATGTTTCAAATTTTTAGCGAATAGTGTTCACTTTTGTTCACCTTTCAGTTAAGAAAGTCATCATTTCATTTTTAATGGGCGTCTGATCATGACATTAGTTCGTTGCATGATGGTCAGCTCTGGAACTCTTTACTTTGGAAAATAAGAATGAAAAGCCGGTTTGTGTAGAGATGGAGCCAGGACTAGAAATCAGGTTGATTAAATGGGCCAGCCTAGACCAAAAAGCTAATGGACAAGGACAAATAGTTTAGGCCAAGCACATGCCTGCCATAGAATAGTAGACACGAGTGATTCTTGGCATGTCTATTTAAGTCCACGTTTAGTAACACTCTCCGACACGACACACTGACGTTCTGTCAGAACATGGCCACCACAGTAAACACAATATTACAATAACTCAATCACCAACCGATACATGTTCTGCAACTCTGGGGCTTAATTTGCTTAACTTCTTAGAAACCTTCCTAAGATTTTCCTAAGATCTGCACAAGTTCCTCCTAAATCAGCAACAGAGTCATGCATAACTTTCTCATAAGTTGTTCGTAGAATATTTCATAAATCGCACTTGTATCTCGAGGTTTTCATAAGCCTGACTTTTCGTAAGCGTGTCGTAAGTTTGAATTATGCAGTTTTTTTTTGTTTTAAAATTAATCCCATGAAAAGCAATCGGATCAGTCTGCAATTGACAAGAGTCAAGAGATGCAGCAGATAAGATGACCTAAATGCCTGGACAAAGCAGTACACCGTTAGCTATGTACAACAAACCCTGTCAAAGATCCAATAAATACTAACATTCTACAAGCACAAACTGGACGGACTCTACTACTGTACAACACATCGGCGCAGTGGATAAATACAATTGACGGAAAATGAACAATAAGCAGTTTATCAAATTACTGGAAAAATATTTGTATACACACGTGACACGCAAGCCAGCAGAGTTTCTGATGAACACAAAGCATTCAGCCAGCATATTTGCATCAGAAGCCAGTCAGCAAACATTAAAAACTTGTCAAATGTCAGTAAAAATGGCACTGGCCCATATTAGACAAAAGCCGTCATAGCATTACGGTTTCGAATTAAAGTTACTGGCAAGGTACAGCTTATAACAAGATAGAGATATTCATAATTAGAAAATAAACATTAAATTAACCATGTCCTTTTAGCAACCAACAGTGAATGAGTTTATAAACAATTTTACCTACAAATTATGGACAAAGTAAATAGCAATAGTGAATATTTACAGGCCTGAGCACAGCACTTTTACTTTTTTCAGGACATGAAATTTATCAAATTTCAGGACATTTTCAGGACACCAAAACCATGTTTCAAGCTAACATATTGTCCCGCTGTGGCACGCACGTGATAAAAAATCAAGCAAATAGTAAATACAAGTAGCAAGTTATTTAAGTATGCTATTTCATTTACCTTCCACAGTAAAGCAGCACAAATCAGGCAGGCTCACATGGGCAGGGGCGTCCACTCCCTGAAGCATCTAATTATGCCTGTGTACCCTTGACAAAGTCATTATGTCAGTGCAGTTTTCGTTTCTTGTCAGCTGGTTCTGATGTAGGCTGTGGCATAGCACTGTCAGCTTTCCTTTTCTTGTCTACTGTGGACCTTTCCATTTTTCTTAGCTTCTCTTCAATCTTTTCTTTCTCATGTTTGATGTCAGCTAGCTGCTTAGTAGTGGTATTAAGCTTCTCGTTGCCCACACTTAGCATAGCCTGTGCAACTTTTGCACCTTGCAAATTGTTCGCTGATCCTTGGACTGCTGCGGACAACTTCTGTGAGGCTTCAGCAATTAACTGTCTTGCAGTTTCTTGTTCCGCCATGTGCACTGTTTCCAACCGTACCTGCTCAGCTAACTGCTCGTGCAAACGTTTGCTGGTCCTCTGTTGAGCTCTCATTGCCTCTAATTCTTCCTCTTCCTTTTTCTTTTTAGCTTCTTCAACTAGTGCTTGTTTGCGCTCATTTTCCAAGAATAGTGCATACTCAGAATGTGCGTGCCTGACTGCGTGTATTAAATCTTTGCTTATGGGAACTGTGGTGCTAGAACCAAACATACGGACAGCTTCCTTCACAACACGAACAGCGACAATACTTCTTTCGGATAACGATCCCCGATCTGTTGTCACCAGAGCATTGTTCACCGAAAATCCACGTTCGGGAGATGCATTGCTGTGTGACAGAGTTAGTGCTGCCTTTGCAACATAACTCAGATGATGGTACTTCTTATCTCCCACTGTGTCAACCATATTGGACACATGCACCCAGTAAGCACAGATGTTGTTACGAAACTCTGCAGCTGCACTGTCCAGTGCAGAATCACTGGCATATATGAGCCATTCTGCACAGACACTGTCACAAAATTGGTCAGTCTTTGTCACTTTTCGCATGTGCTGACACAACCGGCCAACTGCTGCTCGTCCACCTTCAGCTGTTCTGAATCCTGGGTGTATACACTGTAGGTCTCGCAGTATGACATTGTTCAATGGCAAGTGGTCTTTCAGGTATGTAGCAATGGTCTTCAGACATTTTCTGAAGGCTAGTCGCACTGTCTTCTTTTTATCATCTGGTTTGGATGCTAGAACACGTTTAGTTCCACTTCCAACCTCCATTTCATTCCTTGGCAGCCAGTTGTCAGCTTTCTCGCAATCAACTGCAATGAGGTCAGCACCCTCCTTCCCATCCACGACATCTGGCTTCAAGAATTTCCGCAAGAACGTACGTGTCAGTTCATTAACTTTGTCATACAGTACATGTACCAATGGTGAATCTGTCTGGAACAACTGCATAAATTGCGACAAGCTGGCTGCCAGGTATGCAACGAAATGTAAGTAAACCAGAGTTGTTTCATCCTCAAGGCACTGCTTTATGCGCTGGTATCTTGATGCAGTGGTTGGGATCATTCCGGTACTTCGGAGATTCGTTATGAAGTATTTCTTCAGTGGATCGAACTGCTCAATGACCCGTCGGCAAACTGGTTCCAGATACAGCCATCGACTACTGACAGGTTTCAAGAAAAATTTACCAACACATTCCTCCAAGTCTTCTGCTTGGACCTGTTGATAATCCTCCCTTCGGGCTGCCGACAGTTTGAACCACTGATAAACATCGGTCACGAAATGTTCCACGTCAAATGGCAGTCCCTCAACCCCTTTTCGAAAAGCTGTATGCACGGGATGCAGAGTGCAAGTCCCCAAGTCTAGCAGTGGCAAGGACTGCTCGGATTCTAAGTGAGCATTCAGTCGACGCAGAAAAGCAATGTTGACGGCTGGCCCATCCATTGAGCACTGCAACAAATTACAGTGCTTCAATGCATTATTGTCCAGAAACGTGCGAATCTCTTGCTCAATTTTTTGGGCATCTGCATGGCCCAAAAATGCTGAATGCAGGTATGTAACCACTACTTTGCCAAATCGATCAGACCAAAACCCCACATGAATGTCCAGTTGCTTTTTAACCTGTCTCGTTGTCGTCTCGTCAAAATACAGAGTGAAATACGGCACTGATCCAGACCGGACGTCACTGCAAAATAACTTTTGAAAATACGGACCAAGCCCGTCAGTAATAATGTAGGCAGCCTTTTTTCCTGTTCATTGTCATATGCTGGGCAATGTCTGAGTCCTCAAAGGCTAACCGGCACACATCTGCAATATTGTCGAATGATGCAAACGAATAATTGCTGCTGACCATTTTCAGCAGGAGCATTGCTTCTGCTTTCCGTGCCTTGTCCTGTATCGTAGCAGGTACCCATTGGTTTCCCTTAGGCTTGGCCAGTGCGACTGTATTGACCACTGGGCTACTTGTGCCA
>Ga0209052_1000657_pt1 | contig 11291 bp, 12 predicted proteins | sample WorMetHEROISLAND_2_FD_187409 | JGI IMG/M metagenome (GOLD analysis project Ga0209052, IMG submission 187409) | Marine gutless worms symbiont microbial communities from Max Planck institute for Marine Microbiology, Germany - Olavius sp. 4 HERON... | ecosystem: Host-associated > Annelida >...
ATGCAAAATATGCTGCGATTGCATGATCGCTATAAACCAGTATCCCTAAAAAGTACAATATTCGCTTACTAAAATGCCACTTACTGAATGCAGAGCACACGCAGATTGGTTAAATGATAAAATACGATAAAATATACAAATGCTTACAAAAGTACAGTATTATAAAAACAACGAATCAATGTCATAGGAAATCTCATACAAAAAATAAACCTACAAAATTCGCCGACATCAAATTATTGCAGTCTGACATGCCAGTCAAATCAAGGTGTCGCTGTAACTTGCCGCTGCTTACTACGCTTGAAGCTTAAGTGCTGCAAAAATGGCCAGCCATACATAGCAACAGTTGCAGCCATGCTTGTTGGACATCATCTTATCCACGCATTTAATGCGGCAAAGCTGCTTAGAATTAAAATGTCCACTATATCTCGCGCATGAGAGAACAACCACCACCAAATTCAAACTGTGTGTTGTCAAAAATTAAAAGTAAAAATTTGAACAATTATGCTGTTTCTGCTTGCTTGCCGGAGTGTGTCACAAATGCTGTACAAGGCAAGTCTACAGCTGGTACAAGTAGCAGAAATCAGCTAAACGTCAACAAACTTAAATATCATCTGCCACTGTGTGTTGCTAGGTAGTTTTCCGGATCCGGAGAGGCTCAATCATTTACACCAGACTGGTACTGACTGTCTAATTGGGGTGACCTATACACCAGTACAAATGGCATTCTGCAAAAAATAATTAAAAAATAACATGCCGCTGCAGAGACGATTTTTTTCTGGCTTCTTTCTATTAAGAAGTCAGTTGACTCTCCATATACGTCTCATTCCACATATTCTGGTGATTGACCATCTCTGACAGCAGCCTGAAAAGACCAATGTTTCTCAGAACTACAACTAAACAAAAACTGTTGCAAACATTTATCACGGGGAGCAGCAATGATTGTAGTTACCATGAGCGGAGACAATGCAGCCAAGAGCTATAGCGGCAGCTTCACGTACGGTTGGAACATTGTCCTGTAGACGATTGAACAGACTCTCATAGACGCCTGTCATCAATGACCTACATGTCAGCAGCACAACGTGCACTTCTGCTGCAATAAACGGCAAATAATACATTTATTCTGTTCAACAAAAATACAGACAAAAACAAGTAACTAATTTGGTGAAATCGCCTCCTTTCTATTCGCCAGGGGGCAGCAATTTGCAATTGTATGACACACATACTGTACATATATCCAACTCCTCGACTGCAAGCACTAGGTGGCAGCAGGAATTTGCAATTGCAATTGCATGTTTTGGTTGAGGGGGGATTCGAGCCCCCAAATCTGCCTTTCTCCTGTGGGGTCAGGGACCAGCATGAGACACAATCTGTACTTGGACCCTAAAAGTGTGCCTGCCAAATGGCATGTAAATCCGTTGAACGGTTTAAGCACAGTGTTACATGAGTGTTACAGATGATCTCGTAGTTTGCGTTCATCCGACTCTAATTTGCTGTCTGTACCCCACGTCCGTACATGTTTCGGTTCTCGTAGCTTCGCTGTAGCCGCTCCTACCATTTGGAATACCCTCCCTTTAGACATTCGCAATTGCCCGTCCATATGTTGTATTCATCGCCACCTCAAAACATTTTTCTACAACCTAGTTTTTAGGGTTAAGTTCAAGTTTAAGTTCAATGTTAGTGACAGACACAACCTAATATTTACTGAACCAACAGCATGGTAAATTAAAGCAAAAATCAAATCAAAAATAAATTGTCGTAATGACTTCACTCACGACGTGAATGATGCAAGTTCTACATTACCTGTCGTTTGCATGCATAGCAGGAAGTACTGATCAAATAAGTATTGACTGAATAAGTAGCTTAAAGTGTAACAAATGTTCACCTAATTTTAATTGTGCTCGTCACAACAACAGACATTAAGTCTGAAAATTAAGTCTAAAACTTAAGACATGGTGATGCTATCTGTAACAGTGCTTGCAAAGACTGCTAAAATGCTATGCTTAAGAACAATACGAAAATGATCTTAAATTCATGTAGTTATGTAAATGAAAATGTTGTTAAGAATTTAGCAAAAATTCATCCAACACTGATATTCTGATAATTTACTCACTGCGACTCCATTGGGAAAGCTGCTGCCAGTTTTCCACATGCAACACAAGACGCTGAAACACACACCAGCTTTCAGTTAAACATGCCATGGCTCGGTGGCTTGATGGTAGGGCATCGGACTTGCACAACTCCAGGTCGAGTCACCATCAAGTGGTTACTACTTGGATGGGTGACTGTCTGTGGACAGGTAAACCATCTCGGTATATATACTAACCACATGGTCAACTCAGCCTTCCATCCCTCAAGGGTAGGTAAGTTGAGTACCTGCCTGCCAGGCTGGGAGCCGTTAAGACGGGGCACATTCACCTGTGTCGGGTGGCAGGTTACACTGCGTAATCCCATATGGCAGGTGACGCTCTGTAGCTCTGAGATGGGTTCCTGTGAAGAGCTACACACACCTTTAACCGCTTTTAGTGCAGGAACACCTCCATAAATCGCCATCAGTACTTTACACTTTTACAGTGGATGCAACAGTATAAGCACAGGTGTCTGCTTTAGACAAGCTGAAGTACACACGACAGCAAGATATCCTGATATGACACAAGACATGACTTCAAGACGATGACTTAGTAACAATGACAAAAAAGAAAACGAGTAACAGAATGCTTAGTAAGTGATACAGCGACCGACCGTCACGCGTGGAATAGCAGATGTCATTAATGCTGACTTGCAGTGCAGTGAGTAGAGGAGGCACATGTCGACTCAACACTTGCCCATCCATCTACACACAGCCAAACAACACATGACTAACATACACTGGTCACAAATGTTTTATCAACAGTAAGCAAACGTATCGGCCCAGCGTCAACATATTATGCGGCCATCCCTTCCGCCTAGAGCTGTGCAACCCTATCCCAAACTTTGCCCTTTTGAACACTGCAGTATAATAAAAAGGGAGAGTTCCAGCCCTAAATGTTGTATTTTTTGGAAGAAAATTTTGTGACAGGCTAAAATGGAGAAGGGGAGCAATTACCCATTCCTTGCCCCCCCCCGCTGCCACGACGCCATTGATAACAATACAAACAACGAGTGAGTGAAAGCGAGCAGCAGCGAATAAGATGCATCATAACCTTCTGACTGAGTTCACTGATACACAGGCAAGCCGTGTCCTTTAGTTCAGCGTTCCTGTCTGCCAGCTGGCTCAAGTACAGCTCAACCTGCACAGCCCACATGTCAGCCCAGCTGAGTGTGACAATCACGACAACACATTGACACATCAACCGAACCACACGCTTCCCTCCCATCTGATGACACCCGCTCATTACAACAGCGTCTTCATCCACACGGTGCACCAATAAAAACAATCCCATAGAAAAACTTCCATATATCAGCCATGGCTGGATGTAATTGAGCCGAACTTCTGCATTTTATACGTGAGTGTTCGCACGCCATATCCTGCAAATTTCATTACAAGCCAGACGCCCTTTCTGCTGCCCAATTAACACTTCAAATCACTGAAGGCATCATGTCTTGAATGGCAGCAATGAGCTGTTGTATAAGCGATGTGCTAAGTCGATGGGAAGGCAAACATTTTGGAAGATATACGCATAACCACAGTCTATAAAAGCATACTTGTTATATTTTAAGATAACATGTGCAAATAATGGCAGATTCGAATAATTCTTTCACTGCTACATTCAAAGATAAACAGCGGTTGCAACTTGAATAAAACTTGCCATCTTAAAACTGCTACTTGGCACCAATGTCTGGGGCTCCTAGAGCATCTTGTCATAAACAATACAGGGTCACTCTCTCCCCATCCCAAGCCCATTCTGAGGAGACAAACATACAAATGTCTTTACCGAAACACTGTAATAAAAAAACATGAAATTGTACCACAGCATCAATATGTCGCTCCACAAGCTGTTTGCCTCTACCTTCAGTAACACTGTTCCACGTCTCTTGACTGTAAATTCGAACACCTTCTGCTGTATAGTATCTGCACACATATGCCGGTACTATGTATAGCATTGTATTGAATCACACAGTTTTGTATTTGCAATAGCTCAGTTTGCTAAATTTGGTAATCTCCACCTCATAAAATAGTCAAGCAGACAACATTAAATTTTCTGCCCACAATACAGCAGAAGCAAGTCTTAGCCTTAAAAAAACTACTGGGCCTCAGTTCTGATGAAAGTCCTGTTTACATCACTGCTATGTTCGGTTTCATTATAACTACTGCCTATATACACCATTTATGATACTATGCACTAACAGAAATTCACATAGTTTTTACAGCACATCTTCTGATAGTGCGGCTCATAATTCCAGTGCAAATCATTCATTATATCATATCATTAGAGTTTTTTCCGAGAATGCACTATACAGTATAAATTCACTTTTGACATTGACACAGCCATGTCATACACGACACTGTCATTGACATGACTGCCAGTGGACCAGTCTCAGAAGCATCAAGCTGGACACGATAGTAGCAGATGCATCTACCAAATCTACTACGAAAAGAGCTTATCCACCATCCACATTGGCTCATCACTAACAAAGGGAAAAAATGACATACCCTCCTGAGTGTAGGTGGGATGCTCACATCTCCCTCTAGGCCACTCAGCCAGTAGGTGGATAGATCGCTATGTCTGTTATGCATGGCCAGAGCATCACTGCCTTTTGGCCGATACCAAATTATACTGCTTAGTGACAGAGGTACATGGGTGTGAACTACTTTCATAAAGATCAGTGACCTGATCGGGAGTTATACCCATTACCGCTTGATCATAAGTTCTACTGTTACGCCAGCAAGCCAGCTGATCACCGGACACAAGCAATATGTCCAACTCCAAAGTCAACCCATGCTACAAACAGCAAGTGTAATGTGACTTTTAGTAAAGACAGTTAGCATTGTGACATTTTCTGATGATTTCATCAGATGAAAAGAAATGCGTACACAACATCTTCACCTTGTAGTTGCTCTGCGATAGCTCAGCTTTCTGTCTATAATCAACACTAGAGATAATACAACGTGAACACAGTATGAATCACGCACCTGTTGAAGCAAAGTGCTGGTAGCAATGCCAGGAAACACTGCTGCTCTTGAACTGGCGCCGGCAACGAATGAAGAAAGTTTCGAGCAGCAATGCACGCTGCCATCCGAACCTACAACATTGCAAGTGCAGCTTGCACGCACACAAACACACAGCATCGACATAGTCTAGTTCAGAAAAGACATCAATTCTCCATATCACTATTCCCGAGATGCATCATAATAATGTCTGAGTAAACACAAATTCTATGCTACATGGTGAGTTTCGTTTGGTTGTTGTTATTTTATTTTTATCGAAGTTCATGGCTGAAAATACATTATTACCGGACAGTTAAAAAAACTTTAAAAAACTTAACAATAATATTGCCAAACAGTCTCAAATGTACGCACATTTACATAGCATAGAATAAGTATTTGTGTTTACTCAGACACATTATTATGATGCATTTCGGGAATGGTGATAAACCGAATACACATTGTAACAAATCAGATTACATGAGACGTGAGACAATTGATATCAACTATAAGATATTATTCACATCCATGTAATAGGCAACATCTCGCTACAGCAGATCTGCCTTTCATACCACACATCTCTCAGTATGATGTTACAATTACATGACTGCAGCTGTCAGCTAAGCCGTCAGCTATCAGCTTAGCCATCAGCTATCAGCTCAGCCAGCATGTCCGAATGTCGAAGTCATAATTACCTGGCTGCAGCTGTCAGCTAAGCCATCAGCTATCAGCTTAGCCATCAGCTCTGAATGTTGAGATATTTCACTCTGATTGCTGTATTCACGTCGACTCTCTGCACAACATACAAGCACTGCATCACGACGTCAGCACCGCCAGGTTTACGACAATGTCAGCTGTAATCAGTTCTGGTGCCAACATTTATATCTCATCAGTTTCCTTCAGTGCGCTGACAATTCGTCAAGCAACAGGATGGACATGCAGCTTCAGTGATCCCCAAAACTTACTCTTTGGTGATCTCGAGTAACCTAAAGTAACTCCATAGATGTTGGTCAACTGAATTAAAACTGAATGTTGAAGCTAGTTATCCAACTGTTTCATTACTTATATGCACAACCAAAAACTCATTTGAGTCAATTTTCATCTTGTATTTCTACAAACAGCTGATACACATAACAGAAGACTATTGCTGAATAATCTACAAGAATTTCACAGCATGAATTACATTGAGTCAAGTACCATTTTTAACAATGAAAACCAAAATAAAATCTGCTAAATGTGAAATGAGTATTCCTAATATGCCAAAAATATTCAGTAAATATAAACCTATTAAAAGTAACTACAATGACAATAATATGGGATATAAAAGTACCAAAACTAAACGAAAGTACACTAGTACCAAAAACTTACCAGTGCCAAGGTTTGTGAGTGCAATGGCATTGAGTAAGGTAAACGTTGACTCGCGAACAAAACGACTGCTACTGCTCAGAGTGCAAGCAACGGCTTCAAGTAATTTACTGTCAATGTATGCGCTAGCATCTCGACCACAAGCGACTATCAGTGACTCCAAGCATCTGCAGATCAGAAGCACAGCACAATCAGTTGCTATCAGCTATGTGTGACATCAATGCAATATAAACATCTCACTATCACAAAGTTCTGACAGTATGTTTTTTAAATAAAAAAACTTTCCCAATTTGTCTTGACCCACGACGTCAACATAAACCAAAATCCATACTTTTTTCAGACAGAATTTGCAACAAAGAATATATAACTAATCCACCAAACATGCTTTATGTACTTCCACTACCTCGTAAAACCCATCATATTTCAGTACTAGTAACTGCTATAAAAATAAATGGCACTATAAAAACCTGTTTGGTCCTGTGAGTGGGGAGATGTGTGCTAGATATATAATGATGGCTTAGTACCCAGGTACTAGCTGTGATTATGTCAGGGATTTATTGGGCATGAGATTGATTTCGTAAATAGCTGCTTAAACAAGTTGGCTGGGATAGAATAAGGTCCGGTCAGTGGTCATGTGTCCAAGGGTTCCTACTAATATGGCTCAGAGTCGATGCTCTGGCTCTGCACTATGATAAGGCTAGCATTGCCTCTCATTACCTGACTGGCACGTTCATCAAGCCGAAGGGGTACTTGTAGGGTAGCCGCTTGTAGATCCCTCGATTAGCCTTACTGTATTTCCTGCTGTTTTCATGAGCAAGAATTGCTTGAGCATGCAAGTATGGGCAGCTCTGTTCTCTGCTTCTCCAGTCAGATGGGCTTAGTACATAGCACCCCTTCTCTCACGTGTGATGAGGACACATTACTTTGCTAGGTAGGTGGCCATTCAAACAGCAAGCACGCAGCACGTACTTCATCCAAGTTTCCAGCTGTTTCCAATGAGCAGGATCATGCAACTCAGCAGCTCTCCCATCAGACTAGCAATCACACATAAAACACTATCAATGAATCCTTTAATAGTAAACACAGACATGCATGATCTTAGTGGTAATTTTTCAAGTAAATCTGGGTTAGATGATAACCCCCAATTCACAATCTCCACAGATCCCTATCCCGAGACAAGACTCTCTGGATTGATACTGGGTTTTTGTTATTTTTATATTTACTAAGTTAACATATTCAGTAGTGGTAGAAATAAGAAAAATCCAGTGTAGATATTTAGTGAAAGAAGGTGGAGTAAATCCCTGTGCTTGATCTTCAAGAAAATTTGATAATAAGTTTTGCCATTTGGCACAGATGATGAGAATATGCAGATGTTAATTTGCAAAAAGATAACTAAAATTTGTGGAATTTTTTTCTGTAATGTAAACTTACACTACTGCCTTATCTTCCCTTTCTCTCCTTGTATTTTTCCCCCTTATAACCAGCAGGGAGGACTGGGAGGTCCATGGCAGCACATGGAGCTCCCAGTGAGATCAGAGGCAAACCCCCAGTTGCAAAATAAATTTAGCATGCAGTGTGGCCTCTAAATGAATAGGTATACTCGCAAAAATTTATGGGATTTTTCTGGAAAGTGAACTATTACTTTCATGGCAAAGAACGGCCCATTAAGCAACCATGACCATACAGAGCAACGTAGTGAGTAGTGACAGAAAGGATGGAATATTCTAGTGCACATTGACGGTTTTTACTACCACACTAGAGTTGTAGTTGCACTTACTTGTGGTAATTTTGAACTATCATCAGATTTGCGACAATCATGTCTCAGAACCTCAAAATTTGTTCTCATTCCAACAAGCACTGTATCTCGAATGTCCCTAAAGACTGAGTGACCAATGAGAGTGCACAGAGCTCCAAGCACATCACCTACAATGAATGCCACAAATACTAAAACATGCTATCCATTCAACACACAGCTCCTACACTAGCACAACAGCGGCCATTATTCAAGTAAACTTATTCAAACATAACAGTTGATTAGCTTCTCATCAGCAACAAACAAACACACATCCAAAATTAATGCTGCACTCATTAGGCTGATACAAAGCTACAATCTACGCAGTAGTTTTTGTAACAGTACTGAAGCAAGACATATCAGTGCTGCTGTTTCGATACCAGATGCTTTGATACCATCCAGTGACAATGCTGTACACAGATCACATAATACTCCATTTCATCATCATCATCATCATCATCGTCAATGAATATCTGGAAGCAGGCAGTGGCCTCTATTTCTGTCCAACATATCCATTTTGGACACGAATTACAACGAAAAAACTTTACTAATACTATTATTACATTGTGACTTTGCCATAAATACTGCATGCACATGCAAGAAACGCCAGAAATCAGCAACCAGCATCATTATTTTAAAAGTTAGACCCAAGTTGCAACGTTCTTTCGTAACTAGAGTCTTCAGTGCAGCTTCACGCATATCAAAGTCCTTTAAAAATGCAAGAACGACATTAATTTGTCAGCGATGCTGATACTCACCTGCGGTAAGACGCACAGCATACTCTGGATGCTCTAATAGTGTTACAACGTTCAGTTTTAATTCAGAAACGAACTTTGAGTCACTTTTAGCACACTGTGTTGCATTTTCATTTTGGCTGTTCGGTGTTACAATCATCTTTGCAGCCAACAACGCGCCTTGTGTTTCTTCCCATCGTATTTCAGTTGATCGCAGTGCGTTTAGAATGTATCCCTCGACTGAAGTTCTTTCTGAGTCGTCAGCAGCAACATACACATTCCGTAATAGCTCAACTCCACGTTCTCTTTCTAATTTTTTGCTACTTCCTAACAACTTCTTCCATTCAATCGGGTCATCCATGATGAATATCAAGCTGACCGTCGTTGAATAATAATAAAAATCAAGCAAAAATATATAGAAAAGTGAAGTAAACAAACGACATATAGAATAGTTAAACCAGTGAATGTAAACAAACGAAGTTTCGCGTAGAGTTGTGCGGATCGCGTAATTCGTGTCAGGCTCGAGTGAATAGCAGATTGCGAACAAACGCGAGGATGCATGTAATCAGCTTTTGTATTCTATGGTATCGTATCGTAAAACTTGCCATGGAATGGCGCCCTCATCCGTGGCACAGGGCTTTTACTGTTTCTCCTAATTGGATAACGAGACAAAGTACGGATGTCACTATGAAGCCAACTCACAGCTTGCCAGGTACACCCAACCTCAAGTGCAGGAGCCTTCAGCTTATTGTGAAGTTTGCACTTTTACCCGAAGAAGAAGAAGAAGAAGAAGAAGAAGAAGAAGAAGAAGGCTGGAACCGCTGCATGCATTGATGAAGTACTATGTAGACAAGTTTATACATTTATATCGCTTAAAATAGACTATACACAAATGGACATATATGGAATGTAAAAGCTTACAGTTTAACGAGTCCGTTAACCTCTAACTGTAATTAACTTCAGTTCAGTTCAGTTTATTTGATTCCATTCAAACAGTTACATGATAGAGTACAAACAGTCGGTAGCAGATTGCGGACGAACGCCGAATAAACAAATATCTAATTCCATTGTAAAAGCGGTATATATTTACTCGACGCATCTGATCGACATGACTGGACGACTGGCTAGACAGCTGGATGCAGTGATCGAAGTGGGGTCGTTATTATTATTATTATTATTATTATTATTAAGCACTGCCAACTCTATAATACATCGTATGTTAACATGTTGACAATATACGACAATTAAGCGATGCGGCCCTTCCGTATTTGAAATACAGGCACGCAGCAGCCGCTTCGAGCATAATAATTAGTCGGACTGTCTTGCGGCGGCGTCAGTAGGCCCTATATGGGGCTATGTCAGAGCAGAATTATTATTAAGTGCTCGAGAAGGGCCGATGGAGATCGATCAGCACGTAGTCGGTAGGAACGTACGTACGCTGTTGATGATCAGAGCATACAAATACAATGATGTCGACACATTCCGAGCCGCGGCCCGGCCGTGCAGCTCACGGCCGCCGAACCGCCGCAGGACGTACTTTGCATTCTCATTTATTGCGGCGTTCTGTACGTGTCCTGTTCGTTTGATGCGACGCCGACTGACCTGCCACGCACGCCGCGGTGGCCGGTGTGTCTGCGCAGGTTGCTGCTACTGTTGTAGTTAATAGTCGTAAGCGGTCTTCCGGCGGGCGGCGGCGGCACGGATCTGCTTTCGCTCATCACCAATAGACAAAATCTCATCGCATTGTGTTCAATATGTCGTAGAACGGTCCGCGGAGTGTGAAGATATCAGCTACAGCTTCATGTCCGGCATTCAACCTGCTGGAGTAAGTATGACCGCTTTGCGTCGTCGGCCCAGTGCCGACATATTACGCGGCCGTCCGCTAAAACTCCAACGCTGACCTTTTGAGCTGAAAATTAGCATACCGGTTACTCCTGCCCCTGGGAACGTTCACACAACACCAATTTTTTGTTCTTATACGCTTTTTGTTTTCCAGTTCGGAACGCGTACGGGAAAACAGACAGACAGACGGACTTACGGACAAGACCCGTGATGTGGCCTATTAGGACGACCGCATAATAACGTAATACAGGCGACAAAGGCGAGTTCTGCGATGCGATACGCAAAATCTGTACTGTGGAAAAGAAGTTTCAACATTTTATGAAATCCGTATGTTATCAAAGTTTTGTATATTTTTGTATATACAACAACGACGAAGTAGGCCGATATAATCGCCGACTTCTTACAGTGCGTCAGCCTAGCTTGCTGCGCAGAGAAC
>Ga0209052_1000658_pt1 | contig 11291 bp, 9 predicted proteins | sample WorMetHEROISLAND_2_FD_187409 | JGI IMG/M metagenome (GOLD analysis project Ga0209052, IMG submission 187409) | Marine gutless worms symbiont microbial communities from Max Planck institute for Marine Microbiology, Germany - Olavius sp. 4 HERON... | ecosystem: Host-associated > Annelida >...
TTGTATACAGTGGACTATTGGCAAGTATGCTCCGTGTTTCAGTGAATGTGTCAGTGAATGTGTCAGTGTGTTTGTGTGCAGTGGACTATTGGCAAGTATGCTCCGTGTTTCAGTGAATGTGTCAGTGTGTTTGTATACAGTGGACTATTGGCAAGTATGCTCCGTGTTTCAGTGAATGTGTCAGTGTGTTTGTATACAGTGGACTATTGGCAAGTATGCTCCGTGTTTCAGTGAATGTGTCAGTGAATGTGTCAGTGTGTTTGTGTGCAGTGGACTATTGGCAAGTATGCTCCGTGTTTCAGTGAATGTGTCAGTGAAAGTGTCAGTGTGTTTGTGTGCAGTGGACTATTGGCAAGTATGCTCCGTGTTTCAGTGAATGTGTCAGTGTGTTTGTATACAGTGGACTATTGGCAAGTATGCTCTGTGTTTCAATGAATGTGTCAGTGAATGTGTCAGTGTGTTTGTGTGCAGTGGACTATTGGCAAGTATGCTCCTTGTTTCAATGGCTTTCAGCAGCACGACTCTCAGGAGCTGTTGGCGTTTGTGCTTGATGGCCTTCATGAAGATCTTAACAGGTGATTTCACCTGATTTTTATTTCCTTTATTTCTCATTTTATGCAGTCAGCTTTCTGGCGATTTTTACTTAGTTTTATCTGTAATCTTGTAAACCACTGGTCATTTTTGTAAATGGTTATTTTTTGACTGGTTGATGTATTGACTGACCGAAAGACCGACTCATACATGACTGGCCTTGAATAGGCCAGCATTCCTCAGATAGTTAATTGCTTCTGCAGGTTTTTCGAACAAAACGTTTTTGTCTTGCTCGTCAGAGTAATGTTCACATGCAGTTTCTAGTTCTGTGCTTTCCATCGTGATGTGTCATAGTTTTATTGGCCTAATTAGAGTCGTTGATCGTAATTAGAACTACCAGAGGCTAATTAGTCAGAATTATTCTGTGGTTAACTGGTTACATATAGAATCAAGTAGACGGTGTCTGTTTGTCTGCTGTTAGGGTACATGAGAAGCCGTATGTAGAGCTGAAAGACAGTGATGGTCGACCTGATGATGTTGTTGCTAAAGAGGTTATCACTAACACTCATCTTATTGCATCTTATGTTTTCATGACTGTTTTTTTTTATTCATTTCACATTGTCTCAGTAATTTGTTGTTAATTGTGCAATTTCCTAATAGGCCGCAATGCTGGTCTTGTATATCCATCTCTCTGTCTGCCACATACTGACAAAAAAAACAAAAAAATGTTTAGAAAAACTGGTGTGAATCCTCGCAAGGGCAGGAGTAACCAGGTGCAGCTTTGCAGCTTGGGGTAGTGGAGTGCAGTGGGCGAGTATGCAGATGGCCGCATATGATGTTAGCACAGGGCTGATGTTTTCTCTTGTTTCAACTGGAACCTATAGTCTGAACAAAATGCCAAGAGTGTTTATTCACTGGCCTGCTAGGGTGGTTGTGTGTTGATGATGTGATGAATGATGATGTTGTGTGTGTGTGTGCTAGGCGTGGGACAATCATCTGCTACGTAACCAGTCCATCATAGTCGACTTGTTCCACGGCCAGCTCAAGTCGTGTGTTCGTTGTATCCAGTGTCAGCACACCAGCGTCAAGTTTGATCCTTTCACATTCCTCTCTCTGCCTCTCCCCATGGACTCCTGCATCTACCTCGAAATCATCGGTATCACTACCTCTCTCCTTCTCTGTAAATTTTGTGTGTGTTTGAGAAACTGTTACATTGTCTTTGACGAATTTCTTGTGTGAGAAATAGGGTTGGTAACAGTTACAGTTTTTTAGTAGTTAACTCGTAAAAAAGTAAAGGATTAATTAGTCATTAATTTTGATTAATAATTAATTAGGTTAGCTGGTAATTGTCCAAGAAAATGCACGTTTTCGTTCAGCAACTTTTTTGCTAACTGCTCTTATAAGTGCACTAAGAGTGAGACACAATTTGTGAGGGTTTTTACCCAGTAAAACTATATTTTGTTTGTAAATGACATAAGCTGAGAATTTGTCAATTAAAATATTATTAGTCATTAAAAAATTTCAGTGATTAATTGTGTAATTAGTCGTTAATTCTTGCAGCCATAGTGAGAAGTAAACGTTGTTGATGTTTGTAGTGGTGCGTCTGAATCAGCCACATGCTGTCAAGTACGGCTTGTGTCTAAACATGGATGAGAAATATCGTAGTCTGAAGAAGCAGCTGAGTGTACTGTGCGGAGTGCCGGCTTCTCGGCTCCTGCTTGTAGAAGTCTATGGAACACTCGTCCGAGTTAGTCACTCTTGTCTCTTGTCTGTGTCTGGTGGACACTTTGATTCTTTGCAGGTGACATTTATGCCTGATTAACTTTAGCTAAATTGAGTTAACTTATAGTGGCGAGTGATGCTGTGATGAAACCACGTTCTGGCATTGTTAGCACGTGTGAGTTTTGTTCACTAGTTTACAGGTGGAAGGCATGAAAATAAGGGGTTGACTTATGTGCAGGTCAATCATTTTAGAGAAATGTTTTGCCCGGGAAGTCCTGGCATCAACTTATACACTGATCGACTTATACACCACGAGTATGGTAGCAAAGTACTAGCTGAGCTATGCTGTATTTGATTGTGTTGTGGCAGAGTTTCCCGAGCGACATTGCTAAGGTGAAGACGAACGTCGGCGGTAACTTGATAGTCTACGAACTACCTGCCACGTTGCCTCTGATTGCACCAATGTCAGCTGCCGAGGAGAAAGCCGGTTATACATTGCCTTGTAACCACTCGTCATCCAGCCAGCAGTCCACTCCTCAACACCATCACCATGGTGACCAGCAGCAGCAGCAGCAGCAGCAGCAGCAGCAGCAGCAGTGGGGACTGGGCCAGATACAGCGAGGCTTCACTAGTAACTATTGCTACTTGCTGTTCTAATGGTCAAAGTAAATCAAGTAGTTTATAATCAGAATTAACTGACTGATTGGATTCTTATTGTATTAGATCTATGCACAATTAATAATAATAATAATAAAACACTTGTAGAGCGCCATAGTGCCGTAGCTTCACCGGCGCTGGCGGAGCAGGTTAGTTATGACATAGCTGTATGCAGAATTGAACAAGTGAGTTTTTAGTCAGGCTTGACTCAGTTACTTTGGCTTGTGTGGGATTACACTACTGGCTAGCTGATGGCTATTGGACTGCCTTTAAGGTAATCAGGTGGTGTAGCAGGGTATTTTCCACTCTTCTCCCTAACCCTAAAATGGTAACTCTGATAGTTCTATAGGCGTCTGATAGTCTGATAGCTCTGGGTGCATTGTTTAGTGTGATAGGAGCTTGACAGTTCAATAGCCTTCTGATAGCCGTATAGTCTATAGTCACATTGTTGAGTGACCAGCAGTACACACCTTTATCTTTTCCTTTACTTTGATTTATGTGCTGTTCTCAGTACCATTGGTAGGTGGATAATATGTCTGTTGCCAGTGGACACTGGTCTGTGACTAATGTTACCCATTAACTCTTGGCCATAAAACCGTCATCACCTCCTGCTCTCGGCCACAGTATTGCCTGCCTTGCTTTGACAGCTGCTGCAGGTTACAGTCACTAATATTAGCACTAGCACTAGTAGTAAGGTCCGTGTCGGAAGCCAGTACTCAATGTACTCTGCTGTCCAGCACGGTGTGCCACAGGGCAGTGTGCTTGGACCGATCTTGTTCCTGTTGTACACCGCTGATGTGCTCGTCATCGCTGCACGTCACGGTGTCAGTGTCAACTCGTACGCTGACGACACTCAGATGTGCCTACATACACCCGCTGACAACTGTGAAGCAACGTTTGCTCGTTGTCTCGTGTATCGACGACATCGGCCTCTGGATGTCTTCCAACAGACTGAAACTAAATGCCGAGAAGACACAGTTTACATGTCTAGGCACGCGGTATCAGCTGGCCAAAGTCGACGGTTCCGTCCTTGTAGCCAACGGTTCAGTTGTCGATCTTCCTGCAGTAACCTGCCTCGGCGTCACTATCGACCAGGAGCTTACATTCGCTGATCATATCAGACGACTCACTGGTCTCTGTTTCCACTGTCTGAGGCAGCTACGTTCCATGAGACGAATGCTGTCGACCGTCACTATCATCACCCTCGTGAACACTCTGGTCGTCAGTCAGATCGACTACTGCAACGCAGTCCTCGCTGGCGTACGCGGCGTCCACCTGCGGCAGCTCCAAGCAGTTCTCAACGCTGCAGCTCGACTGATCGTCCATAAGCGGAAGTACGACAGCATCTCCGCCACAATGGGCGAACACTAACTTCATCGATTCATCATCATTATCTTTGTCATAATTAATCTCTGCTGGTCTGTCTGTCTAATGCATGAAGTAATGTTCTTCCAGAGCCACAAGACCCATAGGGCAGTGCAGATCTCCGTTTCCTTAGCCCTCAGCTAGACACTAGATTACACTGCAAGATCATGGGGCTAGTGCATCATGCAGTGTGCCTGTTTATGCCCCAGCCAGGGTTCCCACGCATTTTTAAAAGTCCTTGAATTCCCCCCCCCCTTTATATTCAAGGCCTTGAAAGTACTTGAAAACAGGGTTGGTCCTTGAAAGTTCTTGAATCTGAGTTACTAGGTCCTTGGTGGAATTTTCTTACCTTTCAATAATGTAATCTGTGGACACAGTTATTGTTGGAATGATGAGTATTTAGTGACTGGAATATCGTTAAAGTGAGAGCTTGTAAAAAATAACTTAAATGTAGTTAATGCCAGGTGACTGTCGATTTAATGCTAGCTGGACTCTTAGTGAGAAGTATGCACATTGGATTAGTCGGACACAAGGCGAGATGCACGCTGTGCTTAGAAGAGATTCCTTGAAAATCAACGTCGGAGTCCTTAAAAGTTCTCGAAAAGTCCTTGAATTTCATTGTCAAAAACAAATGGGAACTCAGCTCAGTTTTTGTTGGTACTCATTGCACTTATCACAGGCTGAGTTGAGCTGGGTGGCTGATTATATGTCAAGAGGGTGGGTAACCCATTGACAGTCACGCATGCAGAATGTAATGAAGCTAGTGTTGAACTGTTTCAGAGGGCTGTGCTGCTAATGCCAATGAGTCTTACTCTGAGACTGACGCATTGCCGGTGAATGGTAGCAATGGTGACACTGACAATGACAAGCCTGTTCATTTTCATCATCATCATCATCATCATGAACATAGTCTTGCTGATAGTTCAGACTCTGATGCATGGCAGCAACAGTCGTCAGGTGATGCTGGCAGCATCAATGGTGTCAGTGGCAACGATGTCGTGCTGACACTCAGCAACTCTGCCGACATCGCTGGTAATGGCGTATCCACACTGTCGGCCAGTGACACTAACGGCACATCTACAGCATCAGTTGGTGACAGCATCAGCAACGATGGATCATTCAACGGGTTCATTGTTGCCATGCATCGCAAGATGGTGAGCAGACTTTGTGTTCTGTTGAACTTTGTTATCAGGGCTGGTACTGAGTGCAGAATTTTTGATCGATTAATCTCCAAAAAAATTCACTTGGATTAATCGATTGATTTTGAACAATTTTTGTAGCTCGTTGGAAAGTCCACAAAAGCTGCAGAATTCAACTACTGGTTGTTGTTATCTTTCATAAACTAAAGCAAAGTCAGATAATGTGAATGATGCAGTTGGTGTATATGTAGTCGAATTAGTTGTCTAATCGCGAGGGCTTACAAAGTGCAAACTGCAAACCTAACACTATACAGGCAGAACAAAACTACAAATCTTGATGAAATGTCATGTGCGAAATGCGCAGATTAGTTGTTTACTAATTTTAAGAAGTCCAAAATTTTGCTTGAATTTTAATCCATTAAAAATTGTAATCGAACAATTTTTTAACGATTGATCAATTAATTAGTCGTTAATTTCCGCAGCCCTATTTTTATATATTGTTTATTTTTTGGCAAACTCAACATGATAACAGTTCCAGTGTATGTCTGGTCCAAGTAAACAGTCTTACATATTTAATACATTTCTATAATCTTGTGACATTTGCATTTTTCTTTTTTTAGTGACAGCTCACATCCATCTGATCATGTCAAATCAGTTGTGTACAGTATTTTGTTCCTTTTTTTCATTGTCTGCCTCTCACTGCTATGTACCACCACTTGTTCTGCAGTCTGTAGAAGAAAAATGCTCTGTATAAGCTCTGTAGTTCAGTATGTAAGTAATCTTATCACGTCTAAACCATGCCGTCACTACTGAATTCTTCATATCTGTATGCTGTCATTATTTACAGTCACAGCAGCTGAGCTGTTGTTTGTGCCTGTTGCCAGATCCACATGGAGTTATATTTTTTGTCGTCGCAAAAATCCCGTCCAAGTCTGTTTGGCATGCCGATGATAATCCCGTGTGACTCGGCAGTGACTTGCAGTGATCTCTATGAACAAGTCTGGAGTCGCGTCTCGTACCTCGTCACTCCATTGCCTCCGTCTGATGCTGCGCCACCCAACCATGCTCAGGATTGGTCAGTATTAGAGCTGTTGTAGAAATTAACAATTAATCGTGCAATTAGTCACTAAAAGTTTGTATTGCTTAATAGAATGTTAAGCGTGAGATTTTTAATTAAAGTCACATCACTAAGAACGCATTATCTGAAAACGTTAGTCACTTTCTCCAAAGAATCTGAAGCATTTTAGTCCGTCCACAAGACTGGACAAAACAAACACTTAATGACTGTATTTCAGTACATTTGTGAAAGGTGTCGGTTGAGTAATTTATAAAATTGCTAAACAGAAACATGCATTTTCTTGCACAATTACCACTTATCCAAAATAATCATTAATTGGCATGCTGATTAATCGTTAGTCTTTGTAAAGTTAACTGTTAAATTTTCAGATATTACCAGCCCTAGTCAGTGATTTTCGATAATCATTATCACTTGAAAGTGTAACGTGAAGTATAAGCTCTGTATTAAAAATGTCTGTTTAAGAAGTGAGTCGGTTGTGATATAATGAAGGCTGAGCATTGAGCAGTCAGTGTTAGTGTTTATGCTGTCAATGCCTGTTGTCTGTCGACAGCTGTGATGAATGGTGCTGAACGAGGTTTATTGCTTGTTGCAGTGATGACAGTCTCGGCTATGAATACCCATTCACTCTGAAAGCCGTCCAGAAAGATGGCTGCACGTGCACGTGGTGTCCATGGTACCGGTATGATCAACACTGCTGCTCTGCATGCGTGCCTGTCTGTGTGTGTGAGAGATAGATTTTGTCTCTCATGCAGTGTTGTTAATATGTTTAGTAGCAGATCAGTTATACTGAGGATAGTGAATAGCCTCTGCTATAAGCCAGATATTTCTGTAGCCTGTGTTTTAGAGTCTGTTTTGTGCACTAATATTTGCATCAATTGTTGGCTGGATGAGGTTCTGGTAGGTCTGAAGTTTGTGACAGTGTTTAGTCTTGGGTTGAGTCTGATCTGCTTGATTGTATCTTGTGCCTTGTTTTCTTTCTGTGTGTCGACTACCACAGTTTGAACGTGTTTTGACATGTCTTCTGTCTAAGTGTTGATCATGTATGTAGATTACTGGACCGGTACATGTTGTGTTTCTACTGGGAGTTTAGAGCCACCGATTGCACAGTTTGTTTGCAGATGTTCTGTAGATACGGTATTCATTTCGATGATACTACTGGCGCATGTGGATTTGATGGTTTATTGCATGTAGATGTATATCGATTTGTTGTCAGTAGGCCGTCAGCTGTACGCTGATGTATGCATTATTTTTCTTTCTTTTTTCCTCAGAGTTTGGTCAAACTGTAGTTGATGACTCCTGACCAGTGGCTGTGGACGTGCCGGCAGTGCTGAGTGAATAACACAAAAAATGTCCAAGTGCAGAACTGTAGTGCTGATTAAAATAGAGGTAGTCTCTGGCTCCTCATGGAAGGGTCACGACTCTCACCAGAATTGGTGGAGTACCTCAGATACAGTTTATGGTAGGATGTAATCCCTGAAGTGTCCAGAGAGCGACGTATCGACAGTGTTGTCAGGAAGACAGTTCTGATCTCTGACTGTACAGTAGAAAATGAATTCTTTGATAGTCATATAACGATGATCGTGCTGCATCTTATGGGTTCTGCAGTGGATGGCTACTACTACTACTTCTACTACTACTACTACTACTAGTAGTAGTATTAGTAGTAGTAAATGGTAACATGATCGATTGATCATGCTGGCTGTGATAGGTTCTGCAATGGATGTAAGTTGGAGTGTAGTGCACAGTTGTTTAATGCGTCAACATGCTACGTGGCTGTGGACTGGGAGCCAACTGCACTGCATCTGAGATATCATGCTTCACAGGAGAAGGTACACAAACCAGCCTCGCATTGCATTCATTCTGGCCTGTGACTGTGTGAATGTCTGATGAGTATCCAAAAACGATAAATAATAAATAACAATAACAGCAGATAACTAATGAATAATCATAATTATTATAACTATCATTTTGTTACAGTCTCAGAACATACAACCCACAGTCCCAGCACATACGACTGTCAGGCGTTTAATGTTGCTTGCAAAACTGTTTTGGCAGCATGTTTGAATAGACGACATTGGATAGCTCCTCAATGATTTCACTGAAATGCAAGGACGGCGGTTTGGCTTCGTTGGTAACGTCATTGGTTGCATCATCAAAGTTAATTGACACCGGGTGTGGTTAGTACTTGGATGGGTGACCCATCAGCAGATGGGTAAACCATCTTGGTGTGCAACCAGCCACCCACGTCAACTCGGCCTGGCCATCCCTCTGTGTGCAGGTGCATTGAGTACCAGCTGAAGCTGGGACGTAAACAGACACCCATGCGATGCACTAGCCCGGTATCCATGGTCTCGCAGTGTGAACTGATGTCTGGCTGAGGGCTAACAAAATGGAGATGAGCACCGCCCTATGGGGCTTATGGCTCGGGAATGACTTTACGTTTTATACGCAAGTAAAGTATGTATGTGCATGTGTGTGCATGTGTGTGTGTGTGTGTGTGTGTGTGCGTTGACAGCTGTTTACTGATCACAAAAGTGTCGAGGCAAGTCGGAGGCAGCAGACGGAACCGATTGGCCTGGACACTTGTCTGAAAGCTTTCACGAAAGAAGAAGAGTTGGGTGAGGACGAGCTGTATTACTGCAGCAAGTGCAAGAAACATCGACTCGCTGCCAAGAAACTGGAGATCTGGCGGCTGCCTCCCATTCTTGTCAGTTTCACATGATTCTGTTTTTATTGCATTTGCTTGCGAAGGATTTTTTGTTTAATTTTTCACGTTTCTCCCATAGAGTCATTTGATTACTAGCACTGTGTTGGAGTTATGTTGGCTGAGGAGATGTGCACTCGTAGTGAATTCTGGCAGCTTGTTTTTCATTCATTATTAACATACAGTGATGCAGTCTTCGAGACCAAGGTGCCTTGAGGACCAGAAAATAGTCTTGGTCTTGGACTATTAAAATAGTCTTCGTCTTGAGAAAAAAAGTCTAGGTTTTGGTCTTGGTCTTTACATAAAAGTCTTGAGAATTTCAAGACTTTTTCTGGCAGTTACTATTAAATATTTTGACGTCAGTTAACTAGTTATGGAGACAAATAATAATTGTGTTATTGTGGTTGCCATTGACTGTCATCAATTAGCATGCACTGCATACTTTGTCACATCTAATTATGTATTCTTTGACGAAAATTGTTAATCAGTTTGTGAGATTAACACACTGAAACATTTGATGCTGCATGAAAAGTCTTGGTCTTGGTCTTGAGAAGAAGTCTAGTTTACATCACTGTTAACATAGAGTTGAAGTGAATGTGAAATATTGTGGTGGTTGCGATGGTTTGCAATGCAGATAGTACATCTGAAGCGGTTTCAGTTTCACAACGGCCGTTGGGTCAAGTCGCACAAAATAGTTAAATTCCCATTCCGCGACTTTGACCCGACTAACTACGTGGTACCAGGCTCATCTCATGGCAACCATCACCATGACAACCACAACAACAACACCGAGACTGACAATAACTACAGCAACAGTTACCACGGTGTTGATACGGTTGCTACGATGACGCCGACAGCAGCAAGAGTACGGCACAGTGCTAATGGTCATCTAGCAAGTGGTGTGTATTGCTGAAGAAACATTGTTATAACCTTGTGGTAATTTATTTTATTCTATTTTAATGGAAACATTTATTTTTAACTTGTCTCGGAATAAGCAAAAATTAAAAAGCTGAAAACTAATCAAATTATTGTTTTTCTGTTCGTTTTTAACATTTGTTGTGTAATGAAATTACAGCCTTACTTTGGTTAAGCATCATTAAGTGCCAAGAGATTCGACTTTGCCGGCAATTTGTTTCACTATTTGGGTACGAGAAAGATGTATTGTAGTAGTTTTGTTGGACAGATGGCAGCACTAGTCTCAATGGCGGTTTGTGCTATCTCGGCCTCTTTAGCTACCGCTCTTGTTACTGTTATCGGATTGCTCACGTGATTACTGTTCGTGGTTGATATTGTTTTTGACATCGTCACTAAGTTTCTTCTTTTTCTCTGTTTCTCTGTTTACACGATAACTCATGAACGGCTGCACTTAGCTCAATGAAATTTTGTATGGACATGTACTTTGACAGCCTCTAGAACCCTATTGAATATCAATGTCAAAGGTCCAGGGTCACAGAACCGGATTTTCGGATTTTTCTCCACTGTAAGATAGGGCATAAAAGGTTGTCAGCATGATGACTCATGAACTGCTGCACTTAGCTTGATGAAATTTTACGTGAACATGCATCTGGACAACTCTAGAACCCTGTCAAGGTCACATGGGTTTTTGTGCCTTTCTTGTGCGCCTGATACTGCAGCTACCGGCGGATGCTTAGACATGTACTTTGACAACCTCCAGAACCCTGTTGAGTATCAAGGTCATAGGTCAAAGGTCAAGGTCCCATGGGTCTTTGTGCGTTTTTGTCTGCATGATACCCGTGGGCAGTACTTAGTTTTGAGCAAGGCTTGATGATGTTGTTGTCAGTGTATTGGATGGTCCATGATGTGCATATATTACTAGGCTGTATGGATGTTGACCGTACTGCTGACACGAGATCAACACAAACAAGTGAACTAAGCTGCAGCAACAGTTCTGCTGCTGACTGTAGCAATCAGACACATGATGAGAATGTGTCGTCATTGACGTCATCGTCAACATCATCAGAGTCACAGTCACCAGCCGCTGTCAGATACAGTCTCTATGCTGTGTCGGTGAGTAGCAGTTCCGCTGTCAGATACAGTCTCTATGCTGTGTCGGTAAGTAGCAGTTCCGCTGTCA
>Ga0209052_1000659_pt1 | contig 11277 bp, 10 predicted proteins | sample WorMetHEROISLAND_2_FD_187409 | JGI IMG/M metagenome (GOLD analysis project Ga0209052, IMG submission 187409) | Marine gutless worms symbiont microbial communities from Max Planck institute for Marine Microbiology, Germany - Olavius sp. 4 HERON... | ecosystem: Host-associated > Annelida >...
GCATAGTGTTCCAAAGTCTTACTTTGACGGAGCTATAATGTAGTCGAGTCTACTTAGTTCGAGTCCTGAAAAAGAAGGACTCTAGTCAATTGCCGGAGTACTACGTCACAGTGACGTAGTTGACTGATGACTTCCTGACGACGTTTTCCCGGCAGTAAGTAGGCGGCTGGTGGAGGCACGATTCGTCATTCATTGAGAACGTTACGCTTGAAAAATCGGCGTTTGAGCATTTTGACGGCGGCTTTGCAGCGCATCAGCTTCAGCGATGAGCAGCAGGGCCTGAGCTAGGCCTGGGTCGGTAATACCGATACCGATATCGCGATATTTTAAATACCGATACCGACCTAAAATACCGACACCGACCCAGCTCTAGCCTGATACATCGACGTCAATGTATTGGAAGCTAATGCGCACGGCTTGTGACGCTTCAGCAGCGACTCAAGCGCTTCACTTTGAGCGACTGTCAGGCTTGACTGCCTCACTGGAGTAGATTGGCGTACTACAGGTCGGACGACATAGTTATAGACGCACAGCAGGTCGGCTGTTCGGCCAGCGTCATTGGCTAGCCTAGAACGATGACTTCTACAGTAATCTGATTCTGCTAATGTCCGATATCTCTGCTGGCCATGCACATGAAAGTGTTTTACTGTATTCTGCAGAAATCTTACAGATAGGCCTAATCGTTGAAGAAATCACATATGACATATTACTGATTAGAATTAGCATTTGAACTCGAGACAACCAGGGTGCAAGGTCACGGATATAAAGGGTGCAACTAAAACCTGTGAAAATTGTACGGATGAATGCGTAGTCGTAATAAGCAAGCAGCTGTCTCGACGAAGTTTTATCGACGTTGTTTCAGAACTCTCGTTGTCTTTGGGTTTAACGATCCCTCAGGAGCCTTGAAAGTTTTTACAGTTCTTGGCCGCGAATAAAAACTACGCGACAACGGTTGCATTAAATGGGATGTTTGCTTCACGGTCCACAGAAGTTAAGGTTTTTCTGTGCAGCCTAACTCTGTCTGTAGTCGGATCATCTGCATCACGATGGATCTATATTACCTAGTCTAAGTGAGCGTTTCCGCCGTGTTTTTGGTTGGTAGATAGAATGAATAGTCCAGGACTTCCACACGACTGCTGCCATCTTGGTTTTGGTTTGAACAAGAAGGGCGTGGTCCTGGTTGTGCTCATACTTTTATCAGCCTTGGCTTTCTTTCTGTGTAAGTCGTAGTAACTGTCAGACGACGTTCGTTCTCATGCCATGTCAGTTGGGTCGACGTACGTTGCTAGTGCTCATGCGAAGAAATCGAATGCGATTTCTGTTTTCAGAGCAGATCAGACGCGCACGGAGACACCCAGAGCGACACGCGCGCGGACACAGGGCCGGATCATGGTCCCTCCGGGCCCTCAGGCTTCAAAGCGACTGCGGGCCGCGTCCTCCCTTCCCCTTTCCTCCCCTTCCCTTTCACTCCCCTTCTCCTTGCCTCCCTTCCCCTGATAACGAAGGGGGCGTGGCGGGCGATATGACTAGTCCCCACAACGGGGTCTGTGGCGGAGCCCTAGCCGCAAACGAAATTCCGTGCATTTTGGTTGAAATTTGACCGTTTCCGCGAATTTTGGAACCCTTTTTGCGGTAGAATTCGGATGAAATACAGAATAAAAACCATATAATTGTTACTTGTAAAGTATCTTTTATTATGTATGATTTTATAGGCTTTCGTTCATAGACAACAAGTAAGTAAAGCTATCAATGTCGTCGTACGCTGCTGCCTTTGCACGGGTCAACGTTCTATCGATCTCTCAAATTTTTAGAGCGCGTTGTCACTGGAACAGTGAGATGTGCTTTTTTCCTATCGGTGATTGTTTGTTTGTTTCCAGTTCGTTTGGTTAGTCACGGAGTGAATATTGTGACAGAACGGCTGGACGGATCGAGACGCCGCTTGGCAAAAATTTTACAAGACTGCAAATTTTCTCTCTATAAATTCTTTTTTGCACCGGGCGGTCCCATCGGGGCCCGGGCCCTGAGGCTTCAGCCTCACCAGTCTCATGGATGATCCGGCCATAGATATACAGGGTGGCTCGAAGTAAAATACCCCAGCAGACAATATGCAATTTATCCGCAACCGGTTGCCCGATTTTAAAAATTCTTGAAGATGCTTAATAATTATGACACTTCTCCGAATCGAACAGTATACGATATACCCATCGCACCTTATTTATACAACATACTGCCGTATGGCAACTAGCTGCGGAGAAATTGCGTGTTGTCTGCTTGGGTATTTTTTTTATCGAGCCAGCCTGTAGAGACCCAGGCGTTTGGTCTGTTTGCTGTGTGGCGGGCGACAGATGTGTTCGGCGTCTAACGCTCGTTGAGCGGATTTACTGTTCTCCAGACGTCCAACAGACTTTTCCAGCCGATTGCGCCCGACAGTTTGTCACACGTGACGGTGACGTGGCGATCCGCCGCTGGAAAGTGGAAAATGGCTTCCGGTGACTGGCTTGCTTTATAGCGTAGAGCAGAGCTGCGCCGAGAAGCAAGCGTGTGCCGCGGGACGTTAGGCGTTTATAGGCCTACTACTGACTATCATTGCATACGTTTATTGCTACAATTACAAGTTATCGCCAATGAATGAATGGATGCATTTTATTGCGAACGTAAGCCCGTGTAAACGGAAACACGCATAATGCACAAACACATAAACAATAAAAAGACACAAAGACTGGACAAAATAGAGCCGTCATAAAACCATTCAGAGTAATAAAAACACTGTGGTGTAAAATTGTGGAATAATCTCACAAATAGGCAATAAAACCTTAAAAATGAGATGGAAACACAGCAGATGGTTGCATGTTTGAGGCATATCAGTGATATGCAATTTGTTAGCAGATAGGCCTACTGCAGTCTGCTTGCTTAGCCTAACAATTAAAAGCAGATCGAATGCAATTTCAGTGTTGAGATCATTCATAATGTCAGTTTTATACTATGGTTTTTTATAGTTAGTGTTCGAATGTTTGTGTGATACGGTAATTTAGTTATAAATGATGAATTTCAGAGTTAATAGCAAATTCTGTCAGTCAGTCAGTCAATACAGTTATAATGCGGTTTTTAGGGAATAGCGGTACGAATTATTTTCAAACGATGAAAATGAAACACACGAAAATATATAAATAACGAAAAACGATTTAAAACGTGTGTGCTGCTGTAGTAGCTAAGCTCACTCACACATCAAGCGCTTGGCAAACGACCGCCAAAAGATCGCAGCTTTCATTGGACGCAGCAGCAAACGCGTGGGCTTCCGTGAAAGCGAACTGGACGACTTTGATAATTCTGCACATGCAGTGCCGCTGATAAATTGCAAACTTTTAACTAACCAGCTGCACGTCTTACAAACACCTGCAGCTAAAATTGCAAGCTAAGGGATGCATGCATGGCATGTAGGCAGCTTCTGGATTGCATGTCCCATATCAGTGGCTGTAATTTTACAAATAATACAAGCACACATGAAAGACCCGGCTTACATCCAAGTCATAAGAGCAATCAGACAAACCCGCAGACAGAACACACACACTCACGACTGTGTTGTTTTTAGTACGTGTTCTCTGATATTCGACGTGGTGCGACAGGGGTGCATCTTATCACCCGTGTTATTCGCACTTGCCATATACTGGATTGTGAGAACAGCACTAAAAGGTCTTGACGTTGGGCTGCAGTGGACAGACGGTAATCGACTCAGTGACCTGGACTATGCTGGCGATATTGTTCTGGTGGAGACGTCACGCGATAGAATGCAACAGCTGACAGAGACGGTCGAGATTGCAGGAAAGAAGATTGGATTACAGATGAATGTGAAAAAATGTAAGACCATGGTTTCAAATTCATGGGCAGACAGCAAAGAGATAAGAATTGGAAGTACAGAGTTCGAGAATGTGGATGACTTTTGCTATCTGGGCAGCTGGTTATCAACTAATGGCAACTGCGACAAAGACTGTCAAATCAGGATTGGCAAAGCAAGCAGCGTGTCTGGAAGGCTCAAAGACATATGGAGGAACAAGCACATCAGCCTTAACGTCAAAGTGAGATTTTATGAATCACTGGTCATGTCAACAATGCTGTACAGTGCAGAACTATGGCCTCTGTCTAGCACACAAAAGAAAAAACTAGATGCCGCCCACCATAAGTTTCAGCGACGACTTCTGGGCATTACATGGAAAGACAAAGCACGAAACGAAAACATCAGAAATCAGACAAAGTTACAAAGAATGGACCTTATCATCAAAGAACGAAGACTGAGATGGCTGGGGCATGTACTGCGCATGGAAGATGACAGGATACCAAAGCAAGCCATGTATTGGCAAATGGAATCACAAATCATAAGAAAACCTGGAAGGCCAAGAATGAACTGGATTGACACCGTAGCTCGAGATCTGAAGTCAATCGGCATCAACTGCATGGACGAGGCTGAGCAAGCCGCGGTCAATAGGAAGGACTGACGTGAGCGTGTGGCCCAATGTGTCTTAGATAAGGGATGAACTAAGGTCTAAGGTAAGGTCTCTGACATTGAGCAATTGCGGGTGTCAGTTGCTTTACTAAAGAAATCTTTAATGTTTGGTTTGCTTGTTGTTCTGCACGAGTAGGTGTATCGGATATCGAACCCTGCGGTGGAGGCGGCGCTGACAACGTCGCGCTTCAAGCCGTCCAAGTCTGCCGCCACCAACGCCATGCTTCTGTCCGTCTCGTTCTACGTCATCTTCAGCACGCTGCCTGCGACGCTCGTCTACGTCCTGATGACCATGTTCCCGGAGGGCGAGTACTTCGACGCCGCGTGCCGGCCGCTCGACATGGCCGCCGATCTGACGTGGCGTCGATATGTCGTCTACTCGACGGTGCAGAAGATCGTCAACGAAGTCTGCCTGTCGCACTACGCGTGCAACTTCTTCCTGTTCACCATCACCGGGCCGGAGTTCCGGCGCGAGCTGTGTCGGGCGTTCCGCTGCCGTGGACAGTCGCGCGAGCGTTGTACGACGCTGGCCGAGAACGGAGGTACGGAGTACTCGATGACGGCCGTGCCGGCGGCAGTGCACCGGCCGCCGCCGCACGGACGAGACTCGCTACCGGCCTCCGAGCTCGAGGAACTGCATCTATTCGTCCCGGCCACGACGTAATCTCACTAATCTCTACGACCGTCCCGGGATTCTGACCGTGTGCTGTTTTGTGTTCTACGAACGTTGACACTTCAGCCGTTGGTACTGTTGCAAAACGTTTAGCGTTCTCATCGGTAGCCAGACTTTTCCAGAGAGGGGGGGGGGGGTTAGACTCCGCCCCTTGAGCTGCGAAGTGGCCCTCTATTAATCCAGCTAGAGGTTCTGGTCGCAGTGCTACAAGCTCCCCCAATGGGACCGTGGACAAACTCGACAAAGCCCCGGCCGCGGACATATTTTTACCCCTTTTGAACTGGAAAACCGCATCTGGTCATGACATTTTTGGTTATTTTGTATTTATATCATCGATTTATTCGTGTTATCGATTTAGAATTGTACGAAAACGAATATAGATCGAACACTTCAATAGTTATCGATTTTACAAAAGACTGGCGCACAGGGAAACAGAATGCATAATATTTTCCAATTTGCGGCGCGTATCAGCATGTGTGCAATTGCAAGAAATCTGAGCTAATGCATCAGTTTAATTTCGTACGCAGGTTGTCTTGGTCTATCTCCGGAATATTCCAGCGAAAATTCCCTCTAAGTATGCGTCGCAGCCTAAAATAGCAAAAAAATCACTTAAAACCGATACTTTGGGGGTTCAAGGTCGTTCAGGGTCATCGATGTTGGTACCCTCGGAAAGCTCGTCAGCAGTGCTTGTTATGATAAGCAGCAAGTCTGTGTCTATCTGCAACCGTTTCACGCTAGATTAGCCAATAGTGGTAAAATAACGATTTCTAAAGGGGGCGGGGGGTACCCCTCTTTGATGCCCTCGTTCGAGGGGAATCTCCTCACCCAGTGGCACCAAATTACCTCATAAGAAACTAAAGACTCTAGGCTATCATATGGTGAAGACCCGGAGTCTCTATCTCACCTGGCGTTGAATCCGTGCCGTGTCGTGACGGGCGGACGGACAGACGGACAGACATAATCGCCATAGCTAATACGCGCTCTCAGCAGTACCTGCCGGTACAGCTGTTGTGCTGTAAATAAGCAACGGTGTAAATAGTCGTTTACTCACTCAATGTTGTGATGTTTTACGATTATTGCTAATAAGCCATTTGTTGTTATCATTGTCGTTATCGTTCGTTATCAGCTGGCTTACTGGTCGGTTACATCTTTCTGTGTCAATTTGCTCGCATTGGTATTTATTTTTACTCCCTCTTTCATGTGCTTAAAGGCGTGTACAAAGCGAGAAACTGAACTGAACTGAGTTGTGTTGCACGGACTGTACGAGGCGAACGAACTGGTCGTTCAACTCATTTCATTTCAGTTCATTTCGCAAAGTATTCTAAGCCAGTTCAGTTCGGTCAAGTTCTGTTTATTTCTGTCGCTGTACGTGTCACGCCTTAAGTCTGCGTGGAACAAATCGAGTTTATTTCGCGTTAGGCCTATCGCGGTTTGCGCGAAAATTCTCTGTTGAACGAAATGTGCAGTTGTTAGAAACATTTAACGTCCTAAAATAGCGGCCTAGTGTCTTACATAATAACTGATTTCGTTTAAATTTTTAAATGTCTAAGTGTCGTTAAATGCGATTTTTTTTCTTCGCAAGGGAGACTTATGTATTTGAGTAAAGAGAGCTTGCTAGTCCGTTTCTCAGGAAAAAATATGATGACATGCTTTGCTCCATACTGCGTTGTCTCAAAAACGTCCCACTTGGTATTGTCCATATCTTTGCCAAATAAAAACAAACGATTTTCAAAATTCGTTCACTGGCACATTCTCTGGAAAATTAGCAATAAAGTGATTTGTAAATATCTTACCACACCTTAATGGCGTCGCTAGTTACTGGACCGCTTAACCGGCGACGGGTCGTTGCGCCCTCCAGACTTCACGATCACTGGCCGTGTCCCAAGCGACATCCGCGATGAGCCCGACGTCGACCTCCAGCTGGCCGATCATTCCAGGTATGTCGAGGACGACCTCGCGGACGCTTCCAGTCCGGCCTGTCATCGGGTCGCTGACCTGCACGGGTGTTGACTGCCAGATGAAGTGCTTCGTGCGCAGGAACCGATTCTTGCAGACGACGTACATGTCCAAATACGTCTGTCACGGATTCTGCTGGAGATGCCTCGCTGTTGAGTCTAGTTCATCACTGATGCATTTCTCATAAAGTCATACCAGCGTATTCCAAGGAGTCTTCACAAGCATGACCTCTGGAAAGCCTTAAGTTTCTGTTCGTCTAATTTTGTGAGGGTCCAGGTTTCCGCACCATATAGTAGGACAGAGACGACGCGAGTGTTGTACAGGCGCAGTTTCATCGTCGCTACACTACCTTGTGAAATATAAATGTAAGAAAAACTAACAGTAATAGCTAATAAGCGTGTTGTTAAACGAAAGACACTTCAAACCAAGATCGCGCGGTGAATGATCTGTGCGATGCTACACTGTGTTAGACCCGTCTTCCTGGATATCTGGCGTGTTGAACGAAGTGTTTGTTTCTGGCCTTCCTGTTTTAGTAGGCTCACCAGTTCATCCAAGGTTGTCACGTTCTTTTCAGTACGCGCTTGCTTTGGTCTGCCGCTCTCGTGCCTGTGGTCGGTGCTTCATGTTTCCCGAATCTTTTAGTAAAGTGTCCAATTCTTCCCTTTTGCAGTTTATCTTAGAAAATTTCGTCAATATCCTCCATGAAACGTATTTTTTGAACTGGTATAAGTTCCTAGTCAGTGCCTTGTCTTCATTGGTAAGTGGCATAATACATTACCTGCAGGATTAAAAATTACCTGCATTAAAATTGTTATTTACACCAATATTATCTGCTTTTGTTTACAAACATCGGAAATGTATCTAAAACTAAACGTAATTTAATTTAAGTGTGACAATTAGTAAAAAAATTATTTCAGAAAATAATGTTTGCATATGTCTTTATTCTGATTATAGTGATTTGTAAAATTAATATTTTACAAGGTAGTGTAGCGACGCAGTTAAAGTGTGGTAGGGTAGTTAGTAACCGTGTTTTTGCAAATTTTTCATTAAATGTGCCAGTAAAAGAATTGTGAAAATCGGTCAATATTTGGCGAAGATATGGACAGTGACAGAAGTGGGACGTTTTTCGAGACACAGAGTATTTACTACATCGTAGTTTCTGCTAAAACTTGCTGTATACTATTGCGCTGAGACCAAAGCTCCACTTAATCGATTTGCTGTGTACTTGTTGTACAACAAATCCGCAACAAGTCCGCAAAAAAATCGATGTTATGGAGATCGTGCTTAATTCGGCCGGACTTAGATTTCAGTTTTCGTATACATGCGTTTTCGATCATCGTTTTGTGTATCCCTACACTGAACCCGTGCATGTGTGTATATACCGTAAAATAATAAAGGTGTATATACATGCGTCAACTTTATTATGATAGCGTTTGTGGCTAGCTTCTGTGTCGTGTTGTGACAGATACGAGTACGTTGATGAATGACATCGACATGCGTTTTACGCTAATCTACGCTCGGCGTTGTCGCTAAATTTATTCCCGTTTAAACTGCGTTTAGAAAACTTACACTTTTGAGCTTTAGATATTTTTACATTTTTTTATTTTAGCCGTTTTTAAAGCGTTCGTGTGGCTGTGGTTATTCTTTTAGCTATCAGGCCTACAGTGTTTTTTTTGCTTTCTGTATGTCACAGATCGTCACGTGAATGATTTGTCGCTGTGTGGGCGATGAAGTCTCTGGCTTATTGCTTGATTGTCTTCGTCGCTCTGTTGTGCTAGATCTAGTGTAGCCTGTACTGCTGAACGTCATCGATGCATTACATCTTATTGTCAAGTGAATAGATCTGCAGGGATGTCAAACGTATCCAAATAAACGTCGTTTTCGCGCTCGTGTCAATTGTTTCTACGAGAATTAGTGGTGTTGGAGAAAGGTGATTAAGTTTGCATGCCAACGAAAAGTTTCAAGAAGGAGTTATAACTTACAGTCTAGACTTACAATCCTACATCGACCACCGTCGCAGCTGGTTCTTCGTGTATTTTTCGTTAGGTGGAATGCAAATTCGACACGAATGAACTGATTTGGTCACGCGCGATGAAAAGCGAGCAAAAGAAATTAAAAAACGTTCCGAAGAAGAACCGTAGAAATGCCGTGTTGCGTGCACGTGGAGCTAAAAAGAGTCGACGTAGGCCTACTGTTGATGCTCAGTAAGTAGCCGACTTTCCGTTGGCCAAATCATGAATAAATAAAACAGCAGGTGACGCCCAAAACTTCGCACTAAATGACATTTTCGTCAGTTTTGATGCTGCTAATAACCGAACATGATGATGATGATGATGATGAGTTCGGCGACCAGTCCAGGCTTGTTAAAGAATGAAGTGCAAACTAACGAACTATTGCTACTGTGTTTCGCTGTTCGCCGCTGTTACCGTCCAGCAAACACATTTCTGACTGAATTCGAATGAACAACGCGTCTTTGCGCGTTGTCCGATAAACGACAGACAATTTGCGCTGAAAGCTCAGCTGAGCGCTGTTACAGGCAACAACAGACGACAAACAAAATCGACTAGTCGATAGAAAAAATTGGCGCAATTCTTGCGCGACGCTACGCTGCCGTAATTAGTTTTGTTGACAGCTTCTTTGCCGGGGCGGCGTCCGACTTGCGCGAATGAACAACGGAACAGAATTGCCTGAGCAATTGCATCGCTTTTATGTGCAAATAAACAACGACGATGATGATCAGGCGTATTGTGCGTAACGCGGCTAATGTGAAATCAATGTATAGCCGTAGCAGTGAAAGTCCGCTCAGTCCGAGTCCGGTGGATCCGAGTCCGAATCCATGGAGCTCGACGAGACAGAATGCTCGCAAAATTTGGTATGATACGATATTGATGGGCACATGACTTGCTCTGGAAAAATGGCGTGGAAGCTGCCAGTTTAATCTACAGGGTGAGTCAGAACAAAATGTCCCAACACAAATTTTTTAAATTCTGAACAGACAGCTTTTGGCCGCATTCGGCCTGAGATAGATACAGAAAAACTAAAAAAAATGAAATAACGAAAACTGAAACGAAAAAAAGTGAAACGAAAAAACGCAAGCTTAACCGGTTAAGCCATCCACACTTGTATACCAAGGTGATTATGGTCGTTCTGGCTGTCATACTGCAGATTATAGTAGGCCTACCAACTAGAACTGGGTTTATTTACTCTACAGCTTTTTTCTATTCATTATGACTCTGCGGTATAGGCCTGGGGCCACATTCTCGAAACTTTCCTGGGAACTTTTCCTAGGAAGTTTCGAGAACGTGGCCCCTGTGTTGTACGCACAACGAGGAGCAGGTACGCTGCGTGGATCAGTTAGGGCTTAGGTTCCGATTAGCAGCCGTTTTGTTTCCGATAAGCCGCATTCGGCCAACGTGTTTTACATGCAAAGCCGCGCTGAAATCGGGTAATAAAAATCGATCTCATGCCAGAAAAAGCTCGACTGATAATTGGCCGAGCGTGTCGGTCGATTTTATTGCTCGCGCCAGTCGCGTGCTTTGCATGCCAAGGTCTTTGATCCGCCCCCGCCGTTCTATCCACGTCATACACTACATTGATACTTGCCTACGTGGTTGTGCTCATGGCTGAGCTACAGTTTCGGGCAGCAGAATTTCCATTCTTAAGCATCTGGTAGACTATATATGGCAATTTCCAATAGACTGTTTGTTGAGAAGCTTTTTTATGGTGCAACTTAGTTTGTTGCCTCCACTGCGTCCGTTGGGTCCTGAGCATTCTTAGGAAATCGCCGCCCAGGACCTTTCTCGTGATAAAAATAACGTATCACTAAAAATAGAACGAAATAATATTTCATCAGCTAAGAGTAACTGAGTGCGTGAGGGAATGAGTGGTCTGTTTCTTATCGGCACAATGGCATACTACGCAATCCAGAACCAACAAGCGTGTTCATGTGAAAGTTGAAATAATGCAATAACTTACGAAACAAAGAAAAACGCACACCGTAAGGACCGAACTTGTTTCTCTCATAAATTAAACTCAAAAACTACTGGAGATCCGGACGGATACTCAAACTTTTTACTGAAACAGATTATTCCAGCCGTCAGTGTTCCTGTTTGCAGCTTATTTCAGTCCTTCATGTCAGTAGGGAAAATAC
>Ga0209052_1000660_pt1 | contig 11273 bp, 5 predicted proteins | sample WorMetHEROISLAND_2_FD_187409 | JGI IMG/M metagenome (GOLD analysis project Ga0209052, IMG submission 187409) | Marine gutless worms symbiont microbial communities from Max Planck institute for Marine Microbiology, Germany - Olavius sp. 4 HERON... | ecosystem: Host-associated > Annelida >...
GTTCAAGGAGTCCTCCGTACGAGCGCATCAAATTTGGGTACCCCCTTGAAAACGTGCGATTTCTGCTACTGTCGACTAATCTAGCACGAGAATGGTTGCCGATAGACACAGACTTGCTGCTTATCATAACAACCACTGCTGACGAGCTTTCGGGGGTACCAACATCGATGACCTTGAACGACCTTGAACCCCCAAAATATTGGTTTAAGTGATTTTTTTGCTATTTTAGGCTGCGACGCACACTTAGAGTAAATTTTCGCTGAAATATACTGGAGATAGACCAAGACAACCTGCGCACGAAATTAAACTGATGCTGTGGCGCGTCTCATGTGCATTAGCTCAGATTTCTTGTATTTAGTAGTTGTCAACAGTAGCGTGGTTTAAACTGCATGGTATCGTCAAACTGCAGGTATCGTCATCTCGCCTATTTTACATAGTCACGTAACTGTTCTCCGCGCCTGCGATTCGTTTTTAACTGGCAAGTGGCGCGTCATCAGCTGCGTTAATAATACGTCGTAATTAATAATAATAGCCGTCCAGTACTCCTGTGTTGCTTCAGCAGTCGGCAATAGAAAGATAGAAAGACTCGAATAAGCATTTCTCTTTTGACTAAGATTTGTCAATAATACCAAATACTGTATAAGCGCCCTACGGCGCTTATACAGTATTTGATAATACGAATTTTGACGGACTACAGTAATCCGTTGTCATTGTGCGTTCACACGGACAGGGCTGCACACAGGTCCAGTGGTGGCGGGCGTAGTTGGAACTACAATGCCTCGCTACTGTCTGTTTGGTGACTCCGTCAACATTGCCGCTCGCATGGAGTCCAACGGAAAACGTGAGTTTAGCACTGCACAGTTTGTGATGAATAAAATTATGCTAAAGCATTGGTTTGGCTAAACTACATCGCAGATAAGACAAAAACAATACTAAAAGAACATGATATGCGATTCGCATGGAATTTAGCTCTAGTTTTAGCTTTCGTTTTACATTGGCCAAACGTTGCAGAAAATAGCAGAGTTGAATACATATTAAATATAGACCGTGGTCACAACCCGCATTTAAAATATTTTTGCAACATTGCATGTAACCACGATTTACACCGTGAACCATGCCACCATACCTTTGTCCATAACTTCGCCAAATATTAATCAATTTTGACAATTCTTTCACTGGCACACTCCGCGGACAATGTGCGACAAAACTGTCATTGAAAATTTCACCACACCAAAAACACGTTCCTACACTACCTTGTGAAATATATTTTTTGCACCAAACAAAGCAACGGCAAACTAAGCGCGCACGAACTATAGAAAATATGATCAAGGTAGATGAGCTGGCACTAAGCCAGCAAGACCAGCCACAAATCTATCGATCATCACCCCAAATAGCAAAAGTTGGTGTCATTCGAATCACTTTCTTCATTCCGATCTTGTTTTCAGGTGTTTAAAGAGACGTCTGCTGAACTGATTGGATCGAGCAAACTGATATAGCTGCTTAAAACTGTTGCTGATTAACGTTATTACCATTTGTTTAATGATAAAATGCTGTTCACATGAACTACACTGAAAAATCTGAAGAACAGCGTTTAGTGCAACAAAGAGTAAAACTTTGGAGAAAAAAACGCTTTTTCGCGCAAGAATGTCACCTCGTCTAATTAGTGACGCCACTTTACCATGTAAAATAGAAAATTTTCTGTATTCTTACAAGACGTCCTAGCAAAATAAAGAAAAAACACAGAAAATAGTTTTATTAGCTCGTAGCTGCTTGAGTTGTCAACAACAGTAATGAGACTTGTGATTAACTAACTTTGGAGTCAAAAACTTAATTCGAAATGTGCACCGCCGCGCCGCGATGCTAACGCATGGTGCATGCGCTATTGTGCTGTTTGTGTAAGCTTTGAGAATCCACATCAGCAAGATGACATACATGGCTCTGTGTGACATTGGGTCGTACGAAATGACACCACGTGGAGAGACAAACATCATGGTCAGAGCACTGTCTCTCTCAATTATCTAATTTATGATGAGTAGCAATTACAGCTTAATTTATAAGCAATTTCGTTGCCTTTTATAGTTATCGCGTCACGAAAAATCGCAGAGGCCTAATGGTCTCGGTGAAGTTTGTCATTGAGAATAAAAACACAACTTGCACAGAAACGTAGCTACGGAAGATTATAGCGCCACTTTTGTAGAGTCCGTTGGCCAAAGTTATACAAACCAATTGCAAAACAAAGTTATGGCAATAATAAAGTGCATGGTAACGTTCTATAACAGTTTGTTGATACTGTGTAAAGGGAAAAGGTATGCAGATGACTTATTGGCTGCACGGCAAGAAAGGATTCGACAAGCCGCTTCCAACGTTCGACAGGCAGGCCTAATGTCTTATTGCTCGAGTGTGCTCGATATTAGCTCGATATGTGTGTGATATTAGCTTAGCCTAAATGACATAGCAATAGTCTACTGCAAGCAAAGCCTATAGTTTTCAATGCCTTGTGTGTAGAAAGCTGTAATGTATAATCTGCTAAAACACGCAGTTAAATAAACGGTTAGTACGTCCATTGAACAGTTTGCCTTCCACGGTATCAATCAATGAATGCGTTTATTTTAGGTTAAAACCCGTATATAAAACAGAGACAAACGGAGGCATACCGCCAAACAACTTATTTTGTTTTATTGCAGTATATGCGAATCCCTGCGATAAAATACAACTTTTGTGCAAGTATCTAGCGCCACGTTTCTCTCAGTTCTTTTAGTTTGTGTTGCTATATTTTATTTTATCGCTTATGTGGGAGCGCCCTCATGACTTCTAAATTATCGCTAATTTCGCGTACGTTCGCTCTGCTAGACTTCTTTGTCGTCGGAGGAAAAGATTTCGTTTGTGTACCGTAACGTTACGATCCGGTGAAGGTTGAACAGACGGCTTTCTGGCGTAACGGTAGGATCAGAGGCGTAGCCAGGAATTTGATTTGGGTGGGTATAAATGGGTCAAGGAGACAAAACAAGTTAAACAACCACATAAAAAAATTTAAGGTAGACTGATTGGGGGGTATGTATACCGATATACCCCCCGTCGCTATGCCCCTGGGTAGGATGTTGGACCATCCAAAGGTCGTGAGTTCGACTCCCGGTAGGGTCGATATCAAGTAGTTACTAGGATGGGTGACTGTCTGTAGACAGTTCAACCATCTGGCTATATGTCCGCCAACAAGGTCAACTCAGCCTTCTATCCTTTCCAGGTAGGTACATTTTGTACCGGCTTGCCTGGCTGGGGTTAAGGCGGGGCGCGTTCATCTGTGTCGAGTGACCGGTAACGCTGTGTGATCCCATATCGCAGGTGACGCTCCTTAGCACTGTGATGGGTTTCCACTTTCTTGTGAAGAGCTATACAGACCTTTGACATTTTAACGTTGTCTAGGAACGAAGTGATGCATGAAGACGCGGTCGAGGAGAGGTCGGACGTGGGACCTCGCCACGCCCTGATGCAGACGTACGTCGACGATCCAAACCAGGATAAACCCGCCAACGACAAGAACGGCAAGAACGGCACACTGCACTCTGACGACACTGGCGGCACTGGAGCCGGCCTGCCGGCGGTCGAATAGGCTCACCAGGCCTCCACGCGGGGTACCTGGAGCTCGAAGACATCTGACAATAATACATCGTAGATTGTGTATCACACAAATTAGAAGCGATCAGAGATCTCAAACCTCCGCCGCCGAGAATAGTGACGCCACCTGGCAAAAACGACGGAATCTCGGTTCTCGCCCTATCTTCTGGCGGTAACGAATCCTGAATGATCCGGAATCGACAAGAAGCGTCCAGATCGCTACCAAAATCTAATCACCGCCTTTTTGAGCCACGCCTAACCCCTCCAAAAAATTCGTCGAAATTCGTTTATAACTTTTGAGCTATCTTGGATACGAACAGACCAACCCTACGCGGCGGAGGTAAGCAGGCGCACAGCTGTTTGCTGCATTGTGTGCACGCCGGAACCGAAGACGAGACGTGTGAGACGTGGCAGACGAGCTTGAAGTGAAATGCGGTACACGTGAGAATTTTTGCACCAAAGAGTTTATGTTCTTGTAACAGTGCAATGTGTACGTGAAGAAGCAGGATACGTCGTTTGGTGTCAGAAGACATCTCTTCTGTTTGAGAGCACAGATTTTAGCAATCAACAGTAACTGGTGTTTGACTGAAGCGTGTGCAGAAAGAAAGGTGCGTGAATTGATCATAATATTACGACGATCGTAAATATGATGGTGATGATGGTGTCGATATCCCGTTAGTTTGTACTAGATACTTCACTGCTGGAATGGATAAGCGAGTACGCAGTGCGAGCTTATACCACTCCAGACAGTGATGTATCGTACTTTTAAACCACACTTTCGGCTGCAGTCGTGCGTCGTAAAGGAAACGACGGTGTAGTCTATGCGATCCGAGCGTTTGAGTACGATACTGCGCTGTCTGCGTACTCGCTTATCCACTCCAGTATTATACTCAAACCACACTCAGATCGCATAGACTACACCGTCGTTTGCTTTACGACGCACGACTGCAGCCGAAAGTTGTGAAAACTGTACCAGTGCGAGCTGAGTGTGGTTTAATTATCGTGATAAAAATATTACAAAGCTGCACCTGCAGTGTACTCGTATACGCGCACTATAATTAGACATTTGCTGTACAACATGTAGGCCTAGGTGTAAAATTGTGCCATTTACCGATGGCGATTTTACCGATTTACGCACTGTCTTTTGTATACCTTGGATTTACGTCTTCGGTTTTCGACGTACTAATACAGACAATTTTTAGTCAACTGATTTTGTACACAAAGTTAATAATGTTTATTATTTCTGACAAATTGTTTGCACTCGATCCCAAATAAAAAAGACATTGTTGTAAGCGTGACTGGAAAACAGTTTAACGAAATGTTGGTTCGATGCTGATGCGCCTAATAGGCTTACTTTCGATACTCCAGACCTGGAAACACACAGCATAATGCTCACATTTGCTTGGACTTTTATACGTAGCCTATGTCTGCATACAACTGCGATGTAGCACTTTGCGCATGAAGTTGTTGTTTTTCGTCTTTGGAGCAAAATCGTAGATTCTGAGCCTACACGTTTGACATCTGATAATGTTACAGCGCACACAATGTGTATTCCGTTACACCGTAGAATTATAGCTGTTTGCTGCAAATACTTCAGAGAGAAAGGTGTGGCATGATTGAGCCGTATCAGGAGAAGTGTGCAGTAGCACAGTTTGGGATGAAAGATAACGAATGTTTTGGTTTGACAATTTGTGTTTGTTGTGAACTGCCGTGCCGTGCTTACGCCAGCAGAGAATGTATTCTTACGATTATTTGCCAGTGTAAGACAAAAGACAATTATTATCAACGCACGAGTATGAATCGACAAAAAATATAAACAACAACTAGAACTAGAAGCGCTCGGATAGAAACAAAAACCTTCGCCCAAATCCATGTTTCATTTTACAGCGTTAACTGCGACAACAGTTACGAATTTAAGTTTGTCGCAAAAATGTTGTCATTAGAGTGCCGACGTCTAGCGAAAAGTAGTGAAGAGTATTGCTACTCAGCATAATTATTATTACAAAAATCCTACAAAAAAATCTTATTTGGATCGTAATGCGGATTGCGGCCAGAAGCAGATCGATTGTTTATTAGACCTGTCCCACTCATCCACGCGTTTCATTAATATCAGATCAAAACATTTCTAGTAATTTCACAGACCGACAAGCAGACGGAAACTAAAAACATAACATCTTTCCTTCGGCGGAGGTAATAACAAATGAATAAGTAGAAAGAAGCAGACACAACACGCAAACTTACTTACTGTCGCAATAGTAGCCGTGTCCAGAGATCCGCAGACGGGATGCGCGACCGCAAACATTCTGCGGAAACGGACGCAATTCTGATGTCTATGCGGACGCGACGGTCACTTACAAAAAAAAATTCCGTTACCATACACATTACAAAAACAAGTCAGCAATAAAACAACTGACATGTCTCTGTAGTCTGTACAACATGCTACAGAACAAATAACACGCTCTTTGCATCGAATACAGTAGCACATTGGTCTTGTGAGGAAACTGAGAGAAATGGAAACTACAACAATATTGCTGTGCTTTGTCGGTTGTCCACAACATTAGCAGCACTGTGCTGGCAGTGCTGACGCGGACGCGGACGCAAAATTCCACGATCCGCACATCTCTGGCAATGTCACTTCATACTACAATGCTCTTACCGACTATTTTTTGGGGCGCTATAACAAAAATTATTGCCAAAACTGAGATCACATTTGGATTACGAAACTATCATAAAATTTGATATAGCTGAAACGCATCCACTTAAATTATGGGATAAACTTAACGATTTAGTGATAAAATCAAGCTTTCTAAAACAACTAAAATACGCGCGTAAGCTGCGGACATGATTACCACACACGAATAACAGCAGTTCGACTGAATCCCACTTACGCAAAAAAACGTTCTGTAGGCGAGCAGTTCACTCAGTTCTCATTTGCTAAATGATATCTTCAGTCACATAAGCAGTCGAAATTTGTGTTTGACGACGAATTAGCGGAAGTCCTTGCACTACATGGATTCGTACTTAGTGAAAAGCTCGTCTTGTAGGTCAATTAGCCTCGAGTCATTTCGTGTACCTGGCCTATCACCGACACAGGTATATAAAGTCATCCAGTTCACCTAACACCTAACAGGTTATCTGGTTATTAACACGTTTGAATCTTTCTCTTTTCAGAAGCGCCAGGCTGCAACTAAAGCATTTTGCCCGGTCAGTTTCTTAGTATGTACGTTATTGACAGAAACGATTATGTGTGGCTTTGTCGAATTATCATCCATCCCGTCCTCATAGGCCGCATAAAGGGTCTTGTCTGTCCGTCTGCCCCCGTGTCGTCGTGGCAGGAGCATGTCGGAAATTTTTTTCCAAAAATACAAAATTTCGGGCTGAAAATCCCCCATTTTGATGAACTTTAAGGGAAAATTGAACTTTTTAGCACCCATAGTTCCCTCTGTAAAAAATTTCATCTTTCTGTCGGAAATTTGCAGCTTCTTGCCCGCAACTTTTGTAACCCACGACGCCGCTGGTCAGTACGTTCGTCTGTCGCGGTCTGTCCTGAAAAAGGTCTTAAATCGAAAAGGTGTAGAAAACCCAATATCAGTGTAAACGTTTCCCAAGGCAGGAGTTGCCGGTGTGCCAATTTTTTAACTTAAAAGGTCAGGGTTGGAATTAGGGTTAGGGTTGAGCAACTTTAGGTGGACAGCCGCATAATATGTCAGCACTAGGCCGACATTTGTTTCTAGTTAGATTAGTAATAAAAATAAATAAACTAAGTTTACACAGTCATTTATTTAAGCGATGTTTCGTAGCTTTTCCGCGACACTCTCAATATTCGCTATAATCTGTGAGACAGTGCCGGACTAGGCAATGGGCAAGGTCACAGTTGCCCAGGAGTAATAGTAGTAGTAACAGGGGCGTCGATCCCTATGGGACAGGGGGGACACGTCCCCCCAATATTTGGACTGGGGGACATGATCACGAATGCCCCCCCCCCAATATTTCTAGAGTAATATCAGCTACTTTTTATCCATGCAATATTTTCTTGATAAGTTGAAAGAGTTTTAGTCTTTTTAGTCTTTAGCCGACTAGTGCAAGGAGTCGTTGGGACCCTGCAATCTAATCAAGAAGGTCACAGTACTTAAAATGCAAGTTCAAGTTCAGTTCATGACTCTGTTCCACACCTACTGTGAGACTTTACACCGTTCCGGCTGGGGGGAGAATGAAGGTGAATGAGAGGAGGACAGTAGTGGGGGGTTGATTGGCCACTGTGTGTCCCCCCCAACCGTGGAGAGAGATCGACACGCATGAGTAGTAGTGACGCGAAGCGATCCTCCGAAGCCTCCCGCCGTTGCGATTGTTCGCCAGAACGGTATGTCCTCCGCTAGCCGCAGGGCCTCAGTCGCTGTAACACCCGTGTCACGACAAATCCGGTGGATCCAGGTGGTGGGTGGTCGACCACTGGCACGTCTCCACTCCTGCGAGGGCCGGTCACCATCCCTCGTCTTAGTACAGATTCGAAGGATCTGGTTTGCCGGTACATCACTTCGAAGTCTGGCGACGTGACCAAACAGACCCAGTCTTCGTTTGCGGACGATGTATGAGACGTCGAACAGGCCAGTACGACTCAGAACCTCGTCGTTGGACACGAAGTCGTGCCATCTGATGTGCAGGATACGTCGTTGGCATCGTACATGGAAGGAATCCAATATTTTCCAATCAGCTTGTATGAGAGTCCAGGTCTCGGAGCCATAGAGTAGTATGGGTAAAACGCACGAATCTCATTCTTTCACCGCCATTCTCTTTTGTGATTTGCACAGAAACGACGACAAAGTTTGGCCAGGAGCCTTTCATATATTTCAAGAAAAGATAATGTCTTTTGTCGTTTTAAATTTATTCAAGCTCAACAGAAATATGGTGTTAAAATGCACATATTATACCTTTAAACGTGAGTACTGTACTACTATTTGCTCCGTTTTTTTAATATATTTTCAGTGCCAAGGCCACGAGTGTTTTAATCTCAAATTCTTTCATCGCCATTCTCTTTTGTAATTTGGACAGAAACGACGACAAAGTTTGGGGCATATCCTCGTTTCTCTTAAATGTATAGAGACGCTTTTCTTGCAAAATGTAGTTTTCTGGATGATTGTTAATACGTTTTGTTGTCGCCTTTTTACCGCGCCATGGTAAATGCGTGGCGCGGTATTGCCATAGTGTGATGTCTGTCTGTTTGTATGTCTCTCCGTCCGTTCGTCTGGTGTGACGTTGACATAAGCTGGGCTGCCCCTGACATTTTATTACACAATTAATTACCTTGCTGTCGCAGCTCTTAAGACGCAAAATTTCATCGATCTAGTGCAAGGGAGGCATCCTCAAATTTGGGGTTAAACAGAGGTGCGAACCATACCTTTAAACACTATTGTATTTTCGCATTCTTGTTCAAGTCAAAGAATTCACAACAGCATTAATTCTTTCAAAGAACTGCGTGCTTGAAGCAGACTTCCGACAGAACTCAACTGCGCTGCTGCATGCACTTTAACTTTTAGGCATGAACTTAGGAGTATTATTATTGTTTTAGTCATCGTGCTGAATCTACGACTGTAAACTGTGTAATGCACTACAGATACAGTACTCGTATATTAGTAAAGACTCACCTTATATGACGGTATAAAGAGCACACAGCACAGCACCTATATTGTAGATAACCAAAAATGGCTTTTCATCCCAAGATTTTGATAATCGAGTTTATAAAACTTGTGCAAGTAGCCTAGTTGTTTAAACCGACTCGAAATAATTTGTAAAAAGCAAGATACTGACTATATAACTGGAATGCTAACTAGCCGGCTTTGGGACCCGTAGTTCTAGTTAAGATGTTTTGATTTTCTAGGCTCACATTCTGCGTTGTCTTGTCTTGTATTGCAAATATCCATTTATAAAAAACATTCGTTATTCCGGATGTCACATGCACTATGTACCGTATTTTGTTAAATTTCATGTATCTTGTGTCATATCTTAAACGTGAATGTAGCTTGTCTGACGTCGGAGCATTGCCAAAAGCCGAGACGATGATGACGCCAGCGCTTGTTGTTGTGGCAACGTTCGTCATGGCAACAACGCTGGCGAATCCGCTAGGAAAGACGGAGCACTTCAAGATCGGGTTTCTGGCTCCATGGAATACGTCGGTGGATGACTTCAGCGCGCTGACGAGCGCCAGTGCAATCAGCATCGCGCTGGAACGCATTCACGCCGACCCTACACTCAACAAGAGCATGAGATTCAGGTCAGTCAACCGTTGTACTGCTGTCGCAGCGTACACTGCGCGATGTTGTCTAGTTTATGACCCTGCTTTCGGGTCATGCGACAGACACGTTACATATGATACTAACCAGTATAAAACTGTGCAAAAACGATGTGATGATCTCATATGGCTGCTTCGTCTGTGGCCCAAAAACCACTGTCATTACAATCTGACTATAATTGAGTGCTTCAGCAGCGAGTGGAAGTTGTCGCCAGCGGACGATTGACAGCGACCGGCCACTGGTCACGTGCCAGTCACTGACCCACTGACCCAAACGACAACCGGATTCGTTAGCCTTTTAAATGGCAACCGTAATAATAACTTTACGTTTTAAAATAGACATCAGTAATGTCCCATCACTTCATCATTCGGCCGTCCTAATAAGGCTGTTGCCCGTGCGTCCGTCTGTCCGTTCCGTACGGGTTCCTAATTCAGACAAAAGCGCAGAAAAACCAAGATAGGTGTGAACGTTCCCTAGGGCAGGAGTAGCATGTACGCCAGTTTTCAGCTTCAAATGTCAAATGTCACGATTAGAGTTGTGCAGTGCCGTTGAGCAGTTCGTAAGCTCATAGGCGGATAGCTGCATTTTGTGTCGGCACTGAGCCACATATTCGCTTGATTGTTACCAATAGCTAAGCCTTAACAGAAACATGTTGGGCTGTTAGGCCTAATCAGTAACCATTCGGCAATTAATACGACATCAAATGAAACAGGCTTTAGACTATGTTAGTGATTATCAACTATAGAGTCGGCTTGTAAGGACGCCCCATGCAAAGCCCCATCTAGGGTTACTGAAAAGATTTGTGCTGTTTTAGTGGACTGATATCATTACATCGTCATTACACAGAGTTTTAAACTGGTAAGTTTTTTTTCCATATATTATCATTATGAAGCGATGTTTGCGTCCATGCGCGTGCTGCAGTTTCGTGACGTATGACTCTGCGTGCAACAGCAAAGTCACTACCGGAAATATCATCAGATTGTTTATCGAGGAAAAGGTCGACGCGTTCATCGGACCGCCCTGCTCATCAGGTCAAGCTCACTGACGATAAAACCCAAAACTCCTCTTAGTTCGATTTGTCTTCAATTTAATGCTGTACAGTTTGCTGTACAACAGATCCACGACAGACGGCAAAATCATAATAAATCAAAGTAATGGAGTTCGCGTACTGTGAACTGTCGTCACCAGCAACAACAAATGACACAGTAGAAAATGCAACAGGAACTGTTGTATAGCATAATACACCGTAAAGGCCCAGTCACACCAAACTGCGACCGTACTGCGACCTTCAGCGACTTTAAACTTGGTTTGGTCGCTGACTATCGCAGCGCTGTCGCGTTCGATCGCGGTCTTGCGGTCACACCAAAACACAGG
>Ga0209052_1000661_pt1 | contig 11273 bp, 13 predicted proteins | sample WorMetHEROISLAND_2_FD_187409 | JGI IMG/M metagenome (GOLD analysis project Ga0209052, IMG submission 187409) | Marine gutless worms symbiont microbial communities from Max Planck institute for Marine Microbiology, Germany - Olavius sp. 4 HERON... | ecosystem: Host-associated > Annelida >...
GTATGAATCTTTGAGATGCATCGGAAAGAGGAGGAAGTAATTGATGGAGAACGTGGTTTTGGTTTGCCAGGATTGCGTCAAACAATTGTTCATCTTGTGAGTCAATCAGCTCTTCAAATGTGGACACATCGGTCGGACACAAGCCGCTTCTTAAACCACGATGGAGGAATGCATTAATCCGTTGCTTACATGGTTTCAGAGATGTTTTGCAAACTCTCGACATCACAACACTGCTTTCATTTACGTAATCTTTTTTTAAATTTACCGTGTCAGCCATCTGTTTTTCTTGCCACTAGCTAGCATTGATTTTATACACACCTATTTTTATAAATGTATTCGTTTACTGTTAACATAATCATGGCCAGGAATGACGTCGTGTGCTGATGTACCATTAAAAACTGCTCACTTGCTCACACTGGAGATAGTCCAAAGTTTCTTGGTTTTTTTTATTTCTTACATGGCAGTATTTGTTCCATTTCTGTCATTTCAGTTTTGTTTAAAAAGGTTGCAGTTCTTTTCTTGTCATGCCCTTGTAATGATTCGCCATGTTGCGGCACGTTAGAAATTGTCCGTGCTATTATTACTATTATTATTTTAGTTCTAGCAGTGGCAGATGCACAAAGCAAGCAGTCATAGAGGCGAACCACTTGCCTTCAGATCCCATGACGAAGTGGTGAAGATCAGGACCTGATGATATTCGCGGCACCATACAGTTCTTCTCCAGAGTACCTCGAGCTGTCACCATCTTTACATGCACCACCTGTGACACAGCAAACATACAACAGTCATCACACAGACAGCAGCAGCAGCAGCAGCAGCAGTAGGAGCAGCAGTAGCAATATCAATCAATCAATCAATCAATCAATCAATCAATCAATCAAGCAAACAGAGTACATGTGACACCGCGGTTACTGCACTGACAGGAACAACCAGGCTAAGAAGCGCTTACGGTAGTTAGTCCAAAGTAACAAACATGAATTCGACCAGAACTTGCACATAAAAACTACCAATAATCAACAGTTAAAACAGACTAAATGATCATTAAAATCAATATGTAAAATGCTTTGGCTGTCATATTAGCCGTAGCAGTAGCAGCTAAGCAGCTTACTTTCTTACAGTCTCTTATCGTCTCCAGAATGACCTATAATGTGTCGAGCGGGACGTTAAAACCCTACTCACTCACTCGCTCCCTCTTACAGTAACGAATGATAATTATGACAAATCCAAAAATTGTACTTCTGTTATACGGTTTCATTGGTTTTATGTTGGGCAGCTGTTGATGTAGGTTCGTAGTTTGTAAACAGTAGTAGTTATTAAACCCTTTAGCTCCATGCCCCTCTTAATAACTCAGCCATCTATCCAGTGTCAGTGCTAGTGTTAGTGGCTGCATATGTGGAAGCATGTAATATATAAATCTTTATTCACCACATGGGTAGCAAGCAGACAAAGATAGACAGAAAACAATACAATGACAAAACACACGAGAAGAGGAAAAAAAAGAAAAAAAAACAGAAAACATCATCCAGTTCACAACTTCAACGCAAACAGTCCATTAATAATTGAATTAGTTGAGCATGACAATTTATGAACAAACGACGATCTGCAGTGTCTTAGTTCAATGTCCAATGCAGACAAACCACTACCAACTTGGATAAGATCAATAGCTTGATCTGTACTAACCTTAAACACTTTCCAATAAACACATCTCCGTGCTCGACATAACTGTGAGGTCTCACTACGAGTCATGTTAAAACACTCAGAAGCATACATATGGGATGCCGGCTGCCACCTCAACAGCAATTGACTCAACTAATCACTACTAGTGCAGCAGCAGCAGCTATTGCAGTCAAACCATTAGAACAAACAGAATCTCAGACACCAAATCTTTGACGTTTCCATGCTGCACTAACCCCACCGTGGTCTGCCACCTCGTCGTAGTGGTGGGGCTTATGCACCGATGACCCGGACGATTATTTAATCTGAAGGAGAGGAGCTAACCAAGTGCAGACCGCTTGATAGGAACAACCGTACTACACGTCACCAGTCCCAGGTGGCTGGTGATTTGTTCGGCTTCACAGCCGATTTCGGCTTCACAGCCGATGTTTCGGCTTTATAGCTGATCACTGTGACCTTCTGGTTACATCGGGGCTGCGCATTGGGCCGAACTGATACGGCCTCAGCGCTGGGCAGGTGTAACAACCTGCCCACCCCGAAGATAAGGTAAGGTAAGGCTGCACTAACACCGAAACTAAAGTTAATTAGTTAATTAATTAATTTATTAGTACAGCATTAGTAGTAGGGCCAGCTGCAGTCCTAGCATGAGTCCGGGGTGGGTCACGGTTTAAACAAGACAGACCAGGTATCGCACTTCGTAAAGAGATACGATACGATATGACTCGTCCAAGTTACATGCCGCTCATTTTGCCTCAGGATCTGCCAGAGTGTTACCAGTTATTCCACTATGAGCCGGCATCCACTAGTAGTAGCACAGCAGTGATTAAAGTGAAGCTATGACAGCAGAGAACAGAAGCACAAATGTACGCACCAGATCCTCGATGTTTCCATAGATATTTTTCTTCATGCCGCTGGCCCTAGTCGCAACCCAGCCGCCGAGTGAGCTGAACTCTATGGAGTCAGGCTCATGACCGGTGCAGTAACCTTTCTCCGCTAACTACACACGGACACCATGTACCAGCCAGCCATTATCAATCATATAAAATAGGCCAATGAGGAAGTACGTGTGGCAATCTCATCAGTGCCTAGGATCAACGGCTGTTGGATAACACATGTTATATGTCCGTCACTTCTGAGTGCAATAAACGTAAAAGGTAAAGGTAAAGGTGCGTATAGCTCTTTATGGATTGGAAACGAAGCACAGAGCTACAGAGAGTCACTTGCCATATGGTGTGATCACACAGTGTTACCTCCCAGCCGACACAGGTAAATGTGCCCTGCCTTAACCCGAGCCATGCAGGCCGGTACTCGATTTACCTACCCCGGAGGGATGGAAGGCTGAGTTGACCTTGGTGTTGGTTATATACCGAGATGGTTTACCTGCCCATAAACAGTCACCCATCCAAGTAGTAACCACTTGATAGCGACCCGACCAGGAGTTAAACCAATGACAGTTCGATCATGAGTCCAACGTCCTAACCGTTATGCCACCAAGCCACCAATGTGTGAGCTCAACCTGTAGCTCGATGGTATATACCAAATGTCAAATAACGTAATTAAAACTTTGCAATGGGGGTTCCAAACTTCCACCTCTATGTCTTTCTTTCTTTCACTCTTTCCTTTCCCACCTTGCTGCACCCTTTAGCTCCATGCCCCTCTTAATAACTCAGCCTTCTATCCTACAGCGTAAGTAAATCGAGTACCAGCCGACACAGGTACACCAGGCTGGGGTTCAGGTGGGGCACGTTCACCTGTGTCGGGTGGCAGGTAACACTGTGTGATGAATTGCCATGAAGAGCTATCCAGACCATTTAATCTTATCATACAATACTTCCAATTAGCAATGCTAGAGTACACCTTACACAATTATCACCATCCACTGTGGAGCAGTAAATTATGAAAACAACAGAAAAGGGTGCCAGCCAGGTTGAATAAACGTGTAAATATATCATAAAAGACAGTGCTGCCAAATTGCCTGATACAATGACATTACATTATCGAAAAGAGTGATCACTACCATATCTGTCAGCAGCGATGCACAGGATAAATGTGAATTAAGTCAGAAATGGATGAATGAATGAATGAATTTGAGTATTTTTATCAGACATTTTGCACACAGACAAACAGACTGGTACAAAAACATAACCTCCTTGGCAGAAGTAACAACGAACATATATGGAGCACTGCAGATGATGAATAAATATAGCTACGCACCCTTCGCTCTAGATCCTGGCCAATAATGCCACATTCACAACAAGCTGTCAGGTTCTTCTCATCAATCCACAATATCCTCGCCTAACACAGTGAAAACAAAATTGTCAAGCCTTGCTCAAGGCTAGCTACTGCCCACGGGTAGCCCCAGTCATACCATGGGTAGTAATAAAGTGGCGCCACTTTGTTTTCCGAGGTTGATTCAAATAAATTACGAGGTTACGTTAAGCACGAAATAGCGCTGATTTGTGCCAAATTTGGTGCCGATCTGATCAATACTTCTAAAGTTACAAGCTACAAAACAAAGTGGCCCCGTTTTTTGACCCACCCTGCATATTAACTGCAAATGTCTGATGCGGCTACCTTCGGTTTCGGCCGAACCTAGACTTTCACTTTCGGTTTTTGGCTTCGGTTTCCGTTTCGGTGCACATAGGCAGTCCCAGTTTCGGTTGAAGCCGAAACTGAAAAATCCGGTTCCGGTCGACCTCTGCTTGACACACTAGAGGTCATTTTGGAGACAAGTCTTTCCAAGCAATCACTTGCACCGGTACTGACAGCTGAAGAACGATAGCAAAAGATCACACAAACTAGCAACACAATAAGCTTAAATAATAATAATAATAAACTACCTATAGACATGCAAAAACATAATACTGACAAACAAGACACTCACACACGCACAACATAACTAGCAACAAAAAAGTTAGAAAAAAACTGAGTTCAGGTACGTTGTACTGCTAGTAAACGGATTGGGCCAGGATGTGTACGGTGTTCAGAATAGATTCAACGACATACCATCTGTGATGTGTCGAGAGAAATGATCATTCTCTTCTCTGTTGATGGACACTCTAATGCACCAGTCACACTTGTACCTCCTGCAAATACAATCACCGAAACTAAACAAAAATAGAGAAATAATCATTTTCTGCTCAGTTAAGCACGTCCTGCAAGTATGATCATACCTCTGTAGTCTGTATGATACGATATGATAAACAATTTGCACCGGAACTGCCAGCTTCATCTAGCACACAAACTACAAAAACTAAACATTTTTTAAATGGAAACGAAATGAGAGGAATTAAAGTGGACGGAAAGTCCTGCTACGTAAAACAAAAATCCAGATACAGACACCTATTTCCCATCATTCAACAAAGTTTCACGGCAATCGGTCGACGGAGCTTGGAGATTTCAGGCCTACAATGTCTAATGCGCACAATGTTTCACGGCAGTCTGCCAAGGGAGCTCAGAGATATAGCACCGCAAAGTGCGAAAAAAACATCAGCAGGTAAACATAAAGGCCGTTCCGGTACTCTAAAGCTAGCCGGGCTGCCTTAAAAACACTCACCACCGAATGGAATGATGACAACATTGTGAGTTAATGCCAGCGAAACAATCGTTTCAACTTCACTGTGACACGCTGCAGCATACAACATGTATCACAGTTGTAACAATATTGTTATTACTGTTATTATTATTATTAATATAATTATACGTAATATTAGCAGTACTAAAATATCATACACATTACACACTGCAGCATGCACCTGGGATGACAGATTAAAGTAAGTAAGCAAGTAAGCAAATTTATATAGTGCAATGGCTAAGAGCACACTCAAAAAAAATCTCTAATGTGCTTAGCACATTGTGTCATCAACATCTCACAAAAAGTATGTCTTCAGTAGATTACACACAGATTATACTGTCATATAAAAGCCAATAATAATGACAGTCACGTATTATGTGAGCTGTAAAACAGCTGATCGTGCAGTATCTGCAGAAACAACAGCAACAACCCATTGAAATAACTAGCACACCACAGTAACGATAAGCACAATACACAGATTGATTTAGTCAACAACAGAAAGTCTGCTATTGTGGTCTTTGTGGCACTGGAGGACTGGCCATCAAGCTAGTAAGTCGTAGAACTGACGATAGTAAAGTACTCTTGTACATAATAACTACAGAGCCAACAGAAACCTTTTGTCAGAATAATCACAACATTTCAAATATATGCACATAATGGTGATGATTGGTGCGCATTATGAACTCACATACAAGTACAAAATCACTTGATGGTTGTGAGTGACGGTCAGTTAAACGACGTGTATGCGTGTATAGTACTTCCGGTCGAACTGCGCACAAAAAATTGACTCCTGTAAGGTATGGGGAACCTATGATCCAAATTTGGCAAAAATCGGTCCACAAATTACGTCACATTCTTGTCCACAGACGCCGGACGGACGGACGGACGGACGGACGTTTATGTGATTTTATATTCTGTCCAATGCATATGCATAGCATTGGACAGACAAAAAGTAAAGATCGAGGATTTGCTATAGCGCATCTTACACGACTCAGACTCATGACCAGAAGCGCTTCACAATCTCGGAAGCAGTGGCTGATTGGCATGAGCTAATGATACTGCAGTGCACTATGCGGCCATCCATTGCCCGTGCCAGCGACCAGTTGGACCCGCAGTCTGCAGCCAGCAGACATACCACCGCCCCAATCAGCCACACTAGGCCTTCACCCCGGAGCATTTCTATCATAACGGTTGAAGAGAACAACAGATTGAAAACCTACATGGCCAGACGACAATGTCGGGAATTCGATTGAATCTTCCCTCACGCAAGACAAACACTTCATGCAGTGTGTGCCCTACAGTACAAATAGCATCAATAGATGATTAGTATACATACAGGGTGTGTCGTGTATAAAAAAATGAATCGGGCATGTTTTACATAGATCGAGCAATCAGACAGTTTTGGAAATAATTAACCTCAATCAAGGTTGATCACGTTGAACTACTACTACTACTACAACTACTACTAAACTACAACTACAACTACAACTACTACCACCAGCACCAGCAGTGTTTAACATGACCAGCTGACCACCCTTCAATGAACTACTACTACAACTACAACTACTACTAAACTACAACTACTACTACTACTACTACTACTACTACTACTACTACCACCAGCACCAGCAGTGTTTAACGTGACCAGCTGACCACCTTCAATGAACTACTACTACAACTACAACTACAACTACTACAACTACAACTGCTACTGCTACTGCTACTGCTACTACTACTACTACAACTACTACTACTACTACAGCTACTACTACTACTACTACTACTACTACAACTACTACCACCAGCACCAGCAGTGTTTAACATGACCAGTTGACCACCCTTCAATGATGGAGGCTGTTTCCAAAACTGTAGAAGTATGTTCCACTTTTTATGCACCAAACAAACCCAACGATTAATTAATCAAATAATCGCTAAAAATTGTTCAATTAAGTCTTGTGATCAATCAAATTTTGAATACAATTTTGGAGTTCTCAGCATCACTAACATCACTAATCTACACAGGAGTGCTTGCAATGTTGCACCAAACGTGTCGGCGAGATCAGTATTTTCGTACCACTTATATAGTGTTACTTTTGCAATTTGCACTATGTAAGCCCTCATGATCAGACTAGTAATTCGACTACACCTATATGGACTACATCGCTGTCACTCTTTCCAGTTTTCCTGTAGTTTATGAAAAATAACAATTACCAGTAGTTGAAGTATGCAGTTTTCATGGTCTTTCTGACAGACTGTGTGTGGCTCAATGGCTTCATGGTTAGTGCACTTGGAATTCAAGCTCGGGGACCCGGGTTCGATTCCCAGGTCATTCCAGTATTCCATTGCGTAGCAACATTAGGCAAGTTTTTTACTCACATTGCCTCCCCAGTTTCTCAGCTCCAAGAAACTGGGGTACAAAAAGGGAGTTTTCAGCCAATATGGTGATTAAGTGCACAAGATTAAGCTAAGCTTCAAGCTAAGCTTTAGAATGCATTATAATATAGCCTCACTTAACTTTACTTTACCATTCAAAATTAATCCGTTAATCAACGTTAATTTGTGGAGACTAATCGATTAGACATTTCTTAGGCCCTAGTTGCTTCACCGTAAACGAAGCTTCAAGGACAGGTTACAAAAATTACAATGTCAATACACAAACAGGGCCACAAAATGATGATGATGAGGAGGAGGAGGATGAGGATGTGTACTAGCCGTGAGCTCGGAAGAGTCGGTCGTTGGGGTCATCAGAGTATGAAATTGCAGCCTTCTTCAGGTCCTCGATGTAAGCATCGCACATCACCGGGGAACTGATGTCAGCCGCTGTCAGATCCGGCTGTTCACAACAACAACAACAACAACAGTTCTACAATCACTACAGTCCGCTCCACTTATATGCACGTTGGTTACACGCACACTCTGTATACTTGCACAAAGCGCTTAATCCCGTCAGAGTTTATGTTACATCAGTGGCAAATTCCCTTAAGCACCAGCAATATATACATGATTCATCTATAAGCATGCATTTATTTGGTCCCACTGCCACGACTTACATCGACTATAAGCGACTCGTGTGTCATCGTCATGTCAGACGACTTCACACAAGCTCATTGGCTGACACAATGCAGGTAAGAGCAGCTGTAGCTCGTTGGTCAGTGTCTCACCTGGGCAGCTGATCTGTGCTGCTATACATAAAGCTCGTTAGTCGCTACACTTCACCTGGGCAGGTAATCTGTAGTGCTATACATAAACCTCGTTATCTCACCTGTGCAGGTGATCTGTGCTGCCATACATAAAGCTCATTAGTTGCTACATCTCACCTGGGCAGCTGATCTGTGCTGCTATACATGAAGCTCATTAGTTGCTACACCTCACCTGGGCAGGTAATCTGTACTGCTATACATAAACCTCGTTATCTCACCTGTGCAGGTGATCTGTGGTCAAGGTCAACACCTATCACATTGAGCATCCACTCCCGCATTGTTGGCATCACACGCCCACTCAGCTTGTACCTGTGTCATACATACATACATACACACATACATGTGGTTCAATTGCATGGAAGTAAACCCATGGAACTGTTAAGACAGTCAGCCAGACAACAACCGACAGTCCAACAGCATCAAAGCACAGACAAGGTGCACATCAGATCCGTCTTAACTTGAGTCAACAGATAACCACTGACATTGTTTACTGTTTATAGCATTTTCATTATGTGAGGGACCGAGGGTTCAACAAATAACACCAACAATGACATCGATAGTTCTAACATTGATAGTTCTGCCAGTACACGGTAAAGCTGACACGGCACAACTTCAAGAAGAATCATATAAACCTTTACCTCTCTCCAGTAAATTCCACTTGACCATTCTTATTGACAACAAACTTTGAGTCTTTGTAACCCCAGCCATTCCACTTGAGCAGCTCCTGTCTACAATGCACAACTTCATCTCTACACAATTCAATCAAACTAATGGCACCTAACACCTGCCGATCGGTATGTATTATATAAATATGACTAACTCGGCTCACAATGACCTAGGACAACATTTCCATACACAGCAATCAGCTGCAGGACATTAACAGATGACGGGTTCAAAATCAAACACAACAGGCTACAGATTACACATTTAGGACACAGAAATATCTACAACTTCGCAAATTCTTTCACTTTACTGAAATTTTCGCCATGACGTACTGTTATCCAAACTGTTAAATACTGTACCATGCTGCTTCTTCTACTACACTGCACTGTGTGGCTTGATGTTGTACTGTTGTCAAGCCAGTGTTGGAGTCGAGTTAGATTTTCTTAAGTAATTAAACAATATTTCAAACCAGTTTTATATCCTAACAAAGGCTGGCCATACTATATACGACTCTGATCTGAGAATCTGGCTTAGTACTAGGCTAAGCAAAGGCACCCAGGCTGATACTGGAATACTCGATTTCTCCAAGGCATTCAACCCCATTCCACATGACACTGCAACTTTGACAAGCATGGCAGCCCAGGCCCTCTTCACGCACGGTTCACCTACTCATAGGTGGTCCGCCGTGCACCTTCCCGCTGCGTCAACACCAAGGGTCCTGCAGCGTACCTCAACAGAAGCAGAAGCAGAAGTAGAAAAAACAGCGCAAACCATAAAGTGGGCGTGGTTAGATGGAGCGAAGTATGTTACCTGCGCTTAGGAATTGTCGAAGGCTGCTGTTCGACAACCAGTCGTGTTTCTGAAGGCGATTTGTAAGGTTTCAGCTCTAAAGCAGATGATGTCCCCTTTGCGCTGTCTAAAACCATAAGTTTATTCGCATCATCAGTATCGCTCGACCTACCACCGTCTTCCGCCATGTTGAATTTAGCACGGGTCAAGGGTCATGTGCATCACGCCATTGAGCAGTGTGTTCTAAAATGGTATGAAATGAAATGATCTGTCGGATCAAATTACTCCGCGCACTAATGTGCTTCTGTGGACGAAACGCCGCAACGCGGGGTTTTCATGAAACGCAACGCATGCAACATACGCAACAAACTCAAGAAAAGTACGCAACAAACACAGCTAACGTAGCTGACAACGGCCAAAACGCAATGATAGAAGCAATTAGCGTTTTGGCCGTTGTCAGCTACGTTAGCTGCTTTTGTTGCGACTTGCGAGCTGTCGCTTTTTTTCCACATGCAGCCTATATGGAGCATCGCGCTGTTTGCCTGCAAGAAAAAGCTTTCGATGTAAGGTAAAGTGGTTTCATAAGCCGGTATGTGTCTTCGGTGGACAAGTGACGAAATGAAATTTCGGTCGATCGTTAGCCTAATGTGTCCGCAGCTCAACATAAAAGGTCGGTACCGGCCCTGATCTGACGTAGGACTGTGGCGCTGTGTGTTCTTAGCTATGCTGTCCCTTAATCGCATGTCATTGAATAACAGCTACACGTTTGAAACAAATTGGTCGCTGAAAGCGGCACCTGAGTGCAGACGTGATGAGATTCGTAACGCTTGGAGGACCCGCCGCTACAGAGAGGCAACTCAGGTTGCCAAGAGATCCGGCCGTTGTTGCTATAGTTCGCGAGCAATCGGCATTGGAGCTCGGCCTATAATGAAACTCCTATAGCACCTATATACCATCTGCACCCCGCAGCTCTGTGAACTATAATGTGTGTAAATATGCAAGCATCAGTCACTCGATCGGAGGCGCTGAATGTGCTGCTATATTACCTGAAAATGCCTGGCCCCTGCAAATAGCAGGGCTGGAAAATGCCTGACCATGAAAATGACATTTTACTCCAGCTAAAGGGCGTCTGGAGAAGGCCTCTTTATCTACAAGTTCTATATCATTTATCATATCATAGGCCTATCCTATCGTATTATACGTACTACGACAAATTCGACTATGTCATGCATGTATTGCGTCATGTTAGAAATATTTCAAGGAGCTCACATGGGAAAACTCTAGAACCGTCTTTGAAGTGAGAACGAATATGTTAAAGTTGAACTCAAACTATGGACAAAAAGACGAACTGTGTCACATCTGTGGAAAACGAG
>Ga0209052_1000662_pt1 | contig 11254 bp, 7 predicted proteins | sample WorMetHEROISLAND_2_FD_187409 | JGI IMG/M metagenome (GOLD analysis project Ga0209052, IMG submission 187409) | Marine gutless worms symbiont microbial communities from Max Planck institute for Marine Microbiology, Germany - Olavius sp. 4 HERON... | ecosystem: Host-associated > Annelida >...
GCTACTACGTATCAGCGCAGCCGTCATAACCTTGTTATAAGACTTGCGTGGATAAAATATTGTTACTGAACTGAACTGAATTGAACTCTTTATGTCCTCCAGGTGATCGATCGCGGTATTTTGTTTCACCCGGGATCGTATTGCCGCGACATGTGGAACGTTCTGGACGCCGTCGCCGTCATCTGCGCACTTTTTGCCATCGCTTTCATGTAAGTTCTGCAGTGCTCAGCTCAATTCATTCGCCGTCTTTAACCGCGCCGGAATCGCGGCTTTAAACTACGGGAATGTTTTCATTTGCTCGTACGTACAAAAGATGCCTGTCATCAGTTCACTAAGGATCAAAATGCGGACGGAAAATGAGGACTGATTTTTTTTTGTTAGTGGACCACGTTTTACTAAAGTGTTTTCTAGTTGCTGACGCCATTTTACGTTTGTCGATTTCGCGATCGAAGTCCTAGAGTTGTCCGAAATCTAGTGCACTGTTGATAACTCGTGAACCGCTGCACTTAGCTTGATGAAATTTTGCACGAACATGTACCTCGACAACCTCTAGAACCCCATTGAATTTCAAGGTTATCGGTCAAGGGTCAAGGTCACATGGTTTTTTTTGTGTTTTTCTGTATGCGGCCACCCGCGGACAGTACTTAGCCTTGAGCAAGGCTTGATGATCTTGTGTTTGGTTTTGTTTGTAGCGGAAGCGGAGCTGGAAAGAATCTGAACACGATGAAGGCTCTGCGAGTTCTACGCGTGCTGCGTCCACTCAAGACCATCAACCGAGTGCCTAAGCTCAAAGTAACATATGCACAAGCATTCGTTCGCTTTGTCTAAAAATACAATTTTCTGTTGCCACGTGTTCGTGTAAGCTCGAAATGCATCAGAAACCGTTTCTCCCGGACACCCCGCTGTGCGTACTTACGACGCCCCCAAACTCCCTCGTCGGATGGGGAGGGGTGTCTCGAATGGGGAAAGAGACACCCTTTCCCGATTCTCGTCTACCTTGACACCTTTAAAGGTGCAATTTAACGCCTGGTCGCAATAAGCCACTGTGTTATCCTTGAACGAAAAACAAATCTTAAGCGACCGCTTAAACTGGTCAAAGCTAATGTCAGTTTGCCTCATGTGAACTGGAAGGGTGTTTCGTAACTTTTTATCTTCGCGTCTGTAGCCGCATAACAGTAATGGTAGTATTTATGTAGACAACGTTTTGTTTACTAACACCTGCAATAACCCGATATGTTAATTTCATTGTGTTGCTAAACGTGCAGCGTTTATAAGCGACTTTAGAATTTGTAATTGAATTCGCCTTTTATCGTCCGCGCGACAGCGACGGACTGCATTGTGTTCGTCCGAGTTTTTTTCACGATAACTCATGAACCGCTGCACTTAGCTTGATGAAATTTTGCGTGGACGTGTATCTTGACCACCGCACGAACCCTGTTTTATTTCAAGGTCATAGCTCAAAGGTCAAGACCATTTTTTCGTAAGTGGATCAAAGTTCACCAAATTGTTTTCGTCGAACGCGGAAAAAATTGTAGTTGATAACGCCGTTTTCCGCTTGTCGATTGCTTGATCCGTTCCAGAGACATTTGCGATCAAAGTCTAGAGTTGTCCGAAATCTAGTTCACTGTTGATAACTCACGAACCGCTGCATTTAGCTTGCTGCAATTTTGCACGCACATGTGCCTGGACAATATGTACAACCCTATTAAATTGTAAGGTCATCAGTCAACCGTCAAAGCCACACGGGTTTTGGGGTGTTTTTCTGTGTGCCTCATGCTGCGGCTACCCGCGGACAGTACTTAGCCTTGATCAAGGCTTGATGATCTTGTAGTCGTGTGACGTAGTTTTGCATCTCTGTTTCTATGCAGGCGGTGTTCGACTGCGTCGTCAATTCGCTCAAGAATGTCCTCAACATTATGATCGTTTACATGCTTTTTCATTTCATCTTCGCCGTCATTGCCGTCCAGCTGTTCAAGGGCCGCTTTTTCTACTGTAACGACGACTCTAAGAACACCGAGGAAGAATGCAGGTTAGCAGTAGTAGTATTATTATTTTTGACCCTCGGTACTCCATTCCCAAGGGAGCCTAAAAATTGACTACGCAATACAAAGGTGGGTACGATCTTCGGTTTCGACCCCTTAGATTCAAAGAGTTCGCCGTACGGGGGCGTCAAATTTGAGTACCCCTTCAAAACGCGCGGTTTCCGCTACTACTGCTGTCGCGCGTCTCATGAGCATTAGCTCAGATTTCTTGTTATTATTACCATGATCATTATCATCATTTTTACCACCGTCATCGGCCATCCTGTGTAAAAAAACTTGCTAAATATAATATGTTGTGCTATAGCTCAGTCGTGCCGGAACCGTATAAAGAAGAGAAAAACATGTTATGTGGCGAGGCAACGTAAATTTTACGGACAGATAAAATAGTCAGTATTGCAACAAATACATACTGCAGAAAACGGGCATTTTTAGCATACATGTAGTGTGCCAGTTTTTGTTGCAAGATGTACAAGGCTTCTTTTAATTTCTTAAGTAAGTAAGTAAGTAAGTAAAAAGTGGATTTATAGAGCCAATAACGTTAAATAACCTCTAATGCGCTAGTCACACTAGTAAGAGCTGAACAAGATTGTTTTAGAGAACTGTTTGAAGCTGTCGACATTACACGCCGGATCTCTGAGTTCATCTGGCAGTGAGTTCCAGACCGTCGGACCAGCGACCGGAAAAGCCCGGGGACGGCCGTACGTGTTGTTGAGTCGACAGCGAGGCACAATGAGCCGGTGTCGGTTGGCGGAACGTAGCCGATGTCGCGATGCAACTTCGATGGCTGGAGTGACGTGATCGGCGAGGTACGAGACTTATAACTTGAGAGCCGCTTCCGATGACGTCTGTGGTACAGTTTGTATGTCTGTTGATTTCTTTGTTCAGGGGCGACTTTTTCGAGTACAAGAACCCCCGCAAGCCCCCGGTGGTGAAGGAGCGGCATTGGGAGAAGTGGGACTTCAGTTACGACAACGTTCCGTCTGCAATGCTCACGCTGTTTGCCGTCCAGACCGGCGAAGGTTGGCCCGCGTAAGTATACATTCGGCTTTCACACCTTCTTCCGATACGCGGTTGAAAACTAGCCGCGCTTGTGCGGGTAGATCTATTTATTTGCCCATAAACAGCGTGACGAACAATAGTAATATGCAACAGGGCCGCATATTCGTTGTTGTACGTTTCAGTTCATATTTGATAAACGACACTGTCAAAATTTCAAACGTTTTTTTAATATTATGATGTCCGATTGCTATAGCATAGAGTGGGGCACGTTACAAAATCACTTGCGTCTGTCTGTCAGTCAGTGTGTCTGTCGTCGCTCCTACGTCCGCGATTTTTATTCGATTTTTATTCGATTTTTATGAAACTGTGTACTACTTTGTACAGTGGTTCGGCGCCTGAAAAGTAAGATCGAGTTCGGGGCGAAAATCCGATGACCCCTTCGCCTATTTTGCCCCGATTTTTTACCCCCGTAATGCATGTTTAATGGGGAGGAGACCCGAGGACCTATAGTGACGATTAATAGCTCAAAAGACGTGTCTCTGGGGCTGCTGTAGGCTTTAACCCGAAAAATACTTTTACTCGTAATTTGCCCCTCTATCCCCAGAATGGTGATCAGTGAATTTTCAATGGTAATTAATCGTGACTTAGTGTTTGACACGCAATATCTCAGCAACTCTGCGAGATAGATGGGTGGCTTCAATGGATCACTTATAGGAACCATATGTTACGAGTCCAATGGTCACGTGACCGATGGCGTCACGTGCACCGAAAGGTGAAGGTAGTGACCCCAAAATATTTGAGGCTCCATATCTCCGTTACCGTGGAAGATAGACGTATGGTTATAGATTTACCACTCATAAGAAACTACATATTTCGAGTCCAATAGACACGTGACCGATGACGTCACGTGACCCCAAAAAGGTCAAGGTCGTGACCGCAAAATCCTGCAACCTTTAAATCTCCGTAACCGTGCAAGATAAGCGTATGGTTATAATTGACAACCTATGGGACACCAAAAATTGCTGTTATATTTGCCACGTGACCGACGATGTCACGTGACCCAAATGTTGAAATTTTAATGCTAATGTTGTTGTTGGAGACCAACATTGGTTGTAAAAAAATCGTAGCTAACGAGGGTAGAACGCAGCAGGTATAGTGTATCTCGTATGCTAAGTCACGTAACTAGGTAAATTAGTCATTTTCGTGAACCTATAGCCATATTATGTAGTCATATGGCATCTCAAATGACGACTGATGGGTGATGAATAGATAGAAGATATACATATCAGTATATCCACACGATGCACTTCTGTGGCATAATTTCTTCCTAAAAATTACGCGGGCAGCAATAACATAGAAATGGCAGCGGTTACGTGAATTGAGTGAGTGGGCAGCTGACTGTGTGCTGTACACAATGCAGTGTGCTGGCGCACTCGATGGATGCGACGATAGAAGACCACGGTCCACAGCCCGGCTACCGCATGGAGATGGCCATCTTCTACATCGTCTACTTCATCGTCTTCCCGTTCTTCTTCGTCAACATCTTCGTCGCCTTGATCATCATCACGTTTCAGGAGCAGGGCGAGAACGAACTGGTCGACCACGAGCTCGACAAGAACCAGGTCTGTCCCTCGCACACTTTACACGTGTCAACTCAGCCTTCTATCCCTGCGGGGTAGGTGAATCACGTACTCGCCTGCCTGGCTGGGTTTAACGCATTCATCTGTGTCGGGTGGCAGGTAACACTGCGTGATCCGATATGGCAGGTGACGCTCTGAGACGGTTTGTTTTCCGTGAACAGCTTTAACAACAGCAGCAAAAACGTCAATAATGGCCAAAGTAAATTGACACCGGGTGACATCGCTCCCAACGTTCTAATTTGGAGGAAAGGAAACCGGCAATTGCCGTCTCGCGCAATTTCTATGATAAAACGACCTATTGGTTGAAAATCGCCAGTTTGCATACCCCTTCTTCTTTTAACGCCCTCCTTCGGGTTGACCCAGTTCGAATAATCTTTACAGAATGATCTTTACACCTTACTGGACGATCGTTGGAGATCCTGAGCGCAGAGTCCTACACGGATCAACGGTGAAGATTTCGCGATCGTAGATTGCGTCGTTTTTGATAAAGCACTGCAGCGCGTAACAGACAGACGGACGGACGGACGGACGGACGGACGCACCTACTATGGCTAATGGCTAATACAGGGTTATGCTGACGCACTGCAAAAGTTAGAGCTTGCGTCATTTTGATATGGCACTGCAGTGCAGCATGCGACAGACCGACAGACAGACGGACGGACGGACCGATCATGGCTAATACATGGCCGTGCTGACGGCCTGCAAAAGTGAGAGAGACACCAAAATGAGCTGCTATATTGTCGCGCTTCTGTTGTGTTGCGTGTGCTACAGAAGCAGTGCATAGACTATGCGATCAACGCGCAGCCGTCGTGTCGCTACATGCCCAAGAACCGCAACTCCTTCAAGTTCCGCGTCTGGCGTCTCGTCGTCTCGTCGCCCTTCGAGTACTTCATCATGATCATGATCGCCATGAATACCATCATCCTCATGATGAAGGTTCGTTCTATACGAACGACTATAAGAGTCACGCTCAGTCTAAGGAAGTTTTAGAGATGCACGAATGCAGCAATCGAGGGTCATGCGATAGGAAGCGAGACACCCAAGGCGCCGAGATGAAGACGCCAAAGGCTTTCGGGGAGCGTCGCAGGCTCCCCAACTGGGTCCCGGGCCTACAAGTTGTAAAGGAAAGAAAGCTACGAGTGAAAAGGTCGTCGTTTCTGTCCACGGTTGAAATCATTTCGCTGTTTTAGTTCTTCTCGAGATTCGGCCACTGGCTGACGTTGTGCACTCTAAATAATCATTTACTTACTTACTGACTTTCCTACTTCCTTACTTACTTTTCGCGAATTTTATGTTTGGTTTAACGCAACTATGTGACTGTTTGTGTTATACGCAGATGCACGGCGCATTGTAACTCGTTTGATTAATTGCGCCGGTTATAAGCACCCTTACAAGCACCTTGTAAGCACCCGTGTAAGCACCCTTACTCTCTCACACACTCACGTAACCGTCTTTGCTCTCCGGACAGTGCTTCTGAAGTATTGCATAAAGTTTGTCGTTCGGTAAGCAGTGTTGAAACGATACTTTCAGCAGAATAAAAAGCTTGTCTAGTATAGGCCTTATTGATGCTTGCTGCCGACGGTTACAACAACGATGAGGCCGAGTGTTTATCACGTAATAGCTCTTGCGTGAGCTGCAACAAGAAATCGTTGCTGCAACAGTTGCAGCGACAGTTGCACCTTGTATAAATACACGAAATCACAGTCACGGGCTTATCTGTGCTGCTGGTTGCTGAACGTTCTTGTTGGCAGCGCTTTTCGACGACCGAAAATGTCACGTACGACGCCGTTACGAGACACCTAAACACCGCGTTGAACCACACTGCTGTTTATGTCACGTACGACGCCGTTACGAGACACCTAAACACCGCGTTGAACCACACTGCTGTTAATGTCATGTACGACGCCGTTACGAGACACCTAAACGCCGCGTTGAACCGCACTGCTGTTTATGTCACGTACGACGCCGTTACGAGACACCTAAACGCCGCGTTGAACCACACTGCTGTTTATGTCACGTACGACGCCGTTACGAGACACCTAAACACCGCGTTGAACCACACTGCTGTTTATGTCACGTACGACGCCGTTACGCGACATCTAAACACCGCGTTGACGCTACTGTTTTTCTGCGAGTCTCTGCTCAAGATGTGTGGGTTTGGCTTGAGGATGTGAGCTTATCAAGATGTGTGGGTTTGGCATGAGGGTGTGAGCTTATCTTGATGTGTGGGTTTGGCTTGAGGATGTGAGCTTATCTTGATGTGTGGGTTTGGCATGAGGGTGTGAGCGCAAGATGTGTGGGTTTGGCTTGAGGATGTGAGCTTATCTTGATGTGTGGGTTTGGCATGAGGGTAAGAGGCCGGCTCTAATTCAACGCACTTGCATGGTCTTGTCTGGCATGTCCAGTCACGAACATCGCCGACGGATTGTTGCGTCGTGCATTATGAGCAACTTGCATCAACGTAATGCTCGGCAGAAATCACTCGTCGAATGACTGACGTCTGCTCAGACTAATTACTGCATGCTTAGTTGATAACGCGTGTGCACTTCATGCATTTGTAACTTGCATTTTACGTTGTTTACTGTTTAGCTGCTCATGTTATTAAAGTTCTTGCGATAGTTAACTGTTCCGATAATTACTGTTTTCGCTGACTAATTCTTACTCGTCCAGACTGATCGAAAACCGGATTAATTTAATTAGTCGATAAGCTATTTAATTGGCAGTCTAAATAATTGTGATGAAATGAGCCGTAATTCAAGGGCTTCAGAAAGCAGCGTTGCCTTGCCCCGCTGCAAAATAAGGATGAGACCATGTAGAGGGTGGACCAAAAGCTTAAACCCGTGAATAAATCGTACACGCTCAGTGTGCCGTGTGTTAAGTTATGCATACGCCAACTTCACGTCGTCGTGAAAAGTTGATATTACTATGTGCCGTATAACATTTCGTGTTTACAATAATGTTTCGATCTGGTGAAATTGGGTGAAGAGATATCGAATACTTCACAAACTGTTTGGTTATCAATGTAGTGTTATAGTGTCGACATGGCAATATCTTTTCCGCGTCTGTCTTTCTTGTATTTGTGGCTTTCTTGTCTAAGGATAAAAATCAAACTGAGAGAATTAGTGATTTGTAGCTGCTTCGGGATTACGCTTTTGGTCCACGCTGTACTTACGTTTCTCCCGGTAGAGATGAGTAAATTAGATGAAATATTACGTGACTACTAGTGCATTAGTTAGCTGATGTGGGGACGTGCCGTGGTGTGGTGTGAAACAGTTCCACCCGACCAGTAAGAACAAGTACCAGCTGTACAGCGACACGCTGTCCTATCTCAACATGGCGTTCACGGTCATGTTCCTCGTCGAGTCGATACTTAAGATCCTCGCGTTCGGGCTCAAGGTTTGCTAGCCGATGATGATGCTTTTGAAGCTTTTCTGCTGCGCGTACAAAGCGATAGAAAAGAACTGAACTGAACTGAACTGAACTGAAATGCCAGTTCAGTGAGTTGCGTTGCACGCACTGCACAATGCTGGCAATTCGTTAAGCCGCGTTTCCATCCAGCGCAACGCACGCAACGCAATAAACGCAACGAACGCAACTAACGTAAGAATCGCAAGCTCCAGCCAATAGGAACCGATCTGTCCTCTTTCCAGCTAAAGTCGTCGTTTATAAAGTTTCCATTAAAAAAAATCAACCGTCCAAATTTTAGTAGGCTTTTTTACTTGTTGTGCAATTTATGATGCAAATCAAATTCAATTTCAATAATTTCATATTTCATGGCGTGTGTCTGCCACAGTTGGCAGCGGCATACGCCGTCGTCGCCGGCGACCGTGATTGGCCTATCCAATAATGACGTCATTTCGTTACGTGCCTCACGTTGCGTGCGTTGCGTTGGGTGGAAACTCCGCTTTAATCTTGTTTGAGTTCATTTCGCCAAGTGTACTCAGCGAGTTCAGTTCAGTTCGTGTCTTGCGCTCTCAACGCGCCTTTACAGACGCCCGCCGCCCTTGTCAACCTGTAGTGACGCATTCGCCTGTAAACGTCCAAGCTCCACTAGTTCGATTTGCCGTGGACTTGTCGAACTTAAATACCGGTTCACCACCTAACCTCTTTTTCTAGTGGACCTAGCAGTAGTTTGTATTACTCAGGCCACTTAAAAATCCCGGATTGATTGACCGATTGATTTGATTCATTGATTTGATAGTGATAGGCGTACAGAAAGCTAAACGTCATCTGGGCATTGGCTGTGGGCTTTCGATGTGTTTGAGGGGGAGGGGTGGATTTCGACTCGTCGTCGATTTCTTGCACAGAGCGTTGTAGCATGCTGTGGAACAAATCCACCACAAATCGAAGTAGATGGAGTTTGGGCTGAATTGAGACGTGTGTACAAATCAACTGAACTGAACTGAAATGCCAGTTCAGTTGCGTTGCACGGACCGTACAAAGCGAACGAACTGACAATTCAGTTCAGTTCATTTCAGTTCGCTTTGTACGCGCCTTTAGCTTGCTTCCCGTTAGCGTCAGTTTTTAGTGCACTTTAGAAATTGTCGTATCGTAGTTTATCGCACCCCGTCGCATAGAACGTTTAGTCACTTCAGTGTCCGTGTGGCTCGGTGGTCTAGTGGTTAGCGCACTTGGAAAGAGAACCCGGCGACCGCGGTTCGAATCCCGGGTCGCGCCACTATTCCATTGGGTAACAACCTTGGGCAAGTTGTTTACACACACTGCCTCCCCAGTTTCTCAGCTCCAAGAAATTGGGGGTACAAAAGGGAGTTTTCCGCGCCTAAGTGGTTATGGTGATTAAGTGCGCTAGATTAAGTTAAGCTCTAAGCTAAGCTTTAGAGCGCACTATAATATAACCTAACTTTACTTTTTTTCGAAAGACCAAAAAATTTGAAAAAAAATGTTCGTGAGACTTGCGACAGCATCGGTTTGTTTCGGCGCAATTTGCCATTGAAATGTGTGCCGCAGCCTGAAATCGCGAAAAATTCACTAAAATCGTTTATTTTTGGATTTCAAGGTCGTTCAAGGTCATCGGTGTTGGTACCCCCGGAAAGCTCGTCAGCAGTGCTTGTTATGAGAAACAGCAAGTCTGTGTCTATCTGCAACCGTTCTCGTGCTAGATGAATTAATAGCGGTAAAATAACGATTTCTTAGGGGTACCCCTCTTTGATGCTCTCGTTCTAGGGGAATCTCCTCACCCAGCGGCACAAATTTTGGTCAGGAAAACGAGAGACGCTCCGCGATCATACGGTTAAAACCCGAAGTCTCTATCTCACCTGGGCTTGGTTCAGTACCGGGTTGTGACGGACGGACGGACAGACAGACGGACAGCTAGTACGCGCTTGCTGTCGCGCGTAAAAAAACTAGCGATATTGGGAGATGTGCATGCCTTCTGTACTATGATCGTATTCACAGCATAGATGTCTAACGCTGTGTGTTGGAAAACGAGTTAGAACACTGTAGTTGGCACAAAATACTGCATCTGTAGACTATAGCGTTTCGTACTGTCTGCATGGTTGGTCGCACTCTGCTGTAATATACTTGCAACCCTATGTAGTTCAGAGTAAATAAATTATAAGTTACTTTGTTTGATGGAAATTCTAGAAATGTTTGCGGTACCTAACTACACTATTTGTTGCGTAATTGCTCACCTGTTTTTTGTTCTATTTAGACCTTTTTGATTTTTAGTTCGTAGTTTATTGCTATAGACATATATGACGAAAGCTTTATATAATGTCGAGGTTTCTGCATTTTATTGTTACTGATTTAAACAACTGTTTTTTTTTTGGTTTCGCAGAATTATTTCAAAGATCCGTGGAACGTGTTCGACTTTATTACGGTGGTCGGCAGCATCATCGATGTTCTTGTTACCGAAGTCAACGTAAGTTACTCAAACTTTCCGATTCCAGTCTCTAGAAACAGGACTTGGCCGCATTTGAATGGAAACTATTAGGCCTACTTATTATTGAATTCTGCAAATGTTTATCGGTCAGAATCACGCTGTTGAATGCGGAATGTATTTCGACATCGAAATGCAGCGGAGAGGTGTGTGGAAATATTTTTGCGGTGTTTCAACAGTCTGCATTAGCTTGACGCTTGAGTGACCGCTAACGTTTGACGCATTGTAAAACTCGTCGTAGACTATATGTGTCAATGTCATTAGTAAAATCACCCACTAAATAGAAGTTTGTTTCTGTGAACCTGGGGCCTAATTTACAAAACTTCGTAAAATGAACATTCGTAATTCTTTCGCAGTTCTTTCGTATCTCTTTCGTATGTCAGCTAATAAGCTATCGTACGAAAAGTTTACGAAAGAATTGCGAAAGAATTACGAAGAACGTACGATAGACCAGAAAGTAACGAGAGAGTTACGAAGAGTTTACGAAAAGTTCACGAAACTATTCGTAACTAACTCTGTCGTAACATTTTCGTAAGTGCATTTTGTAAATTAGGCCCCTGAGTGTTTGTTGAACAGTGGTGTTGTCCAGGGCAGTGTTGTTGGCCCATTAATGTTTCTGATGTACATAAATGAGTTGATTGCTTTACTAGATAGTTACGGTGTCACAGTTAAGT
>Ga0209052_1000663_pt1 | contig 11241 bp, 7 predicted proteins | sample WorMetHEROISLAND_2_FD_187409 | JGI IMG/M metagenome (GOLD analysis project Ga0209052, IMG submission 187409) | Marine gutless worms symbiont microbial communities from Max Planck institute for Marine Microbiology, Germany - Olavius sp. 4 HERON... | ecosystem: Host-associated > Annelida >...
TTCAGACACGTCTTTAAACCGTGTTTGAGGAGAGAGAATGATTGCTGCGTCCCTTGCGAGGACGACACGAAGTCACAAGGCTGAAATAGTGCAAGTAGCCTACCTGAAGTTGTCAACGCTAAATGTAAATATACCCGTCCCATTACATTTTAATTTAAATTCAAATTTAATGATTAATGATTGGCTGAACATTAGATGATGCTGGTTTGACATTGTCAAATTATGCACTTCTGTCCTTCTGCATGCAGGCAGGCCGACCAGCAATGCATCGGTCTAGTGAGATCCCGTCATGTTGTCATTTGCACTTTTGGTCGTGTTAGCTAGTGCTAAATTTTGATCGTTCTACTGTAAAACATACTCTTCAGAATATTCAAAATTATTGCCACCAGTGGTTTTCTCACAGCTTCAGAGTGCACCAAATTCGTTTTTCGGCCGGGGCCCTGCCCCGGACCCCGCTGGTGCGCCATTTGTATTCACACGTAGTTAGCAAATTTAGGCCTGAATGCACTGCACGAAATACAAAGAGATAATTCATTTGAAATAAAGTTTTCATATGTAGGCTAGGACCGCAGCATATCGTTGTGAAAAGCGGTCGTCAAAATTGCAATGACGATCGATGATGCAGGCTCTATACATTGTAGGCCTACATCGAGTGACAGACACAGCATGAAATCCGGCTTTTAGCCTGCTACGCTAAAGTGCATCGAAATTTATGTACGTAAGCTTAACGTAAAGCGTAAACTAACGGTCGTCTGTCTTAGCCCGCAGTGAATTAGCTCCCGTTTAATCTTTGTTAGTGAAAGCTTTTGCGCACAGACCGGAGGCTCAACTGGGCTTACATATATTAAGCCACACACGATCCGTATTATTTAGAAGTTTACTCGAACAAATGGTTAGCTAGACGTTTCGATATAACGTATTCTTTGTTCAGAATCCTTTTCCTTGTTGGCTACGTCAGCCTTGAGTAATCTTGAATATACTGAGTAATCACGCAAGGTAAGCGGGACTCTGTGTGAATTGCTATTGCTGGGTAATTTCAAGTGCATCGTTTGTCCGACATTATAAATACTATTGTTATGCCTCTGATCGAAATGCGCGGCTGTGACTGTTTCAAATCGCGTCACGTGGTGTAAGGTAATATGAGGTATTGACCGATTCACCGGTTCACCGGTCAATATGTGTCGTCATATTGACCGATCGACATATTGACCGGTCAGAATGGTCTTTTTAAACACCGGGTAGAACCACTCCATGAAGAAATTAAAATCATGACTGTCATCATCGATCAACAGTGAGGCTGATTTCCCTCAGTTGCGGGAATATTGCCCGCGTGCCTTCGGCACTTGGGCAATATTCCCGCAACTGAGGGAAATCAGCCTCACTCTTGAGCAAGTTGCTAACCTACTGTGTACTTAGGTCAACTCAACCTCCTACCCTTAGCGGGATGGAAAATGAGGCTTACGGGCTACACGCAGCTGCCACTTCCGACTTCCGAGATTGTAAAGCGCTTTTGGTCGCGAGTCTGACTCATGTAAGAGGCGTTCTAGCAAGCACCGGACCCATACGTTACGACAAAAGACCACGCAACTGTATACCGATTCGCAGAAACTATTCAACCGGTACTGTTATCGCAGAAAACGAGGGAAGGCGGTGGTTACGATACAACATCGACTACCGCTACGAACTAGCATGGAACGATCACGAATCAAACTCGCCTCCAGCTCTAGAGCCGCAATCAGCTTCGACAGCAAAAGCTAGGCTAACTATAGCTTCGACGACGAAGCTAATGAGTTCTTGTATACGCTCATTATTTTGTTAACGGTGCTTTCAGCCTGCCTAACGGACCGAGTATAGTCTCTATTGGGATAATGATGGAGCACTGACTGAGACCGGCGCCAATGAGCCGTGTTGCGCTATCAATAATAATAAGCTTATTACATTGCTGCTGCTGCTGCTGCTGCTGCTGCTCCCACGTATGTGCCAAGTTGCCGACGCATTTTAGAACCAAATAGCGACGCTGCACGGCAGTAACTTTTGCTGTCCATGCTTCAGAATCCCGATTACGACGTTTTTGATTCGGACATTCAATTAATCCGAAATGTGTTCGAGGCCAGGATTTTCAAAGCCAAGGCCAGGCCTGTCATCTTCGAGGATAAGGCCAAAGCCGAAGCCTCTATAAGCAAGTAAGTAAGTAAGTAAGTAAGGCAAGTGTGAAAATTTTATACTGCGCACCAAAAGCCAGCTTAATCTTATTCAAACCGTAATGAACCGCGAAAATGCTCGGACAAACAAACATAGTTTCAATGTTTCACACAACAGACCTATAACAGTTATTGCAGGACAGCGACAGTTATAACAGTCAAAACAGGAAAAGTCAACATAGTTTCAGTGGAGTCGAGGCCAAGATTTTTTTGCCCTAGACTCCTACAGCTGACCTCGAGGTCGAGGACAGTCCCAGCGGCCACATCCCTGCAATTAATCGCGAGTTTTTTTATGGTACACTAGAGATGGCGCCTCTTATTTTGGCATTTATTTTGGTTTATTCTATTACGATTCTAACTTGCCTGAACTATTGTTATTTCAGGTGATGTAGGCTACTAGTTAAGGTTACCGTAAGCACTGTTATGAGCCTGGTATGTCTTGCCACTGCAGCTGCGTTTACGTGAGTTCTTAGGCTACGTACTTGCATTTTTGGCGAATAAATGATGATGATAATATGGCACTATGCCGTTATCGCCTGGCGGTGATTTGCTGCAATGTATTACCTAATCTAAAACGTATTTTTGTAGCGCCATCAACTACGAGGCTGTTAATGTTAATCCGAGTACAGCTAGACTCGCCGTCGACACGTCGTCTCTGAAGTCGACACTGGAATTCATGGAGCAGAAAAAAACGAAAGCCGAAGGTCCACTTAATCACGAGCCGACGAAATCTGTTAGACCTACCTTAAGTCGACGACAAAGTCGACGGTCGGAAAACCGGGCATTAGTCCCAGACTACCATTTGCCATGCAGCTGCAGGCCTGGGCACCGAGCGATGTACGTAGTAACTCAGTCGAGTTTATGCGGCCATGAAGCTGGTGAAATTGACGATGTCTGGCAGCAGCTAAGCTTTACGCAACAGCGCACCAACTTGTGAATTTTGTATCAGCAAGCAAGACCTCCTATCGCCTTTAACGCGCGACCGATGTTGTTCACTGCACAAGGCTCGGTACTGCGGAGGTTACTCTATACCCGCGGTAGGCCCTACGCCAAGTTTGAGTCGCCCGCCTACGATAATCCAGTTAAATGGTAGATTAGTAGCTGTAGGCCTAGTGGTAAACAGTATAGTTTGATTGGCAACGAAGTCTAGTGCGTCATGTATCAAGGAATCAAAACCCGGATTTTCAGTACCACGTTTCGTATAGGCTACTGTACATGTACATGCACGGACCAGTAAGTATAATATGGCGTTGACTGTGGAACGAATCTGTACGCGTATGATATTTCTGAGTCGGTGTACGGACACCTAATCACGCGACATTTAATCACCGATCTGTGATCGACCAGGACGTGGTGAAAGTTACGGCTCAGCCATGTTTCCCATCGAAACGTGGAATCATCACGAAGCGGAGGCAGGGTGCATTGCAAGAACAACAAACGCAGTCGAAGGTTGGCATTTTGGTCTACAAAGCGCTTTTTCAGTGAGTGCCACCATCCGACATTGCGGACTTTTGTACACGGGATCGAAAAAGATCTTCAAATGCAACGTGCGTCATTTCTACAAGGAATTGCTGGCGCACAAACTTCTGTCCGAAAGCAATGCAAGGAACTGAAAGTGCGCGTGCAAAAGCAAAACACCGTTGTCTGTCAAGCGAGATTCAATTCTAGTGTATCTCGGTGCAATTGCGCACCTTTCTTATTCTTGACAATGTAGACCTATAGTATAGCCTATATGTGGAGTTTCATGTTTGATGACTACAGGTTTTAAATGCGTGTCAGTGTGTAATAATATACGTTGACTTTGTCAAATTAATTAATCAACGAACACGATGACGATGACGACGATGACGTAGGTTAATTAATAGCACGCCTAGTAGCTTGCGTGGACTTGCATGTTTTATACGATTGTGTGATTATGTGATTATACAAGTGATTAACTGACGCATGATTAAATGTCGCATGTCAGCAAACATATGGAATCATACCTTTGTATCATACGCGTATGATGTCCATCATAGGCGTATGAGTCGAACTATACGGTACTGGCAGCGTATATTACTATGCAATAGCAGTAACTATCGGTTTAGGCATAGCAAATGTAAAGTTTGGACATCTTTCTCCACTAAGAGTTTCCCTGTGCGTATGCATGCGTGTTTTCTGTGGCACGTCCGCCTGGATTAAGCTGTCGATGATGAAACACGTGCATATAGACACCCATGCATTCAGTATAGGTCAGACGTAAAATAAACCCGGCCGCGTACGTCGAAAATGGTATGTGCATTATTCAAGGTCGTTAGCAGTTCGTATATGCTTCCAATTTATGACCACCAGCTCGTCACTCACACACACACACACACCAGTCTGGCTGAAAAATTCATGAGAATACCAGCACTAGCAGCATCTAACCACCAAGCTATCTTAAGGACGCTAAGCATGTGCATTTATACTAGCCTAATCAAACGTTGGCTTATCCTCATTGTCACTGTATAATTGGTTCTATAATTTCAAGCGTTTTAGACCTTCTTTCTTAACGACCAGGAGCGGCGGAGCGAAAAAAAATAGTGGGGGAGGGGGGCTGAAGGGGTCCGAGGGTAAAACCCGCATCCTGGTACTAATCACTCGAGATATTTTTGTTGTTTTTACGCTACAAAGGCATCCGATAGTCCAATTATTCCGATACAGCTACGGCTATGTGGGCGATGAGGCGGGAAATTCCGTGAAATTCTGACGTTTCTGGAAATGTCCAAAAAGTTCTTTTTTCAATTTTTACGCGCGACGGCACGCAGTGCTAAGCGCGTACTAGCTATCGTGATTATCTCTGTCCGTCTGTCTGTCACGACCCGGTACCGATTTAAGCCTTAACTATATCGCACAAATTTTCCCAGGTGTGTCAGTAAAAGAATTATGAAAATTCGTTGAAAATTAACAAAGTTATCGAATTAGCTTATAGTGTACCAGTTTTTTGAACACAGCGTACATCGCCAGTTTCTCAGTGAAGCAACAAGCGAAGATGCCGGCCAAGTGCCGACATAAAGTGCGGCCGTCCGCATGTAAGTACTCGCCCAATGCACTGTGCAATCTCGACCATAAATGTAACCCGGGCCTTGACCTTTTGAGCTGAAAATTGACACACCCCAATGTTAATTTTTCTGCGGATTTTTGTTCTGAGTTGGAGTCCATACGAGACAGACAGACGGACGGTCGAGCAAGACCTTATTACGACGGAATACAATATACAATATTCTTTTATTACAGTCGCAGACAGAACTGCCACGCAGGACACTACTGTGGGAAGTACTGCGACTACTGACTACCGGTAATATATTGCAAATGGCAAATACAATTTATACGATTTACACATTGCGCCAGTATTCATATTGTCAGTAGGCTGCAGGCTGGCGGCGCAGTAGAATAAAACATACGATTACAAAATTAAAAGGTATATTGAAATAAAATGCATAATAAAGTTTACAATGAGCTTATAATTGTGTCGTCGTAAATTCTCTTGGCGCATTGCCGCGAGCGACTGTATCTGCGGGTATCATGTGTCATTAGTTATCTGTCGCCGCCAGTAACAGTGAAGCGAGTTACCACCACGACTGGCGGTAGGCTATCACGTTCAATGCCGTGCGCCGCCGTTAACGACCGAACAATTGTCTTTATTGTCCGAGTGTGGCTCGTGACAGTCGAGTTGTCATGTGCGTGTGAACAAGCCACGCCGACCCCTTCAGCTGCTGTTGCATTTTGTCACACAAGCATTCGACCGATGCAAACGTAAGTAAAGTCGACGTAACGACATTAGGGCCGTGGCTGCGCGTAGAAACAGAAAGGTAACTAATTGATCTAAACGTTTCAATTTGTTCTATAATCTGTTTCTACATGTAACGTACCAGTGACCAACTCTGAAACATTTCTACAGATTTTTTTAAATTTTAAAATTGCATGGTTTATCTTCAAGAAGAGTAAGGAAAAAATATTCATAAGCTAACTGAATCAGGCGTAAATCAAATTAAACCAAAGTATATACTGAAGGCCGGCTGCCAGAAGAGCAAACGCTCATCAACGCTGGCCGTCCATATAACTTAACTATAACACTACAATCAGATTATTACAGCACATAGAAAAAAGTGTAAAAACTGTTGTACAATACTTATACACATACTTACACAATTTACACATCCAGCAAGAATATGACAACATCAATCTTTAACATAGAGACATACCACTATAAAAGACTATAAAAGACTTCACTAAGTTTATGCTTAAAATATTAATGTAGTTATATTTTTTACATTTTAAAAATTTTCTGGCAGTTTATTCCACAAATTCCACCTTTAAAAGTTATTGCTCAAGAGCCAGATTAAGAGCTAACAAATGCAAATTATCTTTGTTTCTTGTGTTATAATCATGAATTTTATAATTCTCAGTAAAATAATTATGATAAATTCTTGGCAATAAATTTTTATGGTGAATAAATTTGTGTATACTACAAATAATTTGGAAACAGTGCAGTTCGGTAATACGTAATGTAATTAGCACAAAGCTCAGTATTCCTACAGTATCAGGTTTTTTGCTTCAAGATTATAAGTCATTAGTTGTTTAATTTCATTATAGTTTGTCAAGATAAGATTATTGTGTATGTATTGGCATAAATTTCACCACCAACATTAAAAAAGCGCGCAAGATTTGTGCACGATTATTGTTTTATTGTTTTGTGAGGGGGGGGGTAAAGTTCTGGGCGTAAATTGCGTCTGTTTTTACTTGAAAATTCAGTCTTCGAGAAAACTTTGCTGACAGAACTTAGCCTAATATAGCTAACTCTAAGGACAGTTTTTACACTTGCGACTATTAAGAATATCATACGATGAATCTTAAGACAGTGTCTGTGAAACGGCTCCCAGATTTAACATACACTCAGTAAAGATCGTAAGCCCGTACTTTATGAGCAGCTATAATAATATTGTAGGATCGGAATGCGTCGTCAAACGCTCAGGACGGCCAGCGTGCTGCTGGCGCTGTTGATTATTCTGACCGCCGACGTCACCACGGCAGCCTCCCGTCGACGACGAGGTAAATACGCTTAGGCCAAATATACTAGATTGTACTATTAAACTCGATGTCGCCTGGAACAACTGTTTCCGACGTGTATTTCAATGTTACTGGAGGGAGACTACACGCCCTCTTCAGTTCTATTGTAAATCACTGCCCCGAACCCAACTGTGCAAAATTTCACGAAAATCGAATAAAAATTACGGCTGTACCGACACCGACAGACAGACAGGCGCAAGTGATTGGATAATCCGTCTCATGCGCTATAGCAATGGGACAGATAATAATACCAAATACTGCAGTTTTTAGACAGCATATTATCGTATATCGACATATTCGAAGTCGCCCCCCCCCTTTATGATTACTTTGATAGTTCTTTCGACCGTCAGCCTTCTATCTGGTTTCGTGTGCAAAGCTAAGCTATTACTACTTACACAATCTCGTCGTATAGGCTAGTGTGTGTCGTAAACGTTGGCTAGAATTAGTACCACTAGACTGCATGTGGCACAATTTACACAATCACGCTCTAGTTTTTAGGCTTCCGCCTATTCCCATACATTTCTGCGTAGCGTGGTCTGTCTGTCTGTCTGTCTGTCGTCTGTCACAATCGTGCACACTGCTTAAACCGTTCGACGGATTTAGATGCCATTTGGCAGATACACTTGAGGGGTCCAATGACACATTGTGTTAGATATGGGTCCGGGACCTCCCCCCATGGAAAGGGGATATTCTAGGGTCGAAGTTGAACCGTCAAACCCCCAGCCAAAACCTGCAGTTGCAAATCGTCAGTCCTGTATGCTGCCATCTGGCGAATAGAAACAAGGAGTTAGCTTTTCCGCCTTTTGCCGAATTACTTTGATCCTCGTTTTCCTTAAGTCTATCTTCGTTAAAACGGTTGTTTTAGCTCGCCTTGCTGTTTTGTTTGCCGTTTTTTTTGTGCGTGGACTGCTGAAAAGAATATTAATCGCACGGCTACGCAATTGTTATGCGAGCTGTGCGTCTGCTGGGATTTGCAGGACACAAGAATAAAGGGACGGGCGTGGACGTGATCGGTTCGATAGAGTTTGACGAGCATCACGAGAGACATGACTACGGCGGTCTGGACTACACCAACCATCTGTTCAAGAAGCGCTTCATCGACTACGAACATAGTGACAGCAGCAGCAGCAGCAGCAGCAAGGATGACGACCATTACTGAGAACAATTAGACATATTCGTTGTCGCCAATGTCTTGTGTGTGTGTGTGTGTATGTATGTGTGTGTATGTATGAGAAACGCACAATTCACTCGAGACAGCAATTGCCATTGTTGGTCCAGCTGACCAGTGAGTGACCAGTCACTGCAGATTTAGTCGAAAATTGGCGATTAGTTCTAACAGAAAAATATATCAAGTTAGTTATACACAAACAGTCATTTATAATTAGGTCCTTATTTGAATTTCTTTAGATTTTTTTACATTATTTCTGTTTCGTTTCTTGTTCCGCTCTTTAGAGTTTGTGCGTTTGTCACATTCTTTCATAAATACGGTGTTACTGTTAATACCAGTTTTCACTGACTTTAGAAGACTTTTCCTCACAATCCCATCAGACATTTCCGCGACTGTCGCCGAGTTTCATGGCTCACAGCTATCAGCTTCCCCGACATTTCCGTGTTTTCCAGACAACTGTTTACCCTGCAAGTCAAGCTGTGCTTTCCCAGGCTCTGTCCACGGGCCACTCGAGACACGCCTCGCCTTTCACCACCGTCGTCAAAACAGCATCTCTGCCTACCGAGCACCACTATTCGCTGCACTACAAGCCGTCAAAATGGCCCCATTACACGGCCTTTGAGCGTCGTTCCAAAACGAAAACTGTGTCGTTTAGTCCCGCCTGTAAAACATCAGGATCAAGTTATCGCAGACTTCCATCGCTATTTCCCGCCGTGTTTAGAGTGAAAGCCTATATATATATAGTGTGTATTGGACATCAGCATTTGACAAACGTCAATTTGGTTGTATGTTGTAGCATATATTATTACTGTTATCTTATTCACATCTTCTCGCACTGTTTACAGTTACTGCGGTGTTTGTGTATTTACTGTCATAAGCATTTTAAGCTTCATTATTGCATGCTGATGCTGTGTTAAATGGTTGCAGTTACTCTACTGTCAATTACTGGCGTGCAAGTTTACGTAGAAAGGCGTTCGAACTATGAATAAAATACTCAATCACTGAACATAAGCAAGTTTCGATTAGAACAAAAATGTAGCTCCGAGACACGCAAAGTCACTTCAATTGTCGTGAATTTTGTTTTTTTTGGTCCAAAATCGCGCTTACTGACAGTTGGGTTTTGCCAGCACCCGCCAGGGAAGCCAACAGTGCTCCCCGGCCGGCCCAGTAATAACTGAAATATTTAGGGCCAGAGGAAAGAAAGGACCAAGAGAAAGACGGTAGACAGGTAATGAGGGAGAAATTGGGAAACGAAGGAAAAAGACATGACCCACAGGCGGATACCAACTTCCACTGCAACGTGTGCCCATGCGCCAATGTTTGTAAGCCTTGTGTTACCGACGTAATAACAATAAAATAACAAAGAAGATTAATAGCTGCGTATTACCGTACTTTCATAACATACCAAATCATGGCATTAAAAAAACCATTTTGTCAATCATGCGAATAATGCAATTCACGACAGAACAAGTGTTCTTGCAGATTGTATACTGCGACTTAAAAGTCATTTCATCAACAAAGTTTTCTGATCTAAAAATAAATAAAGCATTTACCGAAACAGAATCGAAATTCAGAAAGCCTTGCCAACACATACGCGGTATGAACGTATAACGATAACTGTTGCATATTTTGCGACAACTTCACAAACAAAACAGAAACAAAACGGCCAAACACATGGACCACAAACAAAGCTGTGTGTCACAAGCAAGACGAGGCTCAGACGAAAAATGCCAAACAATTTCTGTTGGCTTATTGTTGATGATGATGATGATGATGATGAACGCATGAACGTGGCATAAGTCCTAAGACTGCAAGGACACGTAACACGTAAGAATAACAGTGAAGTCACGTGGTAGTCAGTGCAATGAGACGCTCTTAGTCAGAGCAGCTGTACGACCGGGCAAAAAGCTCGGTCTTCAGTCTGCTGCGAAAAACTTGCAGTGACGGCGATGCGCGTACTGACTCGGGCAGACTGTTCCAAACAGATGCAGCAGCCGCCGGGAAAGTTCGGTCGCCAATGTCAATTGCAATGCTTACAGGTCTACGTCTATTACAGCCTAGATGTACGTCTATTTTCCACGTAAATGCTACAAAGCCAGCAGCAGATACATAGTAATCAATGACTTGTGCAAAGTCACTCACCGTCATTGTCCACTGATTACGTTGTAGACCTAGAAGGCGTGTGTATTTTGCACGCCTATATCCTGCAGGTAGAACAAGGCTGCATCCCAACGTCATCAAAAAAACAACATCATCAAGCCTGCCTTGCTCGAGGCTAAGTACTACCCGCGGGTAGCCGCAGCATTATGCACACAGAAAAACACAAAAAAACCACGTGACCTTGACCTTTGAGCTATGACCTTGAAATTAAATAGGGTTCTAGGAGGTTGTCGAGGTACGTGTGCGTGCAAAATATCATCAAGCTGAGTGCAGCGGTTCACGAGTTATCGTGGGCACAGAGAAAAAAACTCCGAGGAAAACAATACAGTCCGTCACTGCCGCGCGAACATTGAAACCTGAGTAGACTCTACAATACATTGTCAAGAGTCCAAGCATTGTAAACGCAACAAACGAAAGCAACGTTTGTACACTTAACATTCACCTACTTCCAGCAGTATGCATAACAACCAGGGCAGGATTTAGCTCGTGGGAGGCCTGGGGCCCAGCCTAATTACGGGTCGATTTCTGTAACAGGGGCGTCGCTAGGAGCCTATAACACCCGTGGCAGTCGCCCCTGAGGCCGAGGTCGAGCGCCGTAGGCGCTGAGGGGGTTAGGATGTGGGG
>Ga0209052_1000664_pt1 | contig 11234 bp, 8 predicted proteins | sample WorMetHEROISLAND_2_FD_187409 | JGI IMG/M metagenome (GOLD analysis project Ga0209052, IMG submission 187409) | Marine gutless worms symbiont microbial communities from Max Planck institute for Marine Microbiology, Germany - Olavius sp. 4 HERON... | ecosystem: Host-associated > Annelida >...
TTCTGGGAGATTTTTATAGCCTTCGGCTTTTACGAGGATGCGCAATGGGCCCACCTGGTGGCCTGAGCGCTGGATGCTGCCTCGTGCGGCGTCCACCTCGAACGTAAGGTAAGGTAAGGCCGCACTGTAGTATCCTTCAACGCAGCCATTCGACGTAGCGAAGCGACAGAGTTCTCTGAGGTGATGTGGGCTGTGACGAGGGCGGACGACATGGCGGAAGAACGGGAAGTGTTGCGTGTGAGTTGCGTAGGTCGGCGGAGTCGAATGGCGGACAGAATTGCCGCAGACGACTGCGCGGATGACTCGAGGGAAGAACGAGAAGTGCAGCGTGTGAGTTGCGTATGTTGGCTGGGTCAATTACCGTGCACGTGCGGAAAGGTGCAAAAAACCGAACTCGATTATTCAGCACACCTCCATTAGTAAAGTTTAAGCAAAACATAGATATGTGCGTAAACGGTGGGCGTGTAAGCCATTAGCATACAAGGCCGGAAAATACGACAAAAAATGGTGGATTTCGTCAACAATGAGTTCGGTATGAATGATTTCGACATGTAACATGACGACACATTTGGTGCACTGGAAACTGGCATGATTTGACACATACATGTTTATTAGAAAAAAAGTTATGAATTTATAACCGTTAACTGCAGGATTACCCCAGTTTATTACTGTCATTGTTCCATACATTGAGACTGTGACAACCATGGTTTCTTGTGTAAGATTGACCTGGTAGTTGTAATTGCTCCTTTTGGATGCGTATGACTGCTTTGTGGTACATAAGATGTGATGATTTTCTATGTTTTCAGACCTTAAAATGTCTTGCAATCGTCCTGACATTTACTAAAATCTGCATCCTGAAATTTCACTACTTCCTGCTGGGACCCTGTGATGTTAATAAATTGATTGATTGATTAATGGAACAAAGTTGTTTGAGTTCTGATACTCGGATGCTCAGAACTGCAAACGGGTTCCGACACTCGAAAGGAAGTGACCGTAGTGCCTGCACGTGCACTGTGAAGCTGCGAGCTGATTGGCTGTGGGCGGTGTGATGCCATTTTGAATGATATAGTGTGTGAGTTAGGCCGGTTGTAAGTTTTAGGCTTATAGTATCCTTTAGGGTTATGGTCACTGGTCAGGGATGGGGTTTGGGGTCGGTATATGTCGGTGGGCTGAGTAGTGGGAGCGTGTGTGCATGGAGCCATGGCCTGAAACTGTCGGAGCCCGTTTGCAGTTTTGAGTGTCCCGGAACTCGAACCATTGGCTTGCTAGAAAATTTGCCTGAAAAAGACACTTTGAGACAGTATGGCTCTGTGTGGCCAAATAGTACAGTACATTGCTCTGTTGTAGTGTCCCAGTGCTATTGAATGAGTCCCGTTATATTCACTTGTCTCGTTTTACTGCTGGTTGACACATATAGAGTGTGATATGTATGGTACATAGTTTAGAGTAACTAGCTTTTGTGGAATAATATTTTATGTTTGTGTGTGACAGATGATCGCTGGGACTTTGTTGGGAATACGGTTGTTACAAATAACTACGTTCGTTTAACTGCTGATCGGCAGAGTCAGCAAGGAGCCATTTGGAGCACTGTGGTATGTTGTCATTGTGCTTACTTAGAAGCTGAGCAAATTGAGTTCAGCATGTTTATATCACAGTGCACGTGAATGGAGTGCAGCAAGCTGTTTTGTCACTCTGCGCTCAAGCACATTTTTGTGATACATTCTGTCTTAAACCTTAGACCAAGAATGGCTGCAGTGTTTACTTAATAATTATGTCTTTGGAAGCTTTTCTCAAATTTATTTGCAGCAAAAATGCAGTTGGACTTTTAACGGCTTTCAATACACTCTGCACTTCACGTACTGATGGGAGTTTCAAATTCCGGCTGTAGTGTCAGCCCAGCCAAGGGCAGCAGTGCTTGTACTAGTCATGCTACTCACGAGTATACACAAACCACGTTAACTACTGGGTCTGGTGTAAGACAAGACAAGCACAGATGTGTATCTGATGACAGTAGAGAAGCAAATGGTGAAATTGCCATTTTCATTTCCAGCTTTGCACTCAACTCGTCTTTCAGCATCTATCAAACATCGTGATTCCTTCCTCATGGTCACCATAACCTGGAACTGGAGCTGGTGTATTTCAAAAACAGAACTTTGGATTAAACCATAAACCATGTGAGGCAGAATGCACTTAACATATTGCTGGCATTCGCAAGCACAACACTGATTACTATGTCACTGATGTTCCACAATGTTAGGAATTTTTGCTGTTTGGAATTTCCAAACATTGTTTGTGTGCGTGTATGTGCAATTGTGCATGGTGCAGTATCCGTCTTTGATGTTGATGTGGATTGTATTGAGTAACATGAAAAACTGAAAATGTGAGACATTTTAGTTCAATATGCTCTTTCTCTTGCTAGTTTAGACATGATCATGTACAAAGTGATATACAAAGTGATAATGGGATAATTTTGGAACCATTTAAGCATTGATTCATATCATCATTAGTATTGGTGATCAGCCTGGGTATTGATTCGATTGCCTAGGCTTCTGATGGGAGTTTTATGTGGTTGCCAGTGACTGTGTGAAGCTATAGTTGGACATGCTCATCTTGTAACTAAACTGGGGCAGTGTCTTTGTCATGTTGCAGCCTTGTAATATGCGTGACTGGGAGCTCCATGTACACTTTAATATTCATGGAGATGCTAAGGAACTCTATGGAGATGGCGTTGCAATCTGGTACACTAAACACCGATTAGAACTCGGTTTGTGCATATCTTTATGTGTGGAGGCAGATTGTGTGTGTTTGTTCCTTGGAATTGACGAGCTAGCTGTCTCAAAGTTGTTGAATGTTAATAGTAACAATAGTGGTGATACAAATGACAATGTTTAGCTGCCATCGTGACACAGCCATTGCAAGAGTTCATCTGGTTCATCTGATGAATGTAACATGAGCAGCGGGTGGCCGCCAGTCTTTGAACCAAGACACTGGGTCTTGAGCCACATATCATCTATAGTGTCTACCTTCATCGTTCACCATTTACTCATTTACCATCCCATGGAGGGTACGAGGCTGAGTCGACCTGTCTGTAGCAACAATGACACAAACGTTATTACACTGGTCTGAAGAAGGTCAGTCAGTTGTGTATGTTTAACGTGTTTGACACCAGAAATCAGCAACAATACTAGATATATCCTTGTGCTGTGCATGTAGCGGTAACTGTTTCTTTGTGCTGTTCTGTCGTCATGGTAATATTTTTGTATCAAAACAATTGGACACACTTATCACATTACAGCTATCTGTGATCAGACTGTTTCTGAAATCTGAATTAATTAGCAGCCAATGTGTTCTCGGAGTTTGCTAATTGCACTGTTTTGCTGCTGTTTAAATAGGCCCAGTTTTTGGCAGTAAAGACTATTTCACTGGACTTGGAGTATTTCTCGACACATATGCTAATCAGAACGGGCCACATAATGTGAGTGATCACTTTTGTCACTACCTAAACGTTGTTTATGTCTCTTACTTTGTGCTCTGCTTTGGAGAAGCCGTAGCTGAAATGGAAGGTGCATGTTAGTTCATTAAGACAAGAGATGATAGATGTGTCAACAAATTGAGATAGAAATGGAAAACGTCTGTTATGCAGTTGGACCATAATATACTTTTTATTTGTTTACATTGGTTATAGTGAGACTGTAGGATGCATATTTTTGTCAGGAACTTTGTTCAAAATTCGTCAGTGGTTACTAGTACAGTATGGGTAGACCAGGATCCACTCTAACCCCAATGCAGTTAACTTATTGGCTTGTGGTGCTGCAAGCTAAAAGTGACCCTTATTGTCAGGCAATGTCTGTGGCTGTGTCTGTCTTTCTGTTTGCAGCATGGTTTGTGCCATATAATCAGTGTCCGCTGTCATGAGTCACGTTGCTTACCGGCTTGTCATCTGTATGTTTTTAGCTTTTTATTTCACAGTATTCGTAGTGATCGTGTCAACAGTTGAGCTATTTCGGTGACTGCATGAGTGAGAGTGAGTAGGGTTTAACGTTCTGCTCGACACGTTATAGGTCATTTCAGAGACAGTCTATTTCAGTACATTGTTTGCCGTATGTTGTGTGCCGTTGCAGCATGGACACCCATACATATCAGCAATGGTAAGCAATGGCTCATATCACTACGACCACGACCGTGATGGCACACACACGGCACTTGATGGCTGTGAGGCGGCAATTCGTCACGCAAGCCACGAAACTTTCGTCGCCGTTCGTTACGAACGCGACCGGCTCATGGTAGGTCGGGTAGTCTTTAAATTTGAGAAAGATACGTGACCGCTCAGCTTAAGTTTAATGATAGCATTGATTGAGTCAGTGTACCAGTCTCTCTTTAGCTCCATGTATTTTTACCATGTGGTGGTATAAAGACAAAGTTCCATGTGCTTTACTAGTCTGTGTATTATTATTATTATTATTGCAAGGTTGATACCCTGTGTATTCATCGTATTGAAGCAGATCGAAAATGATCAATAATTTGGTTGATGTCAGCATGTGTACTTTTTGAAGACTCCCTGGCTGCAGGCTTACTAGAAGCAATGGTGTCAAACTGAACAAGTTACACTGTTGTTCTACTCGTGATGTTAACGCTTTCTCTATCTGTGTTGTCAATATTTGGAATGCATTGCCGTCTCTTGTTGAGTCTCCCAAGTGTTGCAACTTTTATAAGACGATTAGGCAACAGGTGCATTTGATTGTTATAAGTTTGGTTGTTTTTAATGCCCGTAGAAGTGACAGCAGTATTGTTTTCAGCATCGTCGCAAAGCTTTTTCCTTAGTCAGCATGATAACTCACAAACCGCTGCACTTAGGTTGATGAAAACTGTTAGTTGTTCGTTGCCAGGTTTCCATAGACATTGATGGAGAGAACAAATGGAAGCCGTGCTTTACTGTGGAAGGTGTTCGGTTGCCGACTGGTTACTACTTTGGTGCCTCCGCTGCTACCGGCGACCTCTCTGGTATGTCAGGAAAGGAATGTATTATAGAGGGGTTTGACATGGCCTAATAGGTATTATTTCTACATTGAGACAGTAAAGTGTCAAGTAAGTAGGTCGAGATATGAATGATGAAACAGGATAATGTTTAGCCGCTGTCTGTTTTGGGTCTGTTCGTTTGTGTGCAAGATAACTCAAAAAGTTGTGAACGGACTTTTGTGAAAATTTTGGACGTGCGGGGCAGGGCCTTGATCAGATTTTTGTTGCGATCTGGATTTTTTTGTGGATTTTGGATTATCCAGGATTTTTTTAACCATGAAACTGAGACTTATTTGTGTTCACAGGAGGTGACAGCACCATTCTCAGCAGAGCTTTGAGAGCTTGGCTTGCTTTCAGTTGGATCCGTAATTTTAAACACAGATGTTGTATAGCTCGTCTAGCAGTATTTATTGGATACATCATTGTGATTGGTACCGTAACTTGTGGCTCCTCAAAACTGATAGTTAAATTAAATTACATTTGCTATATAAAGTTGTCTGTGGTTGGTTGGTTCGTAATGGGGTTTTGTCAGAAAATTGTTGACAATAATTAGCGGTCACAATTGCACCTGACTGTTATTGTCTGTCCAATGCTATGCATATGCATTGGACAGACTATAAAATGACGTAAACGTCCGTCCGTCCGTCCGTCCGGCGTCTGTGGACAAAAAATGTGACGTAATTTATGGACCAATCTTTACCAAGTTTGGAGCATAGGTTCCCCATACCTTAAAGGAGTACATTTTTTGTGTGCAGTTCGATCGGAAGTACTATATGCGCATGTGCATCATTTAACCGACCGTCACTCACAGCTGTCAAGTGTTTGCACCAACGATTCACGTAGTTTTCACGAAATTAAGTTGCTTCTGTGTGGATTACTTCAATAAAATGGCTGAATTAGTATTCGCTACGATATTTGATACACATATGTGTAGAAAAAAGTTAACAGATCGCCATACATTTTAGAAAATAGACGATTTTACGTCGTGGTGAAAAAAAAATTATAATTGTGTTAGCTAGATGTTGCGCCACGTAAGCTAATCTTGTACACCACGTTAAATTTTTATTTTAGTTTTGCTTAATTTCTGCGTGCGCTAATATATTTTGCGTATGCATACATACATTTCACGTTCTTTTATTTAATGCAAATCCGGTAAAATTTTTCTGCGTTTTGAAATTGTGTGTCCTTAATATAATCGTTCTCTTACACCCTCGTTGTAAGCACCGACGTGCTAGTATATAATATAACGCTGGCCATGAGGTAGGTCCTACATGTACTTATGAATACTTCAAAAATATTTTACGAAATTGGCATATTAGGTTATTATTATAACTTGAGCATTGTTGATATATAACTTGAAATTGAAGCTTTTTATTTTAATCACTTTGGTCGACTTTGCTGAGTTGCTCACTGATTTCAGTTATACAAACTTCTCTGTAGGCCTAAGCAATGTAGATGCATTGGACAGACTCCGTGTTCACTTGAACATTATCTTGTGATTATTAATATTCAGGTTCATATTACAGTTCTGTGTTCATTTGGGCTGTATAACTTCCTGCAACAACAATGTCCATATTATATGTAGTTTATTGTAGTTAATTATCATGGAGTAATTAGTGGGGAGAAGTCATTGGAAGCCGTCGGCAGACCATGAGCTAACCCACACTAACCAGGCGAATGCTGTTGAAATGACTGTTTTGTATGTTATCAGCTGGTAGCATCCACAGTTGGGTGACTACGGTATTTCACTTTTAAGTTTTCTGTACCGTGTATTTATATGGTATGCCAAGGAGCCGTTCCATTAGCACAGAGTGTGCCACAGTATATGCTTAGTTTACATGTCTGTTTGGTACCGTAGGTCGACGTCTTTACTGCATTGTGTACTTTCTGATACATGTATGCAGAAATAGATGCATCATATTGTCCATGTGAGTCAATGCACTGCACATAATGTTTATGAGCATATCTGAGACTGCAGCGAAGAGTAGTTCTAGTACTGAGACTGTATTGCTGTTTTCAGACAATCACGACATTGTTTCAATGCGGCTCTATGACATTGGGGTCGTTCGGCAGGTATGTGTTGCTGTGCTTGACTTGCATATGCCATGTATAGCAGGCCACAGGTTTCAATCATAACTTTGTCAAATATTGGCTGATTTTTAACATTATTTCACTAGCACACTCAGCTGCAAGTTTGCAATATAATGATCACCTAAGATCTCGTCAGATGTCAAATGATGCTTGGGAACGTCAATGTTCAGAAACATTGTATCTGAGATGTGTGTGTAGGTTGACTATTGATTAAGCTTTTCGTTTTGAATGAAATGTTATGATGAAACTGGTAGATTTATTGATTGATTAACGTTCTGTTGTTGTTATTATTACATTAAACGTAGACCCTTTAAAGCCACCCTGACTATAAATTGTATGATTCTTAGCTATTAGTATAATTATATTTATCAGTGATGAATGATGTTAGTGTGTATTGTTGTGTTATCAAGAGTGCTTTGTTGACTGGTAGCAGGATGCAGAGCAGATTGACTACAGTAAAATTGAGCCATCAGCGGACTTCTTTGCTCCCCCTCGAGGTTTTAGCTACCGCTATATCATTAATTCTGTCGTTTAGTGATTCGTGCTTTGTAATAATTCACTTGACGTGGAATATACCGATTGCTGCCTGCTTTTTTATGTGCTGTTATGTTGCTGATGACATTTGCTCCATAGCGTTGCTTATTTGTTCATTTATTGTATTGATGCCGCTGCTGCTGATGATGATGGAGGAGAAAAATTCTTTCAAAATTTTTAGCGCATTATGCCACTTGACACATCTAATGTCATATGATATTAGCATGTGTTTAGGCAGTGAAGATCTAATATATTATGGCATGCAGGTGAGTTTTCAAGACGTTGTTATATTACTCATTCTTTTGGCCTGATCAAGTTTTGAAACCTGAAACACTGGCTGTGTCCTTGTAGTGAGTGATTATTTCTGTTTTTAATTGGCATTCAGATCACGTTGACGACCCGAAGCTGTGGACATCGCAACTGTCTGGCTGGCGTCTTGTGCTGTTCCTCGTCGTCGGCGTCGTAGCGTTGGTTGGGTGTGCAATGATTGGTTACATCATCTACAGTCAGACAAGCGACCAGTCACGAAAACGACTCTTCTAGAGACCGACCGACCAAACTATACTGCGAGTCAGAAAAAGTACGACACCAAGCTTTGGTCATATCATCGCAAAATAGTGGTCAATCTTCAAAGTACTTTCACTGGCACGTTCTTTGGAAAAAATCTGCAGTAATGATGCGCTACCTTGTGAAGTATGAATGCCTCATGGACTGGCAAAAGGTGTACATTTTGAACACATGATGTGGTGGTGCTAATTGCGATATAAACAGCGCTGAGTTGTGCTGTTTAAATTTTCTATTTAGTTTATGCACTTACGTCATACGACAAATTGCACTGATTAATGAAAGTCTTTAATTGCTATGTGGTCTATATTTGCTATGACGTCTATATTTCACCAGGTAATGTAACACCACGTTTGATGGGTGGCGGAATCTTTAGTGCTTACATCATTTACATTATTGAAATTTTCCATAGAGTGTCCGTGGAAGAATTTTGATAATCAGTTAATACTTGTTGACATCATGACAGAAAATCCGAGTGTCCTGTTCTAGTGACTGACAGTGTACGACAAATGCACTGTGCTAATTGGCTGGCTGAGCTTGTGTTCTGGTGTGATGTTGATTTTGAGGTTACTTCGTTGTGCATAAACCAACAGACTGTTTCATCTCCAGTTTCATGCAGAGATTGTAGACCACCTGTGAGTTTAGTCGGTCAACACTAGTCAACAAGGGTTGTTCATTGAGTATACAGCATTGTTGCTTCTAGATGTTACTGTAATGGACTTTGCTGTAGCCCTCTCCCAGAACTTCGTCAGAGGTGCTGTCATCTGCAACAAGACGCCAGTCTTCAGTGCTCACTTTGAAACAGTTCAACGTGTTGGCTGCATAGTTCTGCCTATGCCACAGTCCACAGTCACCCGTTCCATATGATGATATTACCGGTACTTTACTTTCTTGTTACTGCTATTTGTTGGTTATTTTATGTTCGGAATGCTTGTAAAATGTCGTTAGCTTCGTCACAGGATATCAGAGATTTTTTATGCTGTATGTTTAGTTGCCGAGTTCGCAGTTCACTCTTAGACTATCAGTGTGTTGCAAGATGACTATTAATCTCATTTGTTCTCAGCCGTATATTCACAAGTGATGCTATAGGCATAGCCAGGAGCCACTGAGAGCCCTCCCACGAATCCAAGATTAGCAGAGCATCAAAAGCAAACCGAATCGGATTTGTCGTTATCGGTATCGCCCACCTCTAGAACACGTTCAGCAGGCATTTGCATTGTACATAAACGACTACAAATGTTGCCGTGAGATGCGTTTTGAAAGCCCAAAATGCGTTTGCTGCACCCGAGGAGCTTACAGCGCTCCCCATACCTCCTAGCTAGATTTTTGGGGGAATGAGTGGGGAAGAGAAGGGGGAATAGGAGGGGCCTCAGGAGTGTCCCGAAGATAATTCCTGGCTATGCCTATGAATTATGCTGCTGATATGCAAATGAAGAATAAAGTACGAAATATCTTACAAGTGCTGAAATAGTGTGCTTAGTGTCAGTACATAAATACATACGTATTCGTTTACTAAGAAAGTTGACAGGCGCAACTTAGACAACAAATGGAATGCAAAATAGATGTAACAGTAAATAACAATTAACTATAAAACACAGAAATGTAACAAGGCTAAAAACTGTAACAGAGCATTCGTATAATAATATACCGTAAAACTTCTAATACAAGTCCTCGCCTTCTATTAGAACAAGTGACGTAGAACCCCAGCTTGTAATAGAGACCTGGCTTCAATTAGCGACCCGGTTTGTACTAAAACATTTTCCAACTTGCCATATTGTACTTTATCTGTACATAGCATGCATAATTTCAAATACACTACAACTCATGCTTACAATTTACATTGCATTTTGTTGAAACAGTATAAAGCTGCTTCTGCGCTGTCTAAACCGCTGATTTACCAGGTGGACACAGCTTGCTTTGGAGACCCGGCTTGTATTAGAAGTTCTACAGTACACTTGAGTCATAACATAATCCAAGGATGTTGCACACTAGGTTAGTTTTGTTACTGAAACAGTTGTTACACACACAACTACCATATAACAGTTCTAATATGCACACCATCATGCAAATGTACAGCGGTATCAATACAACAATGTTGGCAACACAGTTTGACTGTCGTATTACAGCAAGCTGGAATTACACAGAATGGATGCAATCTGTGTCCCACAAAAGGAAATCGATGGTAAGAATATTTTTGCTAATATTGTAAAGTGTAAGACAGTTAGTCAAATTGCTTCACACATGGTTGTTACAACAAGTTTGAACAAAGAACAAAGAAAATACACAGTATGGTAAGGAATGTTACATACTGCACACTAGTCTGTCGGCAGCTGTCAATAGCAATTGCCAAATACTCGTATCAGACTACACAGTTCCACACAATATACAGTGCACACTGCTAAACTTACATTGTACATTTTCAATTACACCTTAATTTAATTACACTGGGGAGGGGTGGAAATGTTGGGGAGTTACAGCCCAAACACTGGAAAAGTTGTGAAAATATGTTGTCATTAACGTGACATGCAGAAAAGTAACTACATCGTTGTATAAACAGAAAAGGTTGTCAGACACAAAAACAAAACTATAAAAGTAATAAACTAGAACAACACTGGGACAGGGCAAACCTCTGTCAAAGCTATGTCCATTTTTCCGCTGTGTTCCCAAGGTGGCAGCACCGTTTCCACCAAAAACGAATCAACTGTAGATTGGGCCAACTCTAACCTTCCCTGAAAATTTCAGATGGATCCAGTCCTGGATCCGGATGCCGATCCCAATCGCCACCAAAATCTTATCACCTCAAATATGGACCAAGTCTAACCTTCCCTGAAAATTTCAGCCAAATCTGTCTCCAGCTTTTTCAGCAATGCTGCTGACAAACCAACAGATAAATTAAAAAACCACCAATCACATAACCTCGCCGTTGGCGGAGGTAATTAACTTTAAAATTGTACATGCAGACTTGCAGAGTCAAATAATGCAGGGGCGTAGCCACTGGTCCGGTTGGTCCGGTTTCAACCGGACCACTT
>Ga0209052_1000665_pt1 | contig 11230 bp, 11 predicted proteins | sample WorMetHEROISLAND_2_FD_187409 | JGI IMG/M metagenome (GOLD analysis project Ga0209052, IMG submission 187409) | Marine gutless worms symbiont microbial communities from Max Planck institute for Marine Microbiology, Germany - Olavius sp. 4 HERON... | ecosystem: Host-associated > Annelida >...
TAACAGAAACAGTGACACAAACAGAAAAAAAGACTAGAACACAAGTTTGTTTGGCATGAAACGTGTTGGTGCTGTTCTTATTGGCCGTCTGTGCAACCACCTTGGTCACACTAGTACTCATCTCAGACAATGAATGCCATTAACAACTCGCTGCAATGAGCACACGTGCAGTAACTGACCAATGTCCGCTGTAGAGTTTCAACCGTCTGACCAACGACACTGTTGCCATTAATCTCACGAATCTCATCACCAACATGCAACGTGCCTAACAAACACCACAAGAAAACTGTCAGAATACATTCATTGCCAGTTACGTTAAATACATTAATTACTACTTATCTTTCAAAAATCAACTAACTATGAACTGCTGTTTTTGAAACAAACTGTTGTCTGCAAGCATTCATTATGGCACCAACCAGACTTTTGAGGAGCTAAATAATAACATTTTCAATGTTTTCAAAGATTAGGTCCATAACCTAAGCCAGCTGACTGTTTGACTTCTAGCAGTCAGCACACTACGCATACATTTTCTTAGTTCTAATGTTGCATTACAAATTACAGCTAGGTGACTACCACTGTGTATAACCACAAGCTTTCAGTAAACAGCGGCATAGTGTTCCAGAGTCTAAAAACTACGTTCTGGTCCACAGTGCTTTAAACCCACCGATCTATCAATCAACTGCTCAATCAAACAAACGAATTAAATCAATGCATCAATCAATAGTAACAGCAATCAATACACACAGCCAACTCCAGTCAACTAAGTTACAGCGTGAAGAGCAAAGAATCACAAACAGTCGGAAGAGAAAGAACTTGAAGCAGACCTTGTTTGTGTATCATGCCACCATGCATGATGCGTGCCACAATGCAACATCCATCATCATTCACCTTCAACGTTATACCCTGGCAACAAGCAACGATAACGAATAACATCACATTATGCTGACTGCAACAAAACATGCCTTTCGTGCAAAGATGAAACGTAACAGAGAAGCATATTTCAATACTTCAATCAAGCAAGAAATGTCGGAAAATTATTCGAACTGGAACCAGAAAGCTTAGTGAGAGTGAACTGAGAAGGTTTAGACACGATGAATGCAAAGACAATGCAATGTGATGTAAATAGACAAGAAGTTTAGCTACCACTAAGAGAACAGGGCGTCAGCTTTGTGCTTTCGTCTCATTGTAACACTACTCAATGCAAATTGACTTTTTAAAGTCTAGTTATACGTTATGTGTAGTATTTCTAGCAAATGTACATGGCAACGAATGCATGCGAGTCTATATACAAGAAAAGCACCCAGTAATTTGATGCATTCTTTCTAAGGGACTCCTATGGTTATCCACATAAAAAGTATACCGACATAATCTGGAGTCCACGCAAAATATTTCTGCCATAAGTTTTTACGACAACTTTGGCCTAATCTTTAAAGGTTCGGAAGACAAGGAAACCAATGGCATTGAAAATTTGAAGCTTTCGACAACCCCGCTGTCAATTGGCACCTCCTTGCATGAGAAGCCTATCGAATATCCACACACGCCGTATATCACTAGAAACTAGAGTCCCTGGCGAACATTTTTGTAGCTGACAGTATGAAAGTATCTTCATTCGTTTTCACATAGTTGTCTCCCAAAACAAGGAAAAAATTTAGTCAAACCGACAGTGAAAACAGATTTTAGCATAAAACGGCGTCTCAAGGTCATGCAAGGACACTTGAAAGTCGATAAGACACTTCATCATGCTGCATAATAATATTGGCTTCAACTCTAAAGGTTCTTAACACATAGCGACCAAAATTACCGAAAATTGCCGGTTCTGACCACCCCACCGTCGTTTGAGGCCCCTCGCCACAGAACCCACATGAATATCCAATGAACCTTACACCGCCTGAAAGTAGAGTTGCTGGGCTACATTTTTGCTGCTGATAGTATGGGTCTATCTTCTTTCAAATTTCCGTGGTGAGATCTGAAAGATGCATCATTTGAGCACTAAAGTGTGGTACAGCCGTTCTAGGTCATCCAAGGTCGTTGATTACAAAAGTTGATTGCGATTGTGCTTAAGGTATTAATAAAAGCTGTGAGTAAATAAATGCATCTTGAGATGCCGACAGCGAATGGGCAGATACCATTGGTTCGTCGGTGTTCTTCTGGAACTGCACAAGTCGAACTCTCATGACGCTGTCGACGTCGGCGTCCGTGTCGTAGCTGTCGAAGTCGTTGTCGCCGTTGAGGAACGGCGCGACTGGCGGCGGAGTCACATGCACCGCTTCGTCACTGTAGACTTCTTGAGCCACGACATCGTGAGCCTGCAGGACGCCCTGGGACAACGACAACACAACACTACATCAGCACGCCCTGGGACAACGACAACACAACACTACATCAGCACACCCTGGGACAACGACAACACAACACTACATCAGCACACCCTGGGACAACGACAATACAACACTACATCAGCACGCCCTGGGACAACGACAATACAACACTACATCAGCACGCCCTGGGACAACGACAATACAACAGTACATCAGCACACCCTGGGACAACGACAACACCACACTACATCAGCACACCCTGGGACAACGACAACACAACACCAGCACACCCTGGGACAACGACAACACAACACCAGCACACCCTGGGACAACGACAACACAACACTACATCAGCACACCCTGGGACAACGACAACACAACACCTCGTGTCACATTGTACAGTGTATAGTGAATAGCTTCATCACACAATGTAAATACAACACTACATCGCATGTCACATTGTACAGTGTATAGTGAATAGCTTCATCATCACTGTACACTTCTTGAGCCACGAAATCGTGTGCCTGCAGCATGCCCTGTAAACGACAATTTATTTATTGATTCTTTTATTCAACAATACTACATTTAACATCAAGACATGCGTATCCTCTAGTCCGGGCTACATTTTTGCCGCTGATGGTATGGGTCTATCTTCCTACAAATTTCCATGGAGAGCTCCAAAAGATGCGCCATTTGTGCACTAGAGTACCTCTTCAGCTGAAGACACATGTATGCTCTAGTCCATGTTATATACAGTATGAAGGATGGAATACCATGGAATACCATTGTTAAGCCAGTCAGCCACACACAACCATGTAAACTGAACCAGACAAAGGAATACTATGAAAGTCAGAAACAGACTGATGAAACTCCTGCAAGGTTACTAGCTTACAGCATAAACACCTACAAGTGTACCGACCAGCAGCTTTTACATTTAACATCAAGTCACATGAATGCACAGCTGCATTGCTATGACACACTTCATGAGTGACAACATCATCAGCCTGCACCACGCCCTCAGACAATGACAACACAACACCACACAGTGTCACATGCAGGCACTGAAAATGTGAAAATTCTTAACGGCATATCAGCACTCGAGAGGCCATTTTGTGCCACAGTCAACACAACATCTATTATTAGCACACGACAAGTAATAAACATCCTCCATTGCTTTCCCTTGCTTCGCCAGGGCGGGCATCAGGTCTGTGAAACTTTTCACTCTACACCAGGTACTGGGTAGCCCTTGGTTAGACCGAAAATCGCATAACATAGGTTTACATGGAAAAATGGAGACTAAAACGATGTACATGCATGTGTGTGTGTGTGAAAGTAATAGCTCAGCCTACAATGCTTGGCATGCTTTGACACCATTGGCTGAGCAACAGGAAGGGTTTTATCTTAGTATTTCTACTGCTGCACTAACAATTACCCAAACAACATTACTTCCGAAAGACCCAGCCTACACTTAAGTAACTCTAGGAAAACCGGCAGGCTAAATAAATACCAAAACTACATGTACTTAGTAATAGATTAAGTACTGCAAAGACGTACCATGTCACTAACAATGCCTTGCAACTTGCACACAAATATTATGAAGACACAAATGGTCAATAACGATGCAACTGTGCAGCATGTTAACTCACCCCGAAGAACGGATGGGTGAGAATGTGATAAAGTTCATTGCATTCCCTGATAGCATACTGCGGACATTCACGAATACACTCCAGTACCTGACACAAAACAACATGCACATCACCACAAACACCTTGACCAAGCATCTGACCAGAGTCCGCTGTGCTTATGCTCACTATTAAGAATCAGTTTCCCGTTTTTTTGGTTAACTAATTATTTAGCTAACTACCAGTTTATGTAGACTGAAAACGCGTTTCTGAACAGTACAGTCAGCTAACGATTGTTTGTGGCTCCAGGAATGCAACATTTGCCAACTGGTCAGTTAGTAGCTAACTTTGCAGACAGGTTAAGAATGGGAACTCGGCCTAGTGAACTGACAGTTAGCTCACGGTCAACTGAATTCTTCTACTCAGGTCTTTATGTGTGTCACTCTCCAGCAGTAACTGTTGGTGCTAATCCACTAATTACATCAATAGACTAATAAAGCCATTGATGCCATACACTTTACATATTCTACCCTATATTGTAATGTATTGTTAGCCTTTGGTGCTTCAATCCTGCCTGTTGGACGCCAGGAACGGCATCCAGCCCACAAAACATCCTGCTCCAGCAATCCGACATATTAAAGGTTTGTACATGATCCCAAAATTTCACTTGCAACGATGCAGCCTAACCAAGAATATCTCCAAAAATGGATGGTTAAGCAAAAATGGAAATGAGTGGCAGTCAGGCAACCAGTACTATCCTTGATAGGAGTGAGGAGCAAAATGTCAGCAACTGATCATGGTCTCGTGCCATTCAGTCATGCAGGTAATATAATCATACACCTAATGGCTGGTCCACGGCTGCCATTTTCTGTCAGGCCTACAGTTACCTGCCCAGCAGTACTAGTAACAAAGTCACAGCAGTTAAAAGCACAGAGTCACTTCAGAGAGAGGTTCGGCCACCAGTCAAACTCGTAATGTCTTGACTGTGACTCCAAACTCCATAACTTTACACAACCACACTACAGTAGCAGCAGTACTGTACCGTACCATACTGTTGTCATCATCTCAGACTGGCAGCAGTCAACCATGAAATTAGATCACTTACAGCAGCCTGAACTATGGCGTCCAACACCTCATAATAATCATAACACAGTATAAGATTAATAATAATAATGTCGTTCAATGGATCAACGGTGTCCTGTTGCATGACAGTTTTTGTGCTGAAGATCAGCCAGACTACTACTGATGTCACTACAGATCCATTTGCTTAGTTAATTTTTTAAGATCTCTCGGGAACGGCGTACTGTGGGTTAAAAAATAATAATAATAAGACGGACAATTTCTAACATGCCATAACATGGCAAATTATTACAAGATCACGACAAAAATTACTCGTACAATTATCTAAGAAACATACAATAATTGATGCAACCTCTCGGGCAAGGGCAAAGGTGTCGGACGTTGGTGGCTGACTATAAAGGCCGAGTGATCGAGCACTGATATCATCATAAATCTGTCACACAGACCATGCACAACTATACATACCTTTACCACCAAACGATGAAGACATAACAACTGCCAGTATGTTAACATCGGATCGGAAGCAGATCACATCAACAGAAACAATGACAATGCATGGTGTAGAAACCAAACAGAGAAATATCTAACACAACTCTTACCCTGTTCCTTGATCTAACACTCGAGTGACTTGACATGTGACCACAGCTATTTTTAGTTTGTTGCTGGCTGTATGTACTAGCACTAGTAGCAGTCAGTCTGCTGAGATACTTTGAGGCAGGCACACTATTATGGCCATTACACAAAAAACCTATTAATAAGGATGTTTTGGTTTCCAGGTCATGTATGATCACAATTTTAGACCTGTTTGAGTTTGATATTTGATTTGTCAATTGGTCTTTTTGTGCATTTTATTCCATACCAAAAAACGTGCATCTATGTTGGTATATTGCTGAACTAATATACAAATTAAAATCGACTTAGTTAGAGAGTAGTCGTGGACGTAAGACTTGCCGATAGTAAGGCATGAAGGGAACGATCTTCAAAGATGCTCTGGACAGAGCCAACGTCCGCATCGTTCAGTTCAGTCAGATACTGTATCTCGTCCAGACTGTCGACAATCTGGCTGACGGCAGGACAGTCGGGACTGACAATGCCACGACAATCTGACATCAGACAACAACGACGGTATGTGACAGCAGCTGCATACTGACACGGCAACAGTAACAGCCGTCGACTTAATATAAACAAACAAACACTACTATATCCACTACTACAACTACCATGAAAGACAGAATGTTGCAAAAATGACAGACTTTCTGACAGTCAGAATTCAGACCGAAGCACAGAGTTGTGTCATATGTTGAGATATGCCATGAATGATGACATGCCAAGCTCAAGGCTGTGATTTTGTGTAAAGATAGGAGTGAGGAGCAAAATGTCAGCAACTGATCATGGTCTCGTGCCATTCAGTCATGCAGGTAATATAATCATACACCTAATGGCTGGTCCACGGCTGCCACTTTCTGTCAGGCCAACAGTTGCCTGCACAGCAGTATTAGTAACAGAATAAAACAGAGTCACAGCAGTAACAAGCGTAGAGTCATTTCAGAGAGCATTTCAGCAGTAGAGTCTTTACCAACTGTGCTTTCTGCTGTTCTGGTCCGGCCACCTGAAACTCACTGCCAAAAACAGTCAATGACAGCAGATCACTAGAAACTTTAAAATCTAGGCTAAAAACATTTTGCACCTCAGCCGTCATGACCTAATGGTGCAAGTCAGATTATTACTTTTATTATTATTAAGGTACTGCCGCATGAAGAGACTGACCAGCAGTGGAGCTGTTGTACTCATCGCTGACTGAATCAGTCTCACTGCCGAATGCCGTCCACTTGCGACTGGATACGGCCAACAGCACCGACTCCTGCACCACAACATACCAAGTCCACTTGTCATTCACTTACACTCACCAGACCGTGCTTCATCTATGTCTCTCTTTAGCCTGTACATTCTACGTACAATATGTTGGCTTGCTAACATGCTGTCTGCTTGAACAATACCGCAAAACGTTTGTAAGATGCATAGCATCAGCAATCACAACTAAATCAACTGTGAAAAGTCCGCTGATATCTGGCAGCACTTGAGTGGCACATAAAGTATTCCATTTCACTTCAGTTTGCAAGCTGTGCATGACATTTCATACCGGTGCAGGAGGCCTGAACTATCAGACCCGGCCCGTTCATTTTTTTCCTGGCACAACCTGGTCTGGTAGAAGAAAAGCAAAGTAAAGTAAAGTTAGGTTATATTATAGTGTGCTCTAAAGCTTAGCTTAATCTAGCGCACTTAACCACAATAACCACTTAACGGTCACAGATTATAGAGGACACCGTCAAACCCTCTTGTCTGTCCGAGAAATTAATCTCAAAGCATGAACGCCAGTAATCCTGAGACAATTTATTCTGCAGGGTCTGGGGATTGAACCCAGGCCCGGCTAATCCCCAGACCCGGCTGATAACCGTTTCAGGCTCAACGCACACTGTGCCAATGAGACACAGAGACAAAGCTAAAACTTTACTCCCAGCCCAGCCTATGCACTGGTCTGTGACATGCACAACTGCACCAATCAATCAATAGGAAAAAATTGCTACCTTCAGTTTGCGGATTGCATTGAACTTGTGCATCTCTTCCACTGTGTCCTGCAGATGAACTTTTGGCGGACGACCCCTTTCCTGCATCAACAAATTACACGTCACAACATAAACGACTCAACACATGTCAGAAACTCTTGAACTCCTATACCAGAATATAGCACTGGTAGTCTGGTGTACGAGATTAAGGTTTGTTGGTCACCACAACTGTCCCGCATAGTGTTGAGCATTGCCAACATCATGATAAAATTATAAACTACTTTTGCTTTCTATTTAAATGGCCAATTATTCTAGAGTTACTAGAGGTTGGCCAAGTCATGCAAAAATGAACTTATAGAAACTGTTTAAGCAGGTTATTAACAGACCGTATGTCCTATATGCCACCCAGCCAACAGCATCAAAGACTTGAATGTACCGGTACTTTGGCTAATGTACTGTGACAAAATAACTGTGTTCAAATTAGATAGGCAGCAATGTTGTGACATTCGTTGCTATGTGCATTTGTTGTGTGCATTTACGTTCATATCACTCCATGCATTAACAAAGTCTAATTATCTGAGAAGTGAGAAGCTGCTCGACTTGAGATTAAAAAAAGCAATCAGCAGTGCTAGATACAAACTCTTATCCACGGATGCCGAAGGATTTCATCGATGGTGATGCGATGACTCTGATCCAGCTCCAACATACGGTGAACCAGATCCTTGGCATCATCAGACACCTGAGCCCACTGATGGCCTTTCATCTAACATTATATCACAAATAAGCTATATAAATCTCATCAAATTACAACCTTAATTTACTAATTAGTTGACATTTCAGCAACCGATTTCTGTTTGCCGTGGATGTCGCTGTGATGAGTTGTCCTTCGATGTAATTTGATAAATTTATACAGCTTATTACTTACTGTTCCAACCTATGATTTTATTCAATAAATTGTAATAATATTACACCGTTATTTGTGGTATGCCAATCACAATAAAATTAAATTACTGTCCAGTAGCATACTAAAAGTCATCAAAAATGCACTAAAACTGAACAAATAAAGCTAACCATAGTATCTAACTAAATAACCAAGCCAACCATCACATTACACTGCTAGTGCCTACTCAATGGTATTAGACAACAAACACCCCATACCTTCCTCCTATTAGCGATCAATGCAAAGAAAAGCACCTTCGCAACGTCACAGTAATAATTCTGCATCAACTTACACTGTATGAGCCACGAATGATGGAGTCGAACAGTCGTTCTCTGGTGCCACAGAATGGCAGTTGGCCTCCGAGCAGAATATACAGCAGAACACCAAGTGACCAGATGTCGACTGGCTTGCCACATGGCTCCGTCCGAATCACTTCCGGTGACACATAGTGTGCTGTTCCCATATAACCTTTAAACACACCAACACTGTAATTATTATTATTATTGTTACCCAGGTAAACTCAGCCTGGCCATCCCTCCGTGGGTAGGTGCAATGAGTACCAGCGAAAGCTAGGACATAAACAGGCACACTGCACGATGCAGCAACCCCATATCTGTGGTCTGGCAGTGCATCCTGGTGTCTGGCTGAGGGCTAATGAAACGGAGATCAGCGCCGGCCTATGGGCCTTATGGCTCGGGAAGGCCTTTTTCTTACATTATTATTAAAAACGTCAGATTTAATGTGCCATAAAACAGAAAGCTTCGAGAACATCGTACAATACTACGCATATGAGTCACAGTAACATCACTGAATTTGCTTCCGCCATCATAGCTTCTAAAGACACTTTGTCCAGCCTGCAGTGTATTGTATTTGTATAACAAAGATTATAAGGTTACGAAGCTGTCCATCAATTTGTGTGACAAAAGACAACCACTCAGCATTGAGTGGCTCAGATGTACATACCTGTATGTGAACTGGGAACATTATCTGAAGCCTGCAATGACAATGGGAGTAGAGCTAACTGAATGCCTTCCCTAACTGCACCAACAGCTCATACGAGTGACAGTGGCGATAAAAATAATTTCACAAAAATGATGGTCAATTGCCTTAACTACTGAGCCAAAAAACATATGCAATTCACGAAGTTTCTTAAAAATAATCTCAACGCTGTCTTACCCAGAGCACTGGTTAACTCAAACAATACACTACATGTAAGCCACAGGTAAGTAACATTGTGCAATAAAATATGCAGAATTTCCAATGAACCAACCATGCATAATGATCGGCCTTGCATCGGCCAGCATTACAGCATCACCAAAACTGATGAGTTTGACAGGAGCTGAATTCTCCTTGCTGGCAAGCAGGATGCACAGTGGACTCAAGTTGCGATGGACTATGTTATTGCTGTGACAGTATCGGACTGCCTCTGCAACCTGGCGCATGTAGTGACTGTAATTCAACAAACAACAAACACAAAGAAATGCCAGTAGTTAGTCCAGATAGGACACAACAGCAAGAATGTAAAGGTAAAAAGGTAAAGGTGGTCCCATAATCAGTTACGAACGTATGGTCTGGGGCTGATCCCAGTCACAAGGCACTCAGCCTGCAGGTGTAAGCTGCCAATGCTTTTTACCAGGCCCCACGATTACTTTCCCAGCAGCATCACCGCCCTTTGGCCGGTACCAAATTACACTGCTTGATCCATTTGGTGACAGAGGCACATGTGTGAACAACTTGCCCAAAGTTGTTACCTCGACAGGAAACCAGACAGGAGTTGAACATGTGACCTCTTGATCACACGCCTGATGTCCCAACCACTGAGCCACACAGCAAGAATGCACATCAAGAATAAATATAATAATTATTCGATCAGAATTCTTGACAGAGATTACACTCACGACATTCTGCTTAGATATAGTCATTTGCTGTGCATGTAGCATAGCGCCATACGTACCTTGCAACAGCCTCACTGTAGACAAATCCAGCACGTGCCCGCTTGACAATCTCCAGACACAGGTCTGACCCTTCCATACTACAATGCAAATAATATTACCATCAGCAATATTCCCTAGTGTTGTACAGTAACCAAACAGACAAGCAATCAAAAATACTTTTAATATACTGCTGAATGGCTAAACTAGTGTCATTATATTACTTACTGATGGTTTATTTCCTATATTAGCCAGTGGCTGCATTGGTACAATAATAGTCAAAGTAGTACAAGAACAGACACAGTGATACAGTAGTATGTACACAGGCATTCAAAACGCTGCCAGTGAGAACTAACCACTGTAATAAAATCGTAATACTTGGAGTAATCAAAATGTTCTAAACAATAAGGAATGAAAGAAATTTCTAAATTTATTTGTCCTAGTTGGCAGCGGTTCGAATGTCTGTCACTGAAAAGTCACGCTTGTCCGGCAGCAGACAGTACAGACAGGACGTACTTTCACACAGCACTGCGCTTGAAGAACCACTCAGTTAGCCGAGCACACCATGACTCGAGGGTGTCCAGAACGGCCAGCCATTCAGTATCTCGTAATCGCTGTCCGCGAATATTATTGATGTGTAACTTATAAGTAAGTAAGTAAGTAAGTAAGTAAGTAGCCTTTAATTGTAAGTGACAATCGCACAAACATTACAACATAGTAATACAATGGCAAACACGAATGTCCATAAACCTAACTACCACACACACAAAACACA
>Ga0209052_1000666_pt1 | contig 11229 bp, 2 predicted proteins | sample WorMetHEROISLAND_2_FD_187409 | JGI IMG/M metagenome (GOLD analysis project Ga0209052, IMG submission 187409) | Marine gutless worms symbiont microbial communities from Max Planck institute for Marine Microbiology, Germany - Olavius sp. 4 HERON... | ecosystem: Host-associated > Annelida >...
ACCGAGACCTCCGTGTCGGTAAACACGCCGGCCAAGGAGTCGTCGTCGTTCGAGAACATCTACGACATGGTTAGCCTCGAGCCTGACAGGTCGTCCGACGAACTCGTCCAGTTCTTCGAACCTCATCCGGCAAGGGTTGACGCAGCCGCTGTTTACGGCCATTCGAAGCCTTCAGTGTCAAACAGACTGCCACCTGCAGGAGATATCCACCCAGCTGCACAACCTGAGAGTTGCAAGCCAGACGTTAGAAATCTGAATATATCCAATCCTGCCGGTGTTACCGATACATCAGTTGGTTTTATTACTTCAAGGCCGTCGTCTGCACCGAGTAAACCCACAGAGAAGACGCGTCTTGACGCCAAGTCTATAGTAGAGCAAGAGAAGCTGAACTTCATTGAGTACAAGATCGACTACCGCCGCCAGCAGTCTTCCGGAAACGAGAGCGGGAGTGGGCGAAGTGATGTCGAGAAGGACCTGAGAAGGCAGCCAGGGGCCATTCCTCCCGATGACTACGAGTATATTCTGAGAAAGATCCACTACAACCGACCGACGACGAATAAGGCCGACCAGGTGCCGACGGCTAGAACTAAGCAGGGGTCGGAACTGCATATTGAGATCAAGAAGCCGTCGCAGACCGTCACTCGGCACATTGCGGTCGACGTCGCAAAGCCGTCAGTTCCGCATCGCGTCGAGAGTCTGCAGCACTCTGGATTACATCACCAGTTTCACGCCGCGAGACCCGACGTCATTCCGTCTCCGAATTACGAACCTTCGAGTCCCAGCATGATTGCAAGTGACGTCAGCCATGGTGGCAAGTATTCAAATAGACCGTTAAGAACTGTTTTGCACAGCAACCATCCGTCTGTGTCAACTGAACCATCCGCATCGCCTGGAAACACCGTGTTTGAGTGGGAAAGTAGGGTCAGAACTCCACTGGACAGCTGGAACAGATCGCAGCAGTCGCAGTACATCCGAGCTACCTCGACCAATTCCGAAAAAACCGAGCCCGGCAGAAAGCCCCCGAAACAACCCCGGGAGGAATTTCTGCGAAATCGAAGCCCCGATTTTTGGAATTACAACTCGACGTACGAACCAGGTTCTCCATCGCCACAATCGCACTCAGTGTCGAATAACAAGCAGGAGACGTGGCAGACTTGTAAAGGCCAATTCAAAGATGCAGAAAAGCCGTCCGATCAGGATTTGGTTCGCGGTCTGGTCCGCGGCCTCGATGGGAATTCGGCACTGGCCCCGGAGGCAGCGGCAGTGTTTCGCGAGCAGTATCGCTGGAGCATACATGAGCCGAGCCGCTCAGTGGAACCAGACCAGCTGAAGCACAGTCAGCCGTCAGAGCTGCCCTGCTCACGGGTGTTTGCCAGCAGTATCTGTGTGCCCTCGAAGCCAGTGCAGTTGGTCGGTCAAGTTGGTCAACCGTCGTCGAAGGGCAGTGGTGCAGTACGGAGCCACAGAGAGAAGGTGTTCAGTGTGACTGGTTACCACCGACCTCAGCAGCAGAAGAATCCTCGTCCGAACGACAGCTGGATGTATCCTAGCTATTCAGACGTCCGTGATTCCTGCAATAATGACGCTGTTAAGCAGCCCGAGCCACTGTATTGGTACTCGGAGGCAGACAAGCGGAAGCCGATCATCAGCAGCCCGGCGATGGAGACAGCATTGAGCAGAGATTGTCGAGAGGGTTACTCTTACCAGCGGTCGGGTGATCAGGACTTGATGCTGGAGCACAGCGGGATGAGACAGGGCGGCGAAGTCGTCGATACTGGATGGAAGCGTGGTTTGCGCTACAGAGATGATCGTGCTGTCATGCCCAGAGACGCAAGGCTGCAAGGACAGCAGAAGTCTCAGGATCGGCTGGTGCAGCAGATGTCACTCGGAAGCCAGGAGCTGGCAGGAGGCCATCTGCACTCCAACTCCAGTCACCGTGCCGCTGGTTTTCCGGTGTCAAGTCCTCCTCGGAACATCCGTCATCTATCTCAGTCCGATCACGTTGAGACCGGAAAGTCATCGGGCAGCTTCGGAGGACCGTCAACCGAAGTTAATCAACAGCCTTCTCATCACCTCGTGTCACGTGCTTCGGCGGATTACGAGAAACACGTTCTGCGTGGTCAGGAGAACTATCGGTCACAGGTAATGGCGCGAATCAAGCCGCCGTCTAGCTCAGCTGGATACACTGCACAGGACGGAAACTCGGCTGGTAAAGGTTGCCGTAATGTGGCAGTCAGCTCTTTTGCCAGTCCTGATGTGTCGAAAGGATACAGTGCTGGGAGGAAAGATTCGTCAGAGGTCGGTGCGACTAAGCCGGATGCTGACATTCCTTCTCCTGGATTCATGCATAAAGCACAGGATAAAAAATGTACCGACACTTCTTTGACGAACAGAGAAAAACGTGAGACTTGCGCAGATGATGATGACCCTTGTCTTGTCAGCGTTGCCGAAATAAAAGCCAAACTGTTCGGTCCCGATGAGGATGGAGCCCGAAAGCTGTTCCGGCAACAGGGTGATGCAGTTAAATGGTCTCGGGCCGGCAGAAATGGAGATGGAAAGCTCGATGATCCGGTAAGATATTCCGCTGGTGCGCGAAATAAACGATCCGATGAGCTTAGCGAGTTTGAAACACTCGTCGAGAGGCTGAACAAAGACAAAGGCGATGATGGCTCAAAGCAGTGTTCATCGACCACCGATGTCTCTGCCGTCAAGCGTCTGTCAGCCACCAACATCACGATGCTTCTTGACAGCAGCAGCGTCAGTGGTAGAGGCAAACAGTCTCCGAGTCTTGAGTACGCCAAGGACTGGCTGACGAACGAGCGACGTGCCTCGGCACCGGTGAATGCCAAGTGGTCTGAGATGGCTGCAGATGGAGCTGTGCCGCCCGCAGATAATGCCGGCAGGTTCGTATCACACAGAGGCATGCAGAGCTTGCCGAATACCGAGTCCAGCGATTTGTGTCGACCACCAGTGGGTGCGAGATATATCAGTAGCAGCAGCAGTAGTGCAGGTGAAGTAAGGGTATCACAGTCGGATGGTACATGGACGTCCGGTCCACCAGCAGGATCAGTTGTGTTGCGTCCTCGTCCATCGTCGTCCGCTCACGGCAACTTCGCACGCCGAAGCTTGCCAGCTCTGACCGAGAAGGACGCGGAACGATGGCAGAACATGGTGGCCAGGATACAGGAGAAGGAAAGCAGGAACGAGGCAGCGAAGTCTCGTTCCGTCGAACGGTTGGCGTCGTCTCGATCGCCGGAAGGCGTTCCCCGTCCAGCTGCGATACTCGGAAGCCAAGAACTAGCAGGAGGTCATGTCCACTCCAACTCCTGTCACCGTTCCGCTGGTTTTCCGGTGTCAGTTCCTCCTCGTAACATTCATTATCGTGCCAAGTCCGATCATGTTGAGTCCAGAAAGTCATCGGGCAGCTCCGGAATGCCGGCTGACATCGCAGCGAGTGCACAGCCCTTGTTCCATACTTCACCGGATGTCGCGAGACCAGCCGATCCGGTGAAACCGAGGCGGCAGCAGACGCCGCGCGAGGTCAAGTCTCGCAGCGACGACTGCCGCGCGAGAGCCGTCCTCCGTGGTCTCAGCACCAACACGGACTCGGGATATCTGGACAGCAGCGGCAGTGACAGCCACGGCAGTTCGGAGGGCACTGATGTGCTGCCGAGACGTCAGCTGCGCTCGGAGTCCAACGAAAGCGACGAGGTTGAGCTGCAGAGGTACGCGTGCGACGACGAAGACGACGACGATGACGTGAAACTACTGAGTGGGACTGAGTTGTGTCTGGCTAACACCGGCTCCGCTCCGGCCTCGGCTGACAGAAGCAACGGATGGAATGTCTCGACATCGGAGTACGTCAACGTGAGCACAGAGTCTCGGGAAAGCAGAACGAGGCAGTTGCAGAAACTCAGGGAAGACTGTTTCGGCAAGCAGCAGTCACATTCATCCAGTTCCCTGCTGTTGGACAAGTCCGATATGCTAACTACCGGTACCGCAAAATCGGACATTCTGAGTAAGGATGTTGGATACGACGAACTCGGTGATTCGTCACAGTTGGAGAGAAGTGTCGGTCGTCTGGGTGTCGGCTTGCCGAAGGAAAAGTCAGCGAAGCCTTTGTATGTATCGCCATTAGTTCAGACCTCGTGTCACGGCATTTACAGATCGCCGTTGTCCGTGGCGTCGAGAGATGGTGATGATCGCAGCACTGGTACTGCTACTACTACTGTAGGTTCGGCACAGTTGCCCGGTGCTTCGAAGATCAGCAGTTTCAAGATGGTGTTACCTTCTCACGAGAACACAGACGGTAGAGATAAGTCAAAGGTCACACATATCCCAGTTATGGCTGTGGCTGGTCAGTCAGGACAGTCACGCCGTTCGGCTTTTGTTCCATACCTCGACCACAGGGATTCGCAGATACCAAGAACGGGCAGTGGAGGACGTGCGAATGTCTCGGAAACGAGGAAGGAATCGATGCGTGTCCAACCGGCGCAGTTCGAAGCAAGTAGACTCCTGGAAAGAACGGTCGAGCAACCGTCGCTGAGGACCTTCCAGCGCCAGTCGGAACTCTTCCGGCATGAGAGGCAGGAGCTGAAGGAACCGCGCGCGCTGATAACCAGACAGGTGACCGACAGTAAGGTCGAGAGGACGTACAGAGTGGAAAGTCACGCGGCTCCGTGGATTGCCGGGAATGACTTGGTGGATAAATGCGAGCCGAGCGATGACGGCGAGATGACCGATGCGACGGACGTCACTCTGGACCTGATGGTCGGAGCTAACCAGACACCGGCGGTCGACGCCGTCGATTTCTCCGACGTCGAGTTCCTGTCATCGGCAAATCTGCCAGCGAAGTACAACACCGGTTTCACGACGGCCGGTGCAAAGCTGCGTCTGTCGCATCCGCCTGCTGACGTCCGTAGACTTGGCCCAGATGTCGCAACTGTTGATGCAGCAGCTAAGACGGAGATGAAGCTCCACGGAAAGAACAGGAACGACTTGAAAGCAGATGAAACCGAACCAGCTCCGGTCGAAAGAAGGCGATCGATAAAAGAACTCGTCCATTCGTTCGAGGATATGATGACGCCGTTCATGAGAGCGCGTCCCAGAAGCTTGGAAATCCGACTCAGTTCGTCGTCCTCGTCGTCAGAAGAAGAATCAAACCAGTATGATGACGTTGACGCAGTCGGAAGAAAACGCAAGAAGGTTACGCTCAGGGCGTCGTCGAGCTTCAAGGAAGCGACGAGATTGGACAGAAAGAGTCGCCAGCCGAGCAGCAGCGTGAATCACTGAGTCTGAAGATCCAGTCTTGAACCGCTGTTCATTCAGAGACTGTGTTGTGTTGCAGTCAGTTGACTCTGACAGTGGCGTAGACATACATACACGCTGCGTAGCGTCCATACGCACCCCATGTCAGGAAAATGCATAACTTTTTTTGTAAAAATGCATGCACTCTGGTCAATTGATTTTCAAGAAAGTCAGTAAAATTGGTGCTACCTGATGTCAGATTTCAAGCCTGAAATGGATCAAATTTGATTTCCGCTGGAGCTCCGCCCCAGACTCCGCTGGGGCAGCTTACAGCGCTCCCCCAGACTCTCTTCCTGTACTTAAGGGAGCCTACTTCTAAGGGGAAGGGAAGGGAGGGGGGAACGACCTCATGCACCTCCTGTCGCAAATTCCCGGCTACGCCACTGGACACTGACAGTCCTGTTCGCGATGACTCTCTGTCGTTGTTTATGGCACTGAATGGCATACATTGTGCTGTCGTGCCGTTAAGAAACTACTCACTCTCGTTGTTCAGTGTTGAACTGTGTCAGCAGCGGCTGAAACTCCGAAAAGTGACATGGTGGACGCGGGACAAACCCTTCTCCATTTATGGGGGTTCAGGGGTGGGGAAAATTTGTGAAAATACAGGTGCAGATCTGTACAATTTGGTGCAGTGTGATGACATCTGGTCATCAGAAGTAGGATGGTAAATCGATCCTTTAAGTGGGACGGAATTTACGGTCCCTGCCCTATCTATTGGCTCCGCTGCCAGTGAACTGTATACGTGTATATTTCTCAACTGCCAGTATCGACCGTTATGGTGGTGACACACAGTCAAGAAACTTGCGCAAGAAACTTGTTTGCGCAAGTTTCTTGCATCGAATTTTCGTGCAAGTTCATGCAAGTTCAGCTTACGACACATCAAATAAAAACGGGCGTTCTTGGACGAAACAAATAACTTTCTCAATACTTTCTGTCGACCACTCCATGTGAATACAGCATTTTTACTTGAATAACTTAAATAAGTTTAAGAAATAAATCAGAAGACAAGTTTCTTGACTGTGTGTCACCACAATTAGCTTTCTGCTTCTATATATTTTATGCGCAGACAATTTCTGTAACTAATCTGCTCCATGACAGTTTTGAGTTTGCAGACTGCTTTCGGGAGCACAGCTCAAAGTGTACTTTGTATACAGGGTGGCACGTAAACGACGCGGAACATTTACGTAGATGAGTAATCAAAAGTTCGCGAAACGATTGGCTTTGAACACTGCAGTTAAAGGTGGTCATGTTGAATACTCAAAACACGGTGTTCAGTATGACCGCCCGCTTCTCTGCAATGATCCCGGCTAATCATTTTCAAAACTCTGATTGTTCGACCTACATAAAGCATGTATGTTCCAGTTTTAACAAGTTTTTATGTATCACCCAGTATAGTGTTGCTTTGCTTTAATATCTTGCGTTTTACTGTTGAGATTGCGTTGCAAAATGGTTTAGTTTAGTTACGTTGATAAAATAACTAGGCCTCTGTTGCATTTTGGACATTGATTTGTTAGTGGTTGATAGTTTTCTTTTAAGTTTTTAAATGCATGTTAAAGTGTCTTTTGATTATTACGCGCGACAGATGTACCGGCAGGTACTGCTGAGCGCGTATTAGCTACCGTCTGTCCGTCTGTCTAGGGTGTCACGACCCGGTACCGAACCAAGCCCAGGTGAGATAGAGACTCCGGGTCTTTGCCATATGATAGCCTTGAGCCCCTAGTTTCTAATGAGGTAATTTTGGTGCCGCTGGGTGAGGAGATTCCCCTCGAACGAGGGCATCAGGGCCCCCCACCCCTTAGAAATCGTTATTTTACCACTATTGGCTCATCTAGCGTGAAAACGGTTGCAGATAGACACAGACTTGCTACCTATCATAACAAGCACTGCTGACGAGCTTTCCAGGGGTACCAGCATCGATGACCTTGAACGACCTTGAACCCCAAAGTAGGGGTTTTAAGGGATTTTTTTTCGCAATTTGTGGCTGCCACACACATTTTAAGAGTGAACTGCGTCGAAATCACTGGACATAAACTAAGACAACCTGGAAATGAAATTTTCAGCATTAAACGTAGATTTTAACGGTGCAAGTTTCGACTCTCTAGGTTGAAGGAGTCCTCAAAAATATGCATTTTAAATGATTTTTTTTGCTATTTTAGGCTGCGACGCATACTTGAAGTGAATTTTCGCTGAAATATGCTGGAGATAGACCAAGACAACCTGCATACGAGATTAAACTGATGCTGTCGCGTGTCTGATGAGTATTAGCTCGGATTTCTTGTTTATAATTGTTAATTGATTACTGGTATGATAGTGTGTGAACTGAAATTATGGAAGAAGCTCTTACAGTAAAAATGTAAAAGATACACTTTGCCTAAATAACATTACTGACTGTATTGTTCTAAATGCCAATTAACGTCATATTATGCCAAATTGAATGTCTGACTTTTTCATTATTTTCTAAAATTGACTTGGCTGTCGTATATACACGTCATATTAGTGCAGTGTGAACCAGAGCAACCATACGTAAGTAAAAGTAAGTAAGTAAGTATTCATTATTTCTGCATGACAGACGCATACAGCAAATGCAAATCATGGACAAAAATGAAAAGAAACATCTGCAATACACTCAAGATCACAAAAGCACCAGAACTGTACAGAAATGAAATTTGGATATGAGTTTTTGTTTTTTGAACCCAAAATTTAGGTTTCTAAAACCTATTTTCCAGTCCTGTGATGTAGGCATTGTGAAGGGTTTGTAAATACTCTTGGAAAAAGAGCATCGGCCAGCCTGTTGACTAAAACCACGACGATGTGAACGTCTCAGAAACGTATCAATATAATGTTTGCTTCTTGCTTTTTAGAAACAATTAGCTACCCCAAGCAGCCAGATACTGTATATGCAATGCGCATTATAATAATTGACTGAAAAGCATTGTCTAACTGCTACTGTTTGCTAGGGGGTCTTGGCCTGTAAGTTGCTTCAGCGATAGGCCTATACCGGTAAACGCTGGCTAACTAACGCCTGGAAGTTTGGAGAACTTAGAAACGTGAGACTCGGTTTTCTTCTGCTTCTTCGGGTTAAAGTGCAAACTTCAATAAGCTGAAGGCTCCTGCACTTGAGGTTGGGTGTGCGTGGCAAGCTGTGAGTTGGCTTCATAGTGACATAGTGTAATAGTCAGCAATGGTGCTGTCTTGTGCAGTTGGTAAAATAGAGGCGAACCTCTGGCTGCTGTGGGAAGGGACGCGACTACCGTTCACTGCATGGCATTGGAGTGCCAAGGTCCAGGTTAGACAGATTATTAGTGCACTTCTGAAAGCTTCAGAAAAGCCAAGATAGACTGAGCCTTGTGGTAAGTAATTCAATTCGCGTACAGATCTTAGATAGAATGAGTACATATGGTAATCACGAAATTACAGCTTTGAGGTTAGGCCTATCATTCAAGATTTACACCAAGCAAAAGTAGTATCACATATACACGTACAGCATAAGGGTACCAATTTCTGAAGCATGTCATGTGGGGCCATACAATATATTAGACACACCGATGTTTTTGTTTTTGTTTGACAAAGTGCTTCTTGCTGTTTAGTGCGGATAAAAATAGGATTTTTGTTAAAATTTCGAAGTATTTGAGTGACTTTTAATGAGGAGTTTATATTTTACGTGTTAGTTATGGAAACTGGAGACGGTTATGGAAACTCCGACGGTTAGTCTGATAAGCTATCGGTCGGTATAATTGCCGGTCGGGCGTCGGGGAGTAGCTGTAGAATGCTGGGATATTAGATACCTTAGAGTTTTCAAAGGTAATGCTGGAGGTAAGCATGCTTAAAAGTTGAGTGGTTATGCTACAAATTTAGGAAAAAACCGTTACTAAAAGCTATGCCACAAAGCTGCTTTTCTGATTCCCTTAGGTATAGTTACTATAGTCAAGCATACGTTACTTGTACATGTCTGTAATTGATGGCATTGAAGGTTTTTTTTCTGGCCAAAGCTGCGAAGGGACTGCATAACCGCAGATTGTGGAATTAATTTTTCACTGTATATACTGGTTACTTTGGAAATGTGAGCCGCGTTTTGAATTTCGTGCCAGTCTATGAGCCAAAAAACTTTGAAGTGGAGCTGGTGAAGCTTAATCAACTGACTGCCGGGTCTACTTTGTATAGGCCAATACAAATTGAGAACAGAGGATTTGCTGTTTTTCCTTTCTATCTGCCAGAAAGTCAAGCTAGTGACTAATTTTAATACCTTATAACTAGCGGTTAGCTTTGCGGAGGATTGAAGAAATACGACAATAATGGTTTCTTTACGGTATTTCACGTTCGTGAAATGGCTGATTTTGTCAGGTGATTACCAGACGTCGGCGTCGCTGTCTGGCGTCGATCTGTGTCAGAACAGCCGACGGTTGTCGACGCGGTCTATCAAACGGAAGAAGTTTGACGACGAGCTTGTCGAGAGCAGTCTGATCAAGTCGGAGCGCGCACGTCCGCCACGCCAGCAGTCGGCCAGCGAGACGAGACTGTTGCTGCCAGGTCAGAGCTCCAGTGTGACCAGCGCAGTCACTGAGCACATCGACATGCCGACGCCACCAGCCGCTGTCGACCGAAAGAAAGTACACAAGGTAATATTGTGTTCAGACCCAGTTTCTAGTGAATTTTTTGGCGATTTGCAGCTGCCACAGACATTTCAAGACTGAACTGCGTCGAAATCACTGGAGATAGACAAATACAACCTGCGATTGAAATTTTCAGCATTAAACATAGATTTTAACAGTGCAAGTTTTGACCCCCTATGTACAAGGAGTCCTCCATACGAGTGCATCAAATTTAGGCATCCCCTTCAAAATGCCCATTTTCTGCTACTGTCGACTAATCTAGCACAAGAATGGTTGCAGATAGACACAGACTTGCTGCGTATCATAACAAGCACTGCTGACGAGCTTTCCATGGGTACCAAAATCGATGACTTTAAATGACCTTGAGCCCCCAAAATAGGGGTTTTAGTGAATTGTTTTGCTATTTTATGCTGCGGCGCACACTTAGAGTAAATTTTTGCTGAAATTACTGGAGATAGACCAAGACAACCTGCGTACGAAATTATACTGATGCTGTCGCGCGTCTCATGAACATTATCTCAGATTTGTTGTATCTTTAGTTTAAATATCAACATTTGCTATCATTTACTTGATAAGAGAAAAAGATAATGGGAAATGGCAGTTAACACCAAAGGTCATCCGAGCATTACCGATTAACACCAGACGTCTGCAGTGCAAATGAATACGTAATTCTTAGGGATTACATTTTCTGACCAATTTTCAGTTCACTTTTTGGATGAGAGAAAGTAATCGGACTTGATCACTTGATTCTTTGCAAGCATCAGATTAAGAAAAGTACATGAACCATGAACTCACCTATTGCATGCTGAGTATACAGCATGTTATTTGATGTGTTTGTAGTCATCAAAGTCCAGTAAGAGATCCAAGAAATTCAGGGTGAGTATTTTGGAGTAGCGTTAGTTAATTTGCACATGTAAATGTTTGCTTGTTAATATCATGTTTGTGTGTGTGGGTTATTTTATTATTTTTGTAGTTTTTGCATCGGTCTGTTTGATTTTTTTGGCTGTTGATTTTTGTTGTCTGTACCAGTGCAAGTGATTGCCTGGAGTGGAGTGAAATGACCTGTAGACTACGGTACTGTAGTGTGTCGAATGGAATGTTATACTCTGTTTGCTGCCTCAGTGCTCCGTAGTTTTAATATCTACTTTGTTTTTCTCTGAGGGCTGCTGTCGTAGTCACTAGTTGTTGCTGTTATATAGTTATTTTGTTATTGTATTTTTATATTTCATTTTATTACTTTATGTTTTTGTCCTGGTTGTATACTGTGGCGCCCCTGTGCTATGGATGAGGGGCGCCTTAGCAAATGATATGA
>Ga0209052_1000667_pt1 | contig 11226 bp, 4 predicted proteins | sample WorMetHEROISLAND_2_FD_187409 | JGI IMG/M metagenome (GOLD analysis project Ga0209052, IMG submission 187409) | Marine gutless worms symbiont microbial communities from Max Planck institute for Marine Microbiology, Germany - Olavius sp. 4 HERON... | ecosystem: Host-associated > Annelida >...
GCATCAATACAAACTTTGTCCTCCCTCAAAACAGGTACTCCCCCCTGAGGGGGGAGTTGATGGTCCTCCTTCAGGGGGGAGTACATTTGTTTCAGGGGGTGGAGTACTCCCCCCCTACGGGGTGGCTGGATAAACCCCTGGGTTCATTTGACTTAATCCTCGCCGACTCGCAGCCAATGAAAGGACCTGGTCTGCGCAAGACATGCAGACCCGCTGGAATTCCGTCCTAAACAGCAGTCCGTTGACCAACCAATTTTCCATTACATGACTCCTGGCCAGAACAAATGGTCGCAACTTATATAATTCGCAGCGCCATTCTGGAATTAAAAGTCAAAATTCAAAATCACGAGAACTTATCAGGTGCGAAATGAGCCATTAATGATGAATGACAACGCAATCGTCTGGCGTTTCGCAAATTAATGTCGTGCTGCGCACTGACTGACTCGAGTCGAAAATCCACAGGTCGAAGGTCAATATAGGCTAGTATTGATGAGTTAACTAGTATTGCGACTGTAATGATATCTGTTACGATCCTCGACTAATTAGTTCCCCATTCTGAACTGTCTGATCGCTCTGGAAGTGCCGTAAACTCTGATATGTATCGGTATAGCGTGCGTTAGCCTACTTTATTGTCGAGTAATAACACTCAGTAAGTGTTGTTTATACAGTTTCTATTTAGGGGCCTACATATATATTTACAGTAACCAAACACACAGGCACTCCCGGCCTCTGGATACATCATCATACGACAACGGTAGCCTAAGAACCACGATCGCGTCGTCGCTCCTTCTTGTATAGGCGTCATAGCCGCCAATCATTCCTTCACGGCCGTCCCTTCCCGGGTATAGGACGTCGACATAGCGCTCCCACTGTATATCTCATAAAATTATGTCACTACTCACTATTCCATAGTGTTTATATTGTTAGCCAGCAGTAGTACTGGCTATGTGGTCAGTGATCTCCAGTGTGTATCGTCTGTAGATGGTGAACAGTGTGAGAAATCGCTGCTGCCGCACAGGCACAGAACCAGCACGATCAGCATCAGCTGGAGCGTCAACGTCTGCAGTCGCTCCGCCACGTGCCAGAACCACGCAGATGTAGCATCATATCGGATGAATAAGACGCCAGTAGCCCATAATCACTGCTCAGGCACTAGAAGTGACGATGACACACGTTCTACCAGACTTTGCACTAATTTATGCACACAGGGTATAGCCTACGTAGACTACGTAGTACTTACTAGTAGTATAGCAATCGTTCTTTGTTAGACGCTTTGCGGATGATTGAATGGCATACACAGTAGGCCCTTAGGCTGCATTTGCATAGCCTACAGCACGAAGAAAACTGTTATCACGCACACAACATCCCGCGATAATAGTACAATTTAAGCCGACATTAGGCGGCATCGCGTCAGCAATATCGTCTATTGCGACAGATGTTTCCGTAGCGTGGTCTGTAGGCTATACATGTCTGTTATTTCCGTGCACCCTGTAAAAGCCGTTGGACAGAATGATATGTCATTTGGCACAGACACTGGCTCCATATTACACTGTATTAGACATGGCCTAAGCAAGGGGAGATTTAGGTCAGTCAAAATTTGCATTACAAATTACGACTGAAACGTTATAGGCCTAAGCTTAAAGAGCGGAATGAGCTCACACTAAGTGAATCTTGGTTTATCCGGACATTTTTCTTATTCTTCTGTGTTGTAGCACATTAAAGAAACAGAACAGTTACAGTTAGACTAAAGTGTGATTATGGCAGAGTATTGCATGTTCACTACACCGGGCCTCAAAGTACTATTGCCAACCCCATATGACTTCCTCTTCCCCCAAAATAGCATTTCACAGTAAATGACACCAAACTACTTTTTATTGTAGACCCACTGCTGCAAGAGAAAGTAGCAACTGATATTATTTACTAGAAAAATGTTCAATAAACTGTTCGTGAGTTACATTCGAGTGTTTCAAGTGATCCGAACAAGTGTAAGCTTAACTTTATGATAATCTTTAATTCACCGATAAACGGTAGACAATATAAAACAAATTTATTCTGAGTCAATTCTATCCTGGCCTGTCACTGTTCACGTTTGCTTTAACCCGTGTCTTATTATGTAACCATGAATGTCAGTGCTGAGCTAATGAATGAAATGAGTGGCTACAGCATAAAATTCTATACAAGTGGCGCAAAGCCGGATTTCAGCTTGCTGTACTGGGTGCGACCTTGTTCGGTACAAATGTGTTTGGCCATCAATGCAGTTATTCCAGCATTTGCAGGCAACGTGCACAAACTTACCATCAATATGTGCACCACGCTGTCTACATTTTCGTCCGTGCAATTTGCCTTTGCGAAGCGTAATTTTTCATACAAATTAACAAACTCACACAACATATGTGCGCAGAATTAACAAAATTTATAAAACGTGGGCCAGGTCACCACGACATTTTCTCGAAGGGCTGCATTGGTCACATTTCCGACAGGTGGGTATAGCATATAGCCAGCGGTCAGAGGCACCTGTAACGGATATTAAAGCATATACAGCTTTTATTTGTGAACTACAGTGTGCCGGTCACTCTCTCTCTCTCTCATTCCCGGTCAGGGGGGCGGGTCACCGCCCCAATCCGTTCCAGGAAGTCCCAGAGGCGTCGTGGGTCCGTGTTGAACTGTCCTCCCGGCCAGATGTCCCTTCTGGCCTGGTCATGTGCCGGTCACTCGCAGACTCTCATGCTCATACTAATGCTGCCGCCGCTGCACCTCAGAACTGTTAGACACAAAACGTGGCAGGACTCAACTCGTCATCAACTACAAGGCGCTCGTGACAGCGCATATCTCCGCCAAGTCAAATTTTACAAAATAGCAATTAAACGCATTTTGTGAATTTGAAATAATTAACTAAAATTCTTTCTTTCCTAACATATATAGCTATAACTATAGCCGCAATTAAAGGATGTTGCGGGTGACGTCACAGACAATACACAATCTGCTGGTGACGTAATGACGTCATTATGTCATTGTCATTATGACGTCACGCCGGCGCCGCTGCGGACACACAGGCAGAACGACAGACAGACAGAATCGAGTGAAAACATTATCTCTACCATTCACTACGTTCACTTGCCGGAGATAAATATAACCAACCTCCCACGAAATATTCAAAGAGTGGGCCAGCCGTTTCGTGCAGGGCTCAACCCCTCTGAATGACTTCGACAAATACAACCCTGTTCTCTGGCTAGTTGGGGTTTTGTAAAGCCCCTTTGACCAAAAGGCTGATTCCCCCAAAGAAGTCCGTCGGAACAGCCTAATGTCAACTATGCAATCCAGGACCAGGAAGCAAAACAGGAATGTGAACAGTATTTCACTAAGTTAGTCATTGGCAGTAATAGCATGATGACATTGTAGGAAAACGTAATGCGTTCACAGCGGTACTGTCACTACAATGCTGACTATGAAGCAAGTGCATAGCTCCAGCCTACTTTAGTTATATCACACTATGCTCACTGCAATATAATAAAAAAAGTTTAGAAGTCTGTAATCTAGAATTGTGGTCTATTCATTTTTCTAGCACCATATATCCGGTCACTGCAATATAATAAAAAAGTTTAAAAGTCTCTCATCTAGATTTGTCGTCTATTCATTTGTCCAGCACCGTATATTTGATTTTTGTAATATTTAGTATTATGTTTTATGCGTTTCATTGTAATGTCAAAGGTCAAATATCAATGAGCTAAAGATTACTGCGACTTTAATGTACGAACAATCAACGCAATGTACGACTGCTGCCTACTGGAGTAATAAATAGCTGACTGAAATAACTGAATAGATAAAAGTTATCAATCAAACACGAGTTTCTGAAAAGGTAGTCAGTCCATGGACTGTAACTGGGTGTGTGCGGTGAATGCAAGGGACGGTTCAGTGGCACTAAAACACAGCATGTCGAGAAACTACGGCGGCACTTGAAACCAGCAGACCAACAATCAATAGACGCGGATGAATTGCACGTCAGAGACTGTGGAAGTTAACTGGACACTGCTTGATTCATTACTATGAGCACCACGATCATGGCACGATGATGCCCTCAGCTCAGCTGGCGTTATTATCATCATGATCATCAGCATAATCATCATCATCATCATCTTCACTCACGTATTGACAAACTGCTTATCGATGAGATCTCGATGCTTCGTTGTCTGCAAGTTGTCAAACAAATACAAGACACCGAGATTTAAAAGAACCACAGATCTACCTCACAGCTGAATGTTCCACTTAGCGGCGGCTTAATGTAGTGGTTGACACGTTGGTCTTGACCAACAGAGTTAATCGATGCCTGGCCCAGTTACTTGTAGAACTCCGATGGGTGACCTTCGGCAGACAGGTAAACCATATCAGTACCAGTATGTAACCAGCCAGTGCCACCAAGGTTAACTCAGCCTGGCCATCCCTCGGTGGGTAAGCGTATTGAGTACAGCGAAAGCTGGGGTGCAAACAGGCACACCGCACGATGCACTAGCCCCGTAACCGTGGTCTGGCAGTGTAAAGCTAAGGAAACGAAGATCAGTGCCGGTCTGTGGGCCTTGTGGCTCGGGAGAAGGACGTGGACAGTTAATAACTACATGCATTTTAATTTTCAGGCAAAACACAAAATATAAAGGAAATAAAAAATGAAAATAACAATCGAGAAGTTCTGCATACGTTGTTGAGAAGTTCGTTGTGAAGCTTGAAGTACTGATTGCGCACCGACGCAGAATCTTCTTCATATCTGCAATTACAACAAATGCGCTTCATTCACAAAACAAGCGTGAAATGGCAAAATTATGCATCCATTTAATACTGTGTACCAGATTTTGTTGACCCAGACTTACAATTAATTACAGCAGCGAAAATTAACGGTTAATCACGCCATTAATCGTTTAAAACTTTTAACGATTAATAAAACTTTTAATCGTTAAATGTTCAATGAAAATCAAGTCACTGGATTGCATTATAAAACGCATAAAATCACGCATTTGATAAGTGATAAGCACTTTCTCCGGAGAACGTGATTGGATAGCACAAACATTCAGGCCCTACCAATGATAATATAGACCTACTGTCGTCTCAGTGCATTTGTGACAGATGCTAGCTGAATAACAGAAAATAAGAACACGTATTTTTCTTGCACAATAAACATTGTTAGTTTTAATCAAAATTTACGATTAAGTAATCGTTAATTTTCAAAAAGTTAACTATTAAATTTCTTTAATCGTTACCAGCTCTACAATGAATATTAAATACTGCAGCGCTGATGTAGACAACGTGCAATACTCCACGATAATGACACAGACTTATACTATTCTATTTGATTAATGTGCGATGAAGAGAAAAAAATAAGATGTCCAGATAGAGTAAAAAGCGAGTCTATAGACTGGAAGCTCCTTGCCTTGTTGGCGCTTTGAGACAGAAATACGAGGTATTATACTGGCGCTAAGCACACAACCAAAGTTAACCAGATGGCAGCAGAAAACGATGTTAATACAAGCCGGCAGGTCAGCTCTAGCGACAGCTGTCCTACAGACACAGCCACGGACACGGTGTCTGACAATAAGGGTCGTTTACAGCTTGCAGCTGGCGAGCCAACAAGGACAATAACATACGCAGCGAGCTGGTGCAGCAGGTGATCGAGCTCCAGCCTGAGTACATCCGACTGCTTCTTGAATCTCTCGCTATGTGCTCGCTCCTCAGTCAATTCCACCTGCCAGCCACCAAACAATACTTCAGTTGTAGGCCAAGTAACAGGCAACGAACTTACATCAAATGATCACTAGAAAGGCTATTCAATGCCTACGACCAACCAGAGAATAGCATACTCAAAGGTTGACTATAATAATGCAGCAAGTCTCCTATTCGCCTTAAGCGTCTAGCGGTCACGTGGTGGTAGGCCGAAAAATTTGCTGAGCAGTAATACTACAACTACTAGGCCACGACATTTCTAGTGAATATTTAATATGTAAGTTCTTTGTTAATAAGTAACAAGCAGGCTGGTTCGCAGCACACCAAGCACAGAACAGTGGCGTGGCGACGTCTTACGGTGTTTTGGCAAAACGGTTAAGGTGATAGTCCGCAGTTTCTGCACGTTTGCACAAATTCAGAATAACTTAACTGTAACTGAAAATCCACTAACCGTAATATTAACTGAAGAAATATATGTCTCTGTAACTATAACTAACACGACGGAAAAACGATAGCTATAACTACAACTGAAACGGACAAATGACAGCTGAAATAACACTGGTGAGACCTTCAATGTCTCTAGCTCAGCATATTGCTCGACACGCTCTGTCTTCAGTCGCCGAATCACGTCACGAGCGTCGTTCAAGTCCTTCTCCTGCAGACATCAACAATCAGCATCACACTGTTACGCGGCTCAGTTGTTGATCATAGGAATATGCTACAAGATCTCACAAGTTTAGGCTACTGTATGTTAGCTCACTGTATGTTATGCACGTTCTTGCGTTTTGACAAGCTACGTTAATAAACTAATATGAATGAATGAATGAATGAATACTTCAATCTTTCTATGACTCGAGCTGACCTGAGCATTTGAACATGTACTCGTATTATATAATTATCAAAAACACAGTTATTGGAAAACTGGACGGGCTGAGACGGGCTGAGATGGGCTGAGAAGAAAAACCAGAACTGGTTTGGACACACAGCAAGCAAAACGATGACAGCATTGCCAAACAAACAGTGGACATTGTAAAGTCACGTAGGAAGAGGGCAACCGAAGAACAGCTGTTCAGAAGAATTTAAGTGCAGTTGCAGAAAGTTGGAGGCAGCAACCAGATAAAACTGGAAAAGACAGGCATAAGTCAACTAAGTAATTATATAAATCTACATCATTGCACAATGTCACAAGCGGCATTTCAATGAATCCGGCAGAGTTTGTTATTAGAGACAAATCAGCAGAGATGCACACACCTGCTGTGCCTGCAAGCCAGACTGTAACACATCCTGCTGCACAACCTGTGAACAACAGGAGAAACAAGTTAATTAGTACTCCATAGATTACAGATTAATCACACAATTAACTGTTAACATTTTAACGACTACACAATAAATTTATAATAATTAAATTTTCGATTAATATCATTTTCTGGCACAAACTGCGTTCTAAACATGTTCTGTTTGTGTGCAGGTAAACCATCTTGGTACATAACCAGCCACCATGTCAACTCAGCTTTCTATCCTCCGTGGGATGGGAAAATGAGTATCGGCTTTCAGGCTGAGTACTAATAAGTAGTGATGGTGAATGTAGTACTAGAGCTGCCAGTTTAGGCGGATCTGAGGCTCAAGCTGGTCGGCTTGGTCCACAGATCAACAGACGGCCATCCAGTGCTGTGCTAAATTCATCAGATGAACTCGGTGAACTCTCACAGTGGCAGTGCCACACTGACAGCATCATCAACATTGTTGTTACTATTACTATTATTATTAGTGATGAATAACCGCAATCATCATCTTGCCTGCTGTAGTTTCTGTCGTAAACCGAGCACCTCGTCGCGACCAGCCGCAGCGAGCTGCTCCTGCTGCTGAAGCTTCATCTTCAGCTCCTAGCAACATGACACAGTCACAAATCTACTCCACTCCATCACAGGCAAGACTCAGTTTGATTCAACTCATTTCTTCACCGAGCATTCCCAGCATTGCAAGCCTCTGCACAGCCACACTGCAGATACAGCAGTGGCAAAATACAGAATTACCCTTACCCATTTCAGGGAATGTTATCACAATCTATCAGTTCTTGAAAGTTATTAAGATAATTAGGAAATTAACATCAGACTCAAGCTCAGCACATATGGGTTCATTTCAGACAAAAGCCTTCCCAGAAAATCAATGGCAGAAAAAGTAAAATGCAGAACGTAAAATACAAAAAAATGTTCACTTGGTGACTAACCTGGTTCTCAGCAGACACGTTGGCCAGCTGAGCCGACGTTTGTGAATTACTGACGCTCATCTCTTGCATTTCTTTCTACTCATGAAACATCATGCAATTATCACATCAGTGACAAAATAATTCCAACTGTAGGAGGCCTCCCACCCTATAAAAAATTATCAAGAACCCTAACAACCCTAAAAAATTCAAGACATTTATCAGCGCATTTTCCAATTAGCTGATCCAGTAAGTACGACAAAAGTGCCACAAATTAAGCACCAAAAGCTCAGAAAATTTATCTTCTAAAATCAATGAGTAGTAAATAAGGCCTAAAATATGTCGAATCTACTAAGATACCAAAACGTCATATCTGTCATTGTTTCCACTGAGTAAACATTTTCTAAATCTGCAAGACTTTCCTGATTTTCAGGACAAATCTACTTATTTCAGGACAGTTGAGGACAAGCTTCAAATTTCATGAATAGCAAGACGAGTGCGAGGCCTGCTGTAACAAAATACCCAGATAAATGTGGCACTTCTGACCCAAAGTTGGCAGGCATGTTGAGTGACTACGGCAATGCAGATAATACAATCGACACCAACTAACAGCAGATTACAGCACAACGTGCAGACTGTGCAAGCGACATTACCTGAACACTGCGCAGCTGATGATCGGAAGTGAACGCGACCGACTGCGCGGAGCTCAGCTGATCCTCAAGACGCTTCTTTTCCTCGACAGTCAAATACATGCGCTCCTTGGATGCACGAAGATCATTCTCCAGCTGCAAGTCAACGACAGTCCGCTGACCTGGCAAAAATGCTACTGTCTAAAGAGACAGGGTTACTGTGCTATAAATATCATAATGACATAACTATTGACAAATAATCCAACGGGTTAATTGATAAATTATTTACAAAATCCTTACGAAGCAAATATGACCAGTTGTTGAAACTCAAGAATGACTGACCCTGTCGACAGTCTGGCGGCTGTCCCTCAGATGCTGTTCAAGTTCAATTTTCACGGACTTGAGTTGGTTCAGCTCAACATCTTTCATGCGGGCTTGTTCATCCAACTGGACCCTCTCAGCCTACACACGCCATGATGCGGCTAACTCTCAAGCCTCAAGCACGCAGATGTACAGACGCATACACTAACACTAAACACACGCTACAGTGACATCCATACACAGGTAAAGTTATAACTGTAACACCCGTCATCAAACCTAAAGAACTGGACTAAGCTCATACCGCTTAGCTTGCATAATCTAAACTCACACACAAGGGTCTCCGTAACCCATGCGGTCAAAAACACGTCGCTAATAACGTAAACTTTCAACATCAAATTGATGTGCCCACTGCCCCCATATATACAAAAACAAACTAAACCAAAGGCCAACTTTATCCAAGTCAAAGCACGCATGATCAATAGCTCATGTATACCAAGTGGTCCCTAATGAAGTAAGCCCATCAATAAATCAATCAATCAATCAACCAATCCGGGATTTTAAAAGTAGCCTAAGTAATACCCCGTTTACACAATGAAGCTGGCTCGACGAGCTGGCTCGTCGTGCGCCCCAGCGCGAGCGCTCGACGAGCTGGCTTGATGAGCTGGCTATCTGGTCATTTGAATGGTGTAATATTGCAAACATTCACGAAGCTGCTCGTCGAGCGCTCGTCGTGCGCTCGTCAAGCGCTCGACGAGCTGGCTCGACGAGCGCTCGACGAGCCAGCTTGTCGAGCCAGCTCGTCGAGCCAGCTTCATCGTGTAAATGGGGTATAATACAAACTACTGCTAGGTCCACTAGAGAGGGGTTAGATGGAGTCCAGTCAAAGGAATAATCAGAAACTTCCATACATTGATAACTTCATCAAACGACGGCCAGCACATCAGCAGTTAACATGAAATATACCAACCATCCACATCCTAAACGCGTTGCGAAATCTAGCAGCTTTAGAATATATTGAAAGTCATAAGGTAGCACGTAACTCACTTATTGTACGTTGACTAGATTTCACAAGGTAGTGTAGGGACACATATCATTAATAACCACTTAATTGAAAATTTACTGCAAAGTACATCCGTGAACGGATTGTGAAAATAGGTCGATATTTGATGCACTTATGACAAAAACTCAGGGACTTACTTCTCATTGGGCCAGTCTGTATATATTCACTGCTAATCAACACAGTACTGGTAAGAACAACAGCAAGGAGCAGTCACATCTACCAGTATTTCAGTAAACTGTTTCTTGAGTTGTTCAAACTGCTGGAAATTCGTGTTTCTCTGAGCCTTGAGTGCATCCAGTTCTTGTTGAAGCTCCACGCATCGCAGCTCCGCCAACTCACCGACCTTACGCTGCTTCTCCAATTCTCTCTCCAGCTTCTTACTTCTGACCTTCCACCTGCAATATCAGTGACATTCACAGAAGCCTCCCGGGTAAATGAGATTACGAACACCAGGACATGAGTTTACACTGCCATTCGTTAGGTACGACTTTAACAAGAAGAATTTTGTTGTCTGAGCTCTGTAAAATAACATCTAGCTTAAATTGCATATTATCTCACTGCTTTGTTGTGTTCATGTTTTGTATTTGTTTTCTTGTCTTACATTCTTTTTCCTATTTATTTATAATGTGTTTTATTGTAAGCATGTGCGTGTAACATATGTCTAATAAACCTCTTACTTCCTTGCTTACTTACTTACTTACTAAGTTCATACTGCCCCTGTTTGGGAGTAGTGATCTATGACATATTATCCACTATAATAGCTCATATGTCACCACCCACCGACAATATTCACGACATTCATAAATCTCATAGGAAGCAACGGTGCCAGATGACCGTTTGCTTTATAATACACTTTGGCATTCGTATCCCATCTAGAATATCATACTTGTAACACAGATCTTTTTATAGTGTTTGGGAAATTTTTAGAGGATGTCTTTCCGAACTCTACTGATAACTCGAAACATCTTAGCGTTCAAAAAGTTTGTAGCCTTATACAGATAGAAATTATAAACGTCACTGATCACCAATTCTTCTACAACGGAATTCGAGCTTTGGAGAAATGCTGGACCAAGTGCATTTCAGTTGCCGGAGACTACATTGTAAAGTAACAAAATATGATATACATATCTTTTGGTTAACCGTGTCAGGCTACAAACGTTTTGAATGCCCTCATTACTTCAACAAGAAATCTGAGCTAATGCTCATGAGACGCGCCACAGCATCAGTTTAATTTTATACGGTTGTTGTCTTGGTTCGTAATTTCGTCAAAAATTCGCTCTATAAAATTCACTGATCGATGTTAATAC
>Ga0209052_1000668_pt1 | contig 11226 bp, 9 predicted proteins | sample WorMetHEROISLAND_2_FD_187409 | JGI IMG/M metagenome (GOLD analysis project Ga0209052, IMG submission 187409) | Marine gutless worms symbiont microbial communities from Max Planck institute for Marine Microbiology, Germany - Olavius sp. 4 HERON... | ecosystem: Host-associated > Annelida >...
AGCCAGTGTAGCTGACGGAGCACCGGCGTTATGTGGTCGCAACGTCGAGTACCAGTGACCAGGCGGGCGGCGGCGTTCTGAACCGACTGCAGCTGGTTCATCAGTCCTTCAGAGATGTCTGGAAAATGTTTAATTAAGTCACCGCACAATGGCTGGGTCTAAGAGTCTTACCATTCGACAAGTGCAGTTGCCACATGCTCAAAAAATGACACACGGGCGTAGAAGACAACATGCAGAATCCACGATAGAAATAGATGAACGCAAGAAATGCAACGCAACAAGTAAATAAACAAAGATAAGCTGTGGCAGACTAACGCTGGACTATAGCTTCCTATAGGCAGATCTGTGGCGAAAGCCAATCAGCCTGGTCCAAAGGTCAGCGGCTGCCCGTTCATCAGATGAACCCGGTCAACTCTCGCAATAGGAGCAACATGATGACAGCGCCATTATCAATATTACAGCAGAGTATAATTTACTAACCCGCTTCATGCATTCATGTGACGCCCGCTGGAGCTCGGCATTCTCAGAGTTCAATGCATGGTAGAGAATATTGAATACGTTGGACCGAACTTCTGGGATGTAATGGCATGCCGACAGAGCCTCTGTTGTCACGGCACAACAATAACAATTTAATAACGATATTAATAACAATATTAGATAATATTCAGAATAACAAAACAGCAACAAACAAATGCAGATCATGTCTGTTTTGACTTCCTTTTCTATATTTAAATGTATTCCTAATTGTAGCATATAAGTCATACTTTCTTCTTAGTGTAAATTTACACTAATGTTATGTTATTTGACTAACACTGTAAAATTACCAAACACATCCAAGTATTCGTTAAACCAACAAAATGTCTTGAAATGTAATCACAATGAAATAATGTATACAGTATTACCTGGAAATGCTATGCACCACAATGATAACAGAAAACTTTTCAAAACTGCATGATATGAACAAGAACATTCTGTCTAGTGAGCAAATAATACTTGATTATGTTCATAATAGTATTCCTGGATATACAACTTCACTAAATCATAAAAAAATGAAATATGGAAATTACCAAAACAAAATAAGGCAAACAATAATAAATATAATTGCTCCGACCAAATTTGGAAAACTACAATCAGGCACATCAAGAAATCAATAAATCAATTAATCAGGAATTTTTAAAGTGGCCTAAGTAATACAAACTACTGCTAGGTCCGATAGACACAGATTAAATGGAGTCCAGTCCAGGCAATAGTCAGCAAAAAAATTCGTACAAATGCATTTTGAGTCACTGACGAAATGTGGATAAAGACTAGGGAGATGTTGTGTCGTCCGACAGATCGTTCCAGGTCCGTGGGCCGCCCGAGATCGCTAGTTGTAAACAAAATGTGACCACACAGCTGGCCAATCAGATTGCTGCGACTTACTCATGGCACTCTTGCGCAGAGAGACAAGGCTCGTGAGAGACTTGTAACATGGCAGCTTCATCAGCAGCTGGTCCTCCGCCTCACAGAGACTGATCAGCTCCGTGAAAAACAGCTTGTGTTCCACGGTGTTCATGTCGATCGTGAAGAGGCGTGGCTCGAGCGTCGTACAGAATGCGTTACCTTCCTGCACCAGTGACAGAGGACGATGATCTGACTCGCGTTTGAAATGATTCAAGCAAATGCACAAACTGACCGTCAGACGGCACTAGCATTCTACGCCATTCTAGTCGACCACATCACTCCAGCCTTCGACGTTGTATCTCGACATCGGCTACGTTCCGCCAACCGACACCGGCTCATTGTGCCTCGCTGTCGACTCAACACATACGGCCGTCCCTGGGCTTTTCCGGTCGCTGGTCCGATGGTCTGGAACTCACTGCAGCCGGATGAACTCAGAGATCCGGCGTGTGATGTCGACAGCTTCAAACAGTTCTTTAAAACAATCTTGTTCAGCTGTTACTAGTGCGACTAGCGCATAAGAGGTTAATTTTTAACGTTATGCACTGTATAAATCTACGTTTTACTTACTTACTGTTACTTACTTACTTACTTTAAGCGTTTGTACTCTTGTTAGGCTGGGTGTGGGCAATCGACGCGTGCGCGTAGATCCGCCCACACGCACGCTAACACTCTTGCAGTCTGAAACTAATAAACATACAACTGTTGATCTGCGAATCTTATGAGCAAATTAAAGCAAATTTGCAAATTGAAAAGCCAAAATGTTTGAATGATATTGTTTGCAGTAAACACGAACACTCAGCCAAGTTTCTGCCATTATGCGCCCAACTTCCCTAATGATATATGGAGTTACAGAAATGTGTTTTGGCTGAGTAACTGGTTCAGCGAAGTACCGAACTACACGCCTTTAACTGCTAAATAATTGGTTTGCTTGGAACAAAATCTACAGCACACATTAAACATTTCACACACAAATTTTCGTAATTTTCAGAATGCATGAAATCACAGCGTTACATCACGTTAAATCATAAACATCTTCTAGACACCACAAAACTAACAAAAGCTAACACGCAGTTTAAACTACAAAAAAAACATACGTAAAGAAAACAAACAATCAGGAAAATGAAAATGTGGTCTGTTCATACGATATTCATAATAAGCCGAATAAAACTGCGATACCTTGGTATCTTCCTTGTAAAATCGAGAAGCTTGAAATGTTCGCTAGATGCTGCTAAGCGTGGGTTCTACCGTGTGGCCAATAGTATTTTTGGCAGAGTTGGGCCTTAGAGGAAGTTGTAATCCACCTTATTAGAACCAAATGTGTACCAGTTTTATTATATGGACTAGAAGCACTTCTTCTAAATAAATCACAGCTGGCCTCTCTACACTTTGTGGTTAATCGCTTTTTCATGAAGTTATTTAAAACAACGGATATGCAGGTTGTTAAAATGTGTCGCGAACATTTTGACTTTGCATTGCCGAGTTTGCAATTGGATCGTCGACGGAGAAGCTTTGTTGGCTCTGCAGTTACTACTGATTTAATTAAGTTCGTTTTTGCTTGATGTTTTATATGTTGTAAATTGCTACCATGATCTGGTGAACTAAAGTTTCTCAAAACCAGAAAAAGCCGACAGACCATGAGTCCAATCTGAGCGTTGGCCGGTTGATATCTCAGCAGGTGCTTCTTGGGTGGAATCATTTCATTGAGCACGTCCTTGTGTGGCTGCATTATCTCAGTAATGCTCTGAGACGTTGTCTCAGACAGGACCCGCAGCAAATGCATCACCTGCCAATCAGAATCAGACATCTATATTACGTAACAATTATAAATTGGTCGCGATAAACAAAGTTACTTTACGCCACGCCCAGTTAGTTCCTGTATGGGTGATCGTCTGCATGCAGGTAAACCATCCGGGTCAACTCAGCCTGGCCGTCCCTCCGTGGCTAGGTGCAGTGAGTACCAGCGAAAGCTGGGACGTAAACAGGCACACTGCGTGATGCACTAGCTCCGCATCCGTGGTCTGGCAGTGTAAGCTGGTGTCTGGCTGAGGGCTAAGAACATAGAGATCAGTGCCACAGTATCTGCGTTGTAGACTGGGACGACTGTGTACTGTAGAAGTGCGCTGCACTTACAACACATCACATACACCGCATTGAATCCTAACGTTGTGAAATGACATGCAACACCATCGAAAACAAGTACTGAGAAATGGACATTGAGTAGAAGGCACATCGATGGTCATATGCATGAGTTGTAAGCTGCGCAAATGGCAAGCCTCTGAAAAGAGGTGAATGAAGACTGCTTTGGCACGTCCTTCTGTACTTGTCGCTGAAAAGTGACATGTATTACATGTCGCTGAACAGCTCCTGAAAAAGGAGCGGGCTAAACCACTGGCTGTCGAATGTCTATTGACTCGTTGTCTTGTTCCTGTCTGCGGATTTTTTGGTGGGGGCGGGGGTTTGTTTGTGACTTGTTGCTAGACCAGTGGTTTACTCCATGGGAGATCTCTCTTGAGGCTTGCAAAGGCCTCAAAGAGATTTTGAATCTCAGCGCTGGGCTAAAAACCCTCCCGGCAAGGAAGAAAGAAAGAAGAGAGAAGGGACATGGAGTGATACCTGGTCGCGGACGACAGTGTTGGGAGACGTGACGTGACGTACTAACTCGTGGACTGTATCAAACACAGACTTTGACTGTGTCGTTGTCAACTCAGCGTCGGCCAATGACAGAGGCTTGGCACAGTGGCACAGCAGCAACACCATGTTCGCCTTGGCCATGTCCAGTGCTCCGTTTGACACCTTCGTGACAACAACAAGCACATTTCGTCATTGTTACATACACCGGATAACGCTGCCACAAATATACAGCACAACGACCAAAGTAATTTGGTCAAAGGCGGAATCGCTCCTCGTTTCTATTCGCCAGGTGGCAGCAGCAATTTGCCCGGGAGTTCTCCGAATCTCCCTCCCCTGGGGTCCCCCACGAACCCCATGTAACACAATGTGCAAGCGGACCCCGCAAGTGTATCTGCCAATTGGCATCTAAATCAGTCAAATGGTTTAAGCAGGGTGTACGAATCTGACAGACGACAGATGATAGACCATGCTACGGAGAAGCGTGGCTATAGGCGGAATCGCCTCCACTGGAGCAATTCCGCCTCATAAAATAAATGATAAAATAAAATGCAACCTTAGAAGCAGAACCCCACCGTCGTCTGCCACCTTGTCGTGGTGGTGGGGCTTATGCTCTGAAGACCCGGACGATTTGTAATCTGAAGGAGAGAAGTTTACTAAGAGCAGACCGCATGATAAGCACAACCATACTACACGTCACCAGTCCCAGGTGGCTGGTGAATTTTTGGCTTCACAACCGATTACTGTGACCTTTGGTTACATCGGGGTTGCACATTGGGCCGAACTGATACGGCCTCAGCGCTGGGCAGGCGTAACAACCTGCCCACCCTGAAGGTAAGGTAAGGTAAGGTAAGGAAGCAGAACTCTGTTCATGTGCAGTGAATTCACCATAAACGACACATGACAGCAACTAGACATATAACATCTTGTGCAGGACATTTGCATCAAAACTGTAACTGTAATTTTATCCAGTCAATTTGGAACTTAAATACGAGAAGCTTGCAGCTGCACAGTAATGGAAGGCTCATTAGACATAATACTAAATTATGAGTTTACGTTGGTAACATTGTAGTGATAACAAACAAGAACCACGCCATTCTAAATTATCACACTTATGACACAATCTGTAATATATTCAGATCAGCACGTCGAACCTCTCCAGTCAAGTCCATGATGACGAAGAGCAACGCTTTGATGAAGAGAAGCTGATGTTCGAGAACCCACTTCATTGACATGCGTTCACACAGGAACTTGATGCTTATACAGCTGCCAATCAAACACCGTAGCAGCGGTACACTATTATTGCTAGTCCTTGGCCTTGGCCTTAAGGCCAAATTCTGTAGCCTTGGCCTTAAGGCAGGCCTTGCCAACGTGGCCTTGGCCTTAGAAGTTTAGCCTTGGCTAATAGTGAGTGAGTGAGTAGTTTCTTAACGGCACATCAGCACAAAATAGTGCCACAAACGGTTAAAAGCATATGATATATGTGATTAAAAAAACGAAAACTTGGTAAGATCAAGGCTATTAAGCTAATATAAAAACAACGTTACAGACAACGATAAAAGTTTGTATCTTTAATAAAAGCAACGATGCTTTGAGATTTCTGAGATGTTTCGGCATTGGCTAACGAGTCAAAGTCAAAATGTTGACAGACTGGCTTGTTGTAGACCTACAAAATTCACCTTTTACTTCTGTCGAGTGAATATTTCAACATCCACGTTCTTACTAACTCAAGTCTATTCGAAAGACACGAGTTCATTTATCCGGTATCTTCAGCCTTCGCATTGTGACACGGCCTTAGCCTTGGCACTGTGGCCTTGATCGTGTTTGGCCTCTTGGCCTTGGCCTTGAGTGATCTGGCCTCGTTAACATCACTGACTGTTGCTCACAGAATGTACTGTGTGACGATTACGATGAAATCAGAAATCGGGAAACAAAAATCAAAATGTCGAACTAAGCAGCATCTCAGTAAGTAGGTTCTCAGTAAGTATAGGCAGGCAACTCTGAAAAGAAAAAACATTTCTTAGACAAAGGGCCTAACTTACAAAACTTCCTAGGAATATTCCTAAAATTCCTAAAATTTTCCTAAAGCAGCAACTTAGTTATGCGTAGTTTTACCTATCTTCTTCCCGTGATTGCACTTATTCCTTCAGATTCTCACAACTCGGATATTTCATGATTTTCCTAGGATTTTCGGAGGTGTCCTAAAATCTTCGTAAGTTCGACTCACGAACTTTCATAAACTAAGCCCTACATTACATTTAAAACACAATAAAAATTAAATTTCTCACAGCCGACATGATATGACAAACGACACAATCAATGAAATTCGTACCCGCCGAGTTTAGTGTACCAGGCTCGTTCATAGCACAGCGCAGACATCTTATCGGCAATGTATTCAAACAGCGGAAGTTCACACGCCTGAAACATGACACGACAAAGCACAGCTCTCAATGACGACTGAGTAAGTCCGGCTCTTTCGCCACTAAAGTACTCAGCTCAGCATTACTTACATAACTTTTCCTATGCCTTGCTCCAGCGCGATATCCAGTCAATGGCTTCTTCATCTTCCAGTTGGTGAAGCTGTATCAAGCTGGCAGTAAACCGTGTGACTGGGAACTTTGTGCAGCAGATGTTCAACTGTCTGTGGTTGCTGTCCGCAGTGGCTGCAGGTTGACTGCTTTCTCTGTCCCATGCACTTGTGTAAGGTGTGTGTCGTCCTGCAGTGACCATCACTTCTGAGTTGGTTTATCAAGACCCACTCGCCTCGAAGTAGTGCCGGACTGATTTCACGGATACCTGGACTGCATTACGGCTTTTTTCTGTTTCAGTTTTTTCTAGTTTTCAGTTACCGTTATTTCCTTCAGTTTAAGTTTTTCTGTCTTATCTCTCCCATAGCCGTCTGTTTCTTGATTTTTATTTTTTTACTTTTTTAGTTCCATTTAAAACATTTCTAGTTTTCTTTTAGTTCATGTGCTAGATTAAACTCGCAGCTTGCCTGTCAGTTTTCCAGTGCAAATAATATATCGTATATCGTATCGTCCTTGAGTCCTGGTAGCGGTACGGAAGGGTCATCAATGAGATTTCCATTCCTCAACAATGTCGTATTTAGCCGGCCTTCACATTGGTCAAATCAAAAAAAAAACTGGACATGGGCACACATGTCCTACTGTGCTCTACTATCAACCTATGTGTCTATTGCGTCATTTGTATTCTAATGCAAACTGGGCATATTCAATATAGTTTATCAAGGCACTGAAGGCAAAACAGAATTAATAGATCTAATGAATGTAAAATCACAGACAATTTTCTGCAACTTTATTCAGAACTCTTACTGGTCATTTTGCTCATATAGTTGACTTTCTTATCACTACCGGACTACGAGTAAAAAACAAAAACAAAACATCAGTACCCAAGCGACGAAAATGTTATCATATATCAAGATACAGGGCGGGTGCCAACTTTCACTCACCTTCTCCTTGCTGCCGAGTATTGAGACGGCCGTTTTCAGTACGAGGGCAAGCGCAACTATACAGGGTGTGCAGAACTCTTTCTCCTCGCTGCCGATGACATAAGCCAAGGCATCGACAAGCACATGAGCGTCGACGCATTGAAGCTTTGTCATCTTGTCAACAGTCAGCGACAGCGGACCTACACATGAATGAATCAATGAATGAACTTTATTATAGTGTTGCAGCCAAAGGAGGCTGGATTGCGACAATACAGTATATGTGAGCACTACACTACAATACAATGTAATAAAAACGCTACACGAAATGTTAGATAAAATGCAATTATGCTTAAACGCCAGATAAAATGTTACTGACAATTATTAACGGAGAAAGGGATAATCAGAGGCACAACATTGTCTGGAAATATACGAAAATTCTTGCCCTGTTGAAAGATAATAGAGAATAATAATCAAGTAAAAGCTAAAGGTAAAGTCCGGTACTAGCTACAGCGCTGCTTACATGAGAAAATCGTGGCCGGAAGTGCTTTACAATCTCGGAAGTGGCAGCTGATCGGCATGAGCTAATGATACCACAGCACACTATGCAGCCATCCATTGCCCGCTGGAGCGAACAATTGAGCCCGCAGAGCAGCCAGCAGACATACCACCGCCCCAATCAGCCACACTAGGGCTTCACAGCGTAGCCTACTCATCCTGCTGAGGGTAGGAGGCTGAGTTGACATGAGCATGCAGTAGGTTAGCAACTCTAGCCAAGAACAAGATGTATAAAAATCTTAAGAAAACTTCGGGAGTGAGTGAGTGAGCAGGAGTAAGGTTTTATGACCCACTCGGCAGATAAAATCAAAATAACAACAAAAACTAAATAACAACGACTAACTACGTACACGACACATAAACACAATATTAACAACGATGATGATGATGTTACCAGCTTGCTGAGAGACGGCGACCATGGTGTAGCGACAGACCATGTCAACCACGACACATAAACATAATATTAACAACGATGATGATGTTACCAGCTTGCTGAGAGACGGCGACCATGGTGTAGCGACAGACCATCTCAACCATGAACGCCGACATCTGCGACGTCATATCCTTGTTGGCAGCACACACTGAACACACACTGAACCGATCAGTCTAGAAATGAGTAAACTAAAATAGATGGACCAACGAATAAACAAGACAGAAGATCATTCGATCAATCGATCAATCAAAGAGTAATTTTGCTTACATATAATGGTTAAGAGTACACTGTTTTCATTACACAGATCTTCAGAAACAAAAGTTGTTTTTACACTGCACAAATTTCTCATGCGGAACGGTTTCCGTAACAGAAATATATGACAGAAAGAAAGTTATTTAATTAAGCTTACCAAACATTGCAGCCAGGGCATGTTCCTGGACTCGCCTTGCTAACACATCTGTGCATTTGTACAGTGATGATAGCGACGTCTGTATTTCACTGTCCACAAAACTGCAACACAGACACATACAGACTTTGCGCTGCAGAGAGCAGCAGTATTATGTTGATCTCAATCAATGTGGTCGCTCAACGTCGAGCCCGGTTAGTACTGGGATGGGTTTTAGCATTTATTTTAAAGGGCAACTATTAGTGCAGTTGTGCTGCCTTGCTGTACTGTCACTACTGCTCACTCTGTACGTGCTGTTTTGCCTCTAACTATTGGCGAATAAAATGACGATGATATGTAACGAGTAACCAGCCACTCAAGTTGACCCAGCATTTTATGTTCCGATGGATGGTAAACTGAGTACGAGGCTTCAAGCTGCGTAATAACAATAACAGAGGCCAAAGTCATTTTGCACTAGTCAGCTCGCACGTTCGTTAGTCCGCAAACTGCAAGGCAACTTCTGACTGGCGACCCGAATCTCCATTTCCCCCTTCCCACGAGGAAACCAGCGCATTGTCAAGTTCTGTAACCTCGTGTTATTTTATTCACCGACGAATTCCACCGGTGCATATCGGGTTGCCAACTCTTCTTGGCTGAAAATACCAAATGTAATGTATTTCACTGACGAAAAATGCCAAACTTTCTGTAATACCACATATCCTTCGTTACTATGCCAAACTGATGCCAAAATTGTGACTTACTGCCAAATTCGAAGAATTATGCCAAAAAAGTGCCAAACTACCAAACTAAACTTTTTACAGCTAAGTTCCTTTAAAGTGGCATGTTTGACTTATTTGGCATTAAAATGCCAGCTGGCAACGCTTCCGATGCATCAGACAATTGACCGGTGAATAAAACGATAAAACGACTTACTTACTTACTTACTTACCATTGTTAACAGTGCAAGGTGTGCAAACCTGGGATGAGTGAAGAAGTACGTCTGCATCTGTTCCTCGTCATCAAGACTGACCGACGCCACGAGGTAGCAGCGAACTGCGTCCCAGGCGTGCTGTCGATAGAACAGTTCGGCTGACGTGGTGGAACGCAGGACGCTCAGAGCCGTCTCGATGGTCTGCTCCGCAGGCAGCATGATGGGTGACTTGCACTCCTGCAGGTAGACCGTCACGCTAGGCCCGATCATGTCCGATGCATTGTATGTTAGCTGGACAAAATACACACAGCCGAACAATGTACTCTACTCAACATAACCCACCACTTAATTTACGTAATTATTTATTCACTAATTAGAAGTTGAAAACGTTACAGATTGTCAATAGCTCCAAATGATAACCCATCCCAGAACTACGGGACCACAAATTGTATTTTCCAATATATTACCGGTAGTCACTAGTCGCAGTGCTGTCCCACAGTACTGTCCTGTGTGGCAGTTGTCTGTTTGTTATACTATTGTACTTGCATATGTCACCCTCGCAGCGGTCTGTCTGCGATTGTAATAAAAGAATATTGTATTGTATTAAAATGTTACCTACCATCCAGCCAGACAGGCCAGTACTCAATTCACCTACCATGCAGGGATAGAAGGCCAACTTGACCTTGGTATTGGTTATATTGCATTATAGTTGAAATCAATTAACAGCTAGGCCGAAAACCCGTCTGTCTGTTGATTGCCGAGTTATTTTCTACGACGTGATCATTATGACTTTGGGAAAATATGTTAAAAGTAAAACTAAACGTTATCGGCTTTGCTGAATCTAAAGCCGTACTGCAGCTTGGAATCCCATAGATAGCATGTCGGACTAGTGATCGCGAGGTCACTGGTTTGACTCCCGGCCGTTCCACTGCCAGGTAACAACCCTGGGCAAGTTGTTCACACACATGTGCCTCTGTCACCAAGCAGTATAATTTGGTACCGGCCTAACCGCTGGGAAGGTAACGGCAGTGTACGGAAGAGGTGTGGCTTACCGGCCAGATAGCTGAGCTGTGTTTGCAGCTCACTGCTGGCTAAGGGCCAGACAGTGAAGACGAGCACCTGAGCACCTAGCCTAAGGTCACAGAGCTGTGAGAGAACAATGCGGAGCAAGCCGCGGCGTCGTGGGTCAAAAAAGTAAGCAGGGCAGGAAGTTGCAGTTTTCCAACAGACAGCTACACATTTCCGACACATGAGATTATGGGTGCTCTAGATTTCAATTTCGCCCATAAATTTTTTCCCAAAACAGGGGTTTTCGGCCCCGAATTTTGCATTTTTGGATAAAAATTTGCGGACAAAAAAACTATCCAACAATTTTAAGACAGCTATGAAGCCACTGTAAGTAG
>Ga0209052_1000669_pt1 | contig 11223 bp, 6 predicted proteins | sample WorMetHEROISLAND_2_FD_187409 | JGI IMG/M metagenome (GOLD analysis project Ga0209052, IMG submission 187409) | Marine gutless worms symbiont microbial communities from Max Planck institute for Marine Microbiology, Germany - Olavius sp. 4 HERON... | ecosystem: Host-associated > Annelida >...
CCCATAACCGTCTGTTTCTTGACTTTTATTATTATTTTTTACTTTTTAGTTCCATTTATAACATTTTTTTAGTTTATGTGCTAGATTAAACTGGCAGCTTGTATGTCAGTTTTCCGTGCAAATCATCTGTCGCATGATCGTATCGTATCGTATCGTAAATGTTTCCACGTTTAAACCCGTGCTTCCCTACTGTGTGTTTATAAATACGTCATAAGATTTGTTGATTGGTTGTTGTTGTTGAGTTATTAATCAGTTAATGTCATTTTTTCTGTCTAAAGCTGTTAATTCTTTACTGTTATAGACAGAAGTAATGGTAAGACTCTGGCACTTTTATGTTTGACTATGTGTTGCAAGTTGTTTGTCGTGCTACTTTAGTAGACTTATTGTTGACATATTCCGTATAGGTTTTTCTGCTGGGTAATCCTGCAGTTAAACGCATAAGCTATATACAAGCGATATAAACAGCTGTTAAGAACAAGGTTAAAACTTAGAATGAGGGTTAAGGCTATCTCTAAACCCTTACCCTAACCCTAAGCCTAACCCTAGGACTATAGACCACTTGTATGTGAGTTGACTACAACTTGCCACATGCGTCAACCTTATAGCTTGTATATAGCTTATGAGTTTCTAAACTGCAGGATTACCGTTCTGCTGACACTCATCTCGTCAAGTCGTCGCTCACTACGAACAATCTGTGACGAGTTTACTGTGACAAGATGACCATGTAACGAGTTGAGCAGCTAGTGGTCACCATGGTGAACTAATTTTTTTTCCTTAGCAAAATCCGATGATGGTAATTTGCCGTGTGATTAGAATGGATACAGCATCTGTTTTGCTATAAGATGATGGAGTGTGTCATTGTGTGTTGTAGAGTTTCTTTGGTCTGGGCTTCGGTCAGAACGTTGACATTGACATTGTGCTGGATGGTCAGGAGACTCGCAAGACTGCCGAGATACGTACTGAGGATGGTCGAAAAGAACGACATTATCTCTACCTTGATGGAGAAACAATCTCGGGCAAGGTCTCTGTAGCTAGCCACTGTATTCTGGTATCTGAATAAACTTAGGTTGAACCAGTAACTAATAAGCTATTTAAATTTGTTTCCTCGTATCTATGACAAATTGTTCACTGTGGCAACATCTGTCAGCAAACAGAAACTGTTCCGAACACAGGGGCAGCATTTACAGCCAATCTGCGACCCCTTCCAAATTGACCTCTCCTGCCCAGCATGCATCGCATCGGGTAATTTCATTCTGGAATTTCCTAGCATAAACTCGCGGTCTCGCCTATTACGGTGGCGCATGCGCGTGAACCCGCGAGGTCTGTGAAGCAGACGACAAGTTTGGCTGCCGCGCATGCGTCAACGTGATGCATGCTGAGCAGGAGAGGTCAGTTTGAAGGGGTCGCATTTCGCAACGATGAGAGATGGCAGCCTTGTATCTAGGTATTTATATATAGATCTGTGGTTCCGAACAAGGCAGCTGTGGTTGCTGAAATGTTCACATATCAGTAAGTAAAGGTTGTACTGTGACAAATTTATCTAGCTTATGTGTACTTTGGTCTTTTTTTGTCATTCTCTTGGCAATTGAACCCGGCTTGTCATATGCTGTATGTGTGTAGGTGAATGTATTGCTAAAGAAGCCAGGCACAAAGGTGGAGCATCATGGCATCAAGATTGAGTTCATCGGACAGATTGGTGAGTGAGTGAGTAAATGCATGAATTCGGAGATGTCCTGAGATTCATCTTGTTCCTGTGCTTTGTATGACTGATGAATGCCTGTGATGGCTGTAGATGACAGGAGTCCACAAGCTTGCGGTTTAAGTCAACTCGATAATAGACTTGCTCTGGGTTCTGTTGGCTGCTATCTTCACTTCCTCAGTGCATCTCATTTGGTAGTGATGACAGCATTGTAAATTGCTGTTTTTGTGTGCGACAACACTAAGCGCATACTAGCTGTCGTAATTCTGTCCATCTGTCCATCCGTCTATCATAGCCCACTACCAATTCAAGTCCAGGTGAGAGAGGCTCCGGGTTTTCACCATATGATAGCACAGACTCTCGAGTTTTTTTCTGACCAAATTTTATGCCACTGGGTGAGGAGATTCCGTCGAGCAAGGGCATCAAAAAGGGGTAAAAGGGGTACCCCCTAAGAAATCGCTATTTTACCTTTATTAACTGGTCTAGTGTGTGAAATGTTGCAGATAGACACAGACTTGCTGCTTACCATAGGAAGCAATGCTGACGACTTTTCCGGGGGTACCAACGTCGATGACCTTGAACGACCTTGAAATCCAAAAATATGGTGTTTTAGTGAATTTTTCACGATTTCAAGCTGCGACACACATTTGAAGAGTGAATTTTTGATGAAATTACTGGAGATAGACCAAGACAACTTGCATATGAAATTAAACTGATGCTGTTGCGCATCTCATGAGCATTAGCTCAGATATTACACAGTTCCGGTACCTGGGTACATACCCAAAACAACTGTGAGGATATTTGGATGGTAAAACCACCTAAACACCACTGTTAACTATAGTCCAGTTTTAGTTTCTTGTACCAGTAATAAAAGTAATAATAAAATGTCATATTGTGTAAGGTTAAGCTCATGAGTACTGAGTAGTTTGTATTTTTGTAGTTGCTATAAACAAGTTGCTCTATATTATTGCTGCTGATATTAAATCAGTCGCGTTAGATCCAAAACCACAAAAATCCAAAACTTTTTGGGTTTCACTTTTTTAATCCCGGATTTTTCATTGAGTGTTTGTGACGATTTGCAGAGATGTACTACGATCGCGGTAATCACCAGGAGTTTACGTCACTCGTACGTGAATTGGCACGACCCGGTGAAGTCACCCAGAATGCTAGCTACGAGTTTGAGTTCATCCAAGTGGAAAAACCGTATGAATCCTACACTGGGACCAACGTCAAGCTACGGTGGTTAACTGACTAACTATATTTTCTGTTACTATTGACCTACTGTTCTGTGGATCCATTGTTTAGAAAGTAGTAATTTTAGGATAGGGTTTAGGCCCATAGGGGTAGGGATAATGTTTGGGATTTCAGATGGGGTTAGAGATGGTATTGGCTGTTGGTGTACTACAAGGTCGTTAATATTTGTATGAAATGTTGACATGTTAATCAATAGCAGTTCCACTGTTCTGCTAGTTAGCATTTGTTTTAAGATGGGGCGTTTGGAGCTTGCTGGCATTGTAAAGGGCTGTGCATTTTACTGAAAAGACCGGTGGCTGAACTGTGAATCATATAACAACTGTTAAACTGTGAACTACTCCCCAGAGAACCCACATGCAAGTGCACACATGTACATGCATGACATTTGAGGAACGTACAAAAACACTAAATGAGATAAAACGATAGACTGTACGAAAGTGGAATTTCTGCCTGACTCGGTGACGTCTAATGTTTTAGTGATTGCACAAGCTGATCAATGCTATGTTGGACGTCGTAGGTACTTCCTGCGAGTGACGATGGTGCGTCGACTGAGTGATCTGATCAAAGAGCAGGAGATCCTTGTGCACGCGTTGTCACATTATCCCGAGATGAACAACTCCATCAAGATGGAAGTCGGCATCGAAGATTGCCTACACATCGAGTTTGAGTACAACAAGTCCAAGTCAGTAGACCGTGTTGTCTACGTAACTCAGTAAGTAAGTAAGTAAGTGAGTGAGAACATAGAAGGCATGATGTAACAGGTAGTACGATGCATAGCATTCTTTAGCAGCCATTTAAACTGTTCAAGTTTATTTGCCATGTACAAACAGTCATTTATAATTAGGTCTTTATTTGAATTTTTTTAGTTATTTACATTAATTCTGTTTCGTTTCTTCTTCCGCTCTTTAGAGTTTGTGCGTTTGTCACATTCTTTAATAAATACTGTGTGTGTTACTGTGTTACATGTAATTGCCTACATCATTGCAAGGATGTTAAGTTTCTAGTTGATTCTGTCTGTTTATCTGTCTGCAAGATAACGGGTCTGCAAGATAACGGTAAGAGTTATGATTTTTTTTTTGGACTGGCATGGACAAAGGAACACGATTTTTGTGCTGATATAGGTCACAATTTGGATCGCGGAATCTAATGGTTTTTTTGGTTACTTGTGGAGAGTTTACTGTTATTTGCTAGATGTCAGCACTGTAGTGCCGACGTTATTCATGTTGAGCTTGAATTCGCAACTGTGTCACAGTTTAGCACTGTGTCGCAGTTTAGCACTGTGTCACAGTTTTGCACTGTGAAATAGATCCGAGGCAGAGGTTTGTGCTGTCCGACTGCTGCTGGTTTCATATGCTTTGGCACTATTGGTTGGATGACAGCAAGAGCGTTTGGCCTGTGAAGTTTAATGCTGCAACAGTTCTCACAATTGCACTTTTTGAGGACTGGTTTATCCTGGAGTAACTTGAAGAAAATTGGTCAACGAAACGAAGCTAGTGCTACTGGTGATATTAAATAGAAGGCGTAGTTGTTGTTGTTGCTGTAGTTGTAGTAGTTCTAGTTGTATTTGTAGTTGTATTAGTACTAAGTGGAATGTGTTTGTTGCTATAGTTTTCATTCAGGATAGTGTTTTCTGTGGTTCAGGTATCATCTGCGCGACGTCATCGTCGGGAAAATCTACTTCCTGTTGGTGCGCATCAAGATCCGACACATGGAAATACAAATAATTAAGCGAGAGTCGACAGGCGCAGGTATGAGAGGCACTTGTAACTGTTGTCTGTTTTTCTGCTGTGATGTCATAAATGCAAACCATTTGCATCTGAAATTTAGGCCCAGTAATTGTTGTGCATGACTGTGACTGTCCACCAGTGCCTTTGAAGTCTTTCTGAGTGCTGACATACTAGCACTGTCAATTATATTATCATTATTGTTTTATTTTACGAAGTTACTTTGACAGCACTTACTTAGACAGTTTATCCATGCATTTTAATCTGTTGTCGAGGAGATCTGCAATCCATGTCTGAGATTATTTGCATGAAGATGAGTTTCATTAGGACACACAGTGCATTGCAAGTTACTAAGCACTGTCTGGTTTGTTCAAATGAAATCAATATATTTATTAACAGCAGCAAAGAAAAAAAAGAAAAAGAAATACCACTGCTAATACAAATGGAAGGTCAGAAATAAACGGACAACTTACACCATCCCTGCACATTACACAACATTGCTAGATTTTGTTGTCAATGTCAAGTTTTGTTTTCTCACATTCGACAGCAGAGACTGATTTTGTTGTTCGCTCCAGGCTCAAACTCGTACAATGAGAATGAGACGATCGCCAAGTTTGAGATAATGGATGGAGCACCTGTACGAGGTACATACCAGATACCTGTCTGCTTTCTAGTTGTATGTGGAAATTGATTACAGAATGTACATCTGGTGATTTAAAAGAAGTAAAGTAAAGTTAGGTTATATTATAGTGTGCTCTAAAGGCCCGGCTGATAACCGTTTCAGGCTCAGCACGCACTGTGCCAATGAGCCACAAGTTCTCCTTTGATGTAAAATTCATTTATTATTCTCCGGAACTGTTTTCCTTCATTGCTAGTCAGCGTGATGAACAAATTGCAGTTGGTGCATTATTAAACTAATACTCGGTTGTTTTGCAGTTTTAATTTTAGACAGATATCAACTTTACTTATACAGACGTAACAGAGGCATGTTCACTTGAATAAATGCATTGAAGACGAAAAGTCGCACCATGTATGCAAACTTTTGTAGTATTGCACCAAACGTGGTCTGTCTGTAGCAAATTTCCTCCTTAATAACGTCTGAAAATTTCGTCTAAAGCTATTACACTGTTTTGAAGTTTTGCAGTGGGGTTTTTTAATTGCTGCACACTGTATGAATGTGTTTTGATTGATTGATTGATAGATTGGCTGTTATTTCAGGTGAATCCATACCAATCCGGCTGTTCCTCAACGGCTATGACTTGACGCCAACAATGCGAGACATCAACAAGAAGTTCTCCGTTCGCTACTACTTGAATCTTGTCCTGGTTGACGAGGAAGACCGAAGATACTTCAAGCAGCAGGTGTGCGAACCACCCACTGTCTTGTCGCTAAATGTATGCATGCATCGGGTGATTGACAGGTGTCCCAAGTGTTTGCTTTGATTCACTGCGTTCGAATGTCTCCACAATTAATTCACATTTTTAACATATTCTGGACATGCTATTTCAGTGTTTGATTTTCATATGCATCTGTACTTATGTCAGCAATGTAGAGAAAAACTAAAAGGCGTGCTTGTTTGTTCAACACGGCACTTAGCTTAAGAGGCTAAGTCGTAACTGTGTAACTGTGTTAGATTCTGTAGTAGCAGCATCTTGCCAGTTCTGTTGATGTTTTGACACTTTATTTGATGTGTTAAGTCTAGCTTAAAACATCAGGTGTTGAGCTGTCATTTCAGAATATAAGTATGCAAATTATCACTTTATGCCTCTATTGAGATTAACTGCCATGTTACTTTTGCGAACTGGCTTTGAACTAGACTAAATTCAGGTCAAATAAAAACGAATACATCGACTTGATCTGAATTGTTTGTAATTGCAAGACACATTAGCAAACGACGCGTGTCTGGTATGCGTGCAGGAGATCACAGTATTCCGCAAGGCCGACAAGGTGCGTAAGCCGGTGCAGAGCTCCAGTGCTAGCAAGGTCTGTTCACCTGACACTCCAACGACAACAGCTTCACTGGCAGCTAAACTGAGTTCACCGGACGTTGTGCCGTCGTCGGCGCCGACGCCGGCCGACCTCACCAGTCGTTCGTCGCCTGACGGTGTTGCCGCTAGTGACTCTACTGCAGCTAAGCATTGAACTTGCGTTAGCAACAGCGCACGGCCATGCCCAAATTAGTCAACCAGACTGCTCATTGATTTTTTTGGTCCAGCTTGGTGCGGCCGATTTTTTTTACGGAAAATCCATGCCTCGTTTCACTGACTTTAGACCAGCTGTATTTTTGCTGCCATCTTTCAAAGTCACGAATTCTGCAACTACCATCGGCTGATGGAACGAACTGATGTTATATGAAAAATGATTAAGCAGTTCTCTATTCAGCTAAAATGCGCCTTTTGGTTGAACTTGAGAACTTCAAAGTTGATTTTTTTTCTGTGTGACCCACCCAGGCTGTTTTGACAGAAATGATTTCAAGGCATGGCCTGACCCGGCCAGCCACCCAGCTCTCCCGTGCACACGTGTCTGCAGCAGATACGATTCAGCACTTCGTCACTGCATCATTTAATGTGTCTCTGTTGCTGCCATACATACTGTAATTATGTGTCTGTCTGTCCACTGATGTGTCTCTGTTAGTGCCACACGTCTGTCAGCAACGTTTCACATCATTCCAAGAAATCGATGCACTACGTGAAATGTCTCGCTTTGTTCATTGACTTCCAGGTGACCACTTGTCTCAGAACCCTGGAAATGTCGGGGACTGATCTTGCACGGAAAACGTTTATTGCCAACTTCTTGCAGCGCAACACCAGTGTTTAGTAGCATATTAGTTCATGGATATTGTGTTTACTGGTGCATTGTTTTGCATTACTGTACCGTTTTTGCTGTCATATTTTGTTATTATACTGACAGTGTGCATGGTGTGGGTTTTAGTTAACCACAACATTCGGAGCATTGTCGCGCCAGGGAAACATTGGGGAATTTCCCAGTTCTTGAGAGTGGTCATCCTGAATATTAAGTGGCTATTTTTGGCCGTCATTCCATCTGCTGCTTTGATAGCCCGATCAACAAAGCTGATGTACCGGTCACTCAATATTTGTGTTGTTTCATTCTGTGGTGTATAATCAAGTATTTCGCGGTATAAACTCTTATGTGCATTTATCTATGGAGTAAGCACACTTTATTGTTCTTTCCATTAGTTCGCTGCATAGAATCATGTTCACGGTTCTGTCAGTGTTATGGTTTATTGTTTTTGTATTTCTCTGTTAGCCGATGCATGAAGGTACGAGTGTTCAGTTCAGCAGTAGTCTTCCTGCTCATTCTGTATAAGAGTGCGTAACATATGCATGCATTAGTTTTGTTTGTCTCTGTTCCATTACTTCACTTCCTATCATTCTTTGCTCAACGATGTGAGCAGCTTTATTCGCCGAAGCAGGAAAATACACGCAGGATAAAAGATATAAAGTTGTGAAAATGGTAAAAGTTAACAAAGACTGTAATTTGGTGTGAATCAATTACGATGGCGATCTGGTCAATCAAATGTTGCATTTCTGTTTCTGTGGTTGACAGTGTCACCATCGTGTATATAATTGTATAGAGTACATTAGTACCAGCAACTGAATGTGCCTGTGATATTATGACGCTAGTACTCGGATGGTACCTGGGACTTTGGTTGCTACCCATTACCCAGGTACCCGGTCAGTCCTGGGTATTTTTATTACCCGGTTGTTATGCACTCAACAGTGCTGTTATCCATGTGAAGTTGGTGTAATTTATATAATAAATTCAGTTTATTTTAACGCTGTGTGGCTATGCTGTAAGCTATTCAGTGAATGTAAAAATTAGTTGTGAGTGGCTTAGTTCCCCATTCCCCAACTTCATCTGGAAAAGTAGCACCTCTATCTGGCACAGTGCGGGGTCAGATGCAGACTAGTGAGGGGTCTTACTGCCCGAAAACTGGGTACCCTTTCAAGTACATGACGGGTGTCTGGGTAGAGAAGTAGCAGAGAAGTCCGAGCACTATATGAGACTAGTGGTCCAAGCAGCAAGCTTGCTGCTTTGTATGTGAACTTTGTTACACATTTTGACGGCGCCATGGCTGTTGTTAATGTCACTTGTGGATGTTGCTAATTGTTTAACTTAAACGTCTGTGCTGCGCTACGAACGTTAGTTAGTTCAGGTCATGAAGCAGAGTTGTATTAACAAAGAACCCTAACACCTCCTATTACGAGTTTTTTTTTACTTTCTTGCAGTTTTTTGCCTTTTGGGTTTTTTCTGCTCTTACATTTCGTTTGTTGAGGGAGGTTGCTGCCACCATATGGTGAAATAGTTTACATTTACACTGTGAGCCTAGGGTTTTTTTCTGGGTTTGGAACAACGTTCATGCAGTTTTCCTCTTTGTTAGTATCAGCCGACGTGAAGTCGAGCATTCAAATTGTCAATTAGCAGGATTTTGAAATATCTGCAAGATTGTTAGCAACATTTCGATAGGACTGTTACGATGTGCATTATTAGTTCAGCTGAAATGTATGAATCAGATGTCGTTAAGTTATATCGGTCGAGTACATGATGTGTACAACAATAATGAGCTAAGTGAGTGTTATTGTTCACAATAATGTGATTATTATCGGTCTATAGATGTGTGATTATTGCTCCATAGATATGATTGATGCATGCTTGTAACTCTGTCTTGCTGCTAAGTGCTGTATATTGTTGCATAGCGTTGCTGTTAATGTACTGTATACAGAATGGGCCAAAACTATACATTAAATCGAACTCCTCCAATGCACCTGGCATTAGTCTGTGTGAACATTTCATATATGCATAATTTTCAGTAAATAAATTTATAATTGTCTGATTTTGGTCCAAGTCCGTACGTACGCCGATGATGGACATCGAAATCGAGGAAGACCAAGAAATGATGGCTACACTGTGTACAACGAAACAATGGTAGCATTATATGCATTCTTCTTACTGATTTATAAAAATAGTTTAGTTGTCAATGACAGTGACAGTTAAACTGTTTAAAGATTAAAAATTACTAGTGACAGAAATTAATTTAAAAAAATTAAATTGACGACTATATTATTGTCGATGCCTTACTATGCAAAAATCATTGCGTGTACTATCATAGCAATTAGACTACAGTGAACACGCTACCTCATTGTACAATCTGATTGTCATAAAGGTACAACTACATTTTGCCAGTTATGTAGAATAAGCTTAAAGATGCTTAAAAATCCCGTTAAGCAGACTTTGAATTACTATTGTAATTGCATCTATTATACATGATTTTTGATGTGGACTGCATGTACATAATCGAGTTGTCGGGTGCAACGTCTCATTTGTCAAAAAGTGAAGGATATAAAAATAATTTGTTGTGAATGTAACATATGACACTAATGTACACAAGGAAGTTTGAAATGTGATTATGCAAATGCAAAGTTTAAAGAAACATTTTTAAAATAAGAAGAATGCAGTAGTCGTGTTTGGTTAAAAATTAAAAAAAACTGCAGTACCATTTCTTGATACGGCTACATTCCTGGTGTTATTGAGTGTAAACGCGACAGAACAAAATTAAACTGCTAGTCGCAACTGGTAGTTGCACAGCTCCAACCTGCAGTTCAATTCAGTTCAGTTAGTCGCTTTGTACATTCCTTTAGTCCATCATCATCGTATTGTTTGCAGTCTCTGTGATGTTAACGTCTTGTGTTAGGCAAATAGTTGTCAACGACCATTCTGCTACCACTGTAAGCCTCCGTGCAACTGGCATGATGATGTCAGTACACAATAAACTGACAACATGTGCCGTATTATATTATACATGTAATCTGTCTTGTGCTGCATGTTGATATACAGCGAATGAAATATGCTTCAAACTGTCACTGCTATCGGTGTCTTGTATGTTTAATCTATTTGATGTCCATGGTCTATATGTAGTCTGAGAACACCGGTGACTGGGACTTTCAAAAATTCCGCAGAGAATGCTGCTGCCACCTGGCGAATAGAAAGGACTTTATGTAGCTGCTATCTGTTAATGGTAAAGAATCCTGGACAATGATCTGGAATCCATAAAAGAAAGCTGCGAAAAATCTGATAATTTCCTCCATGGGCCATGACCAACCCCTATGCAAAATTTTACCGAAATCGGTTTGTAATTTTTTCAGTAATCCAGTCGACAAAAATTGACTGAGCGAAAAACATAACCCTCTTTGCTTCGACGGCGGTACACAGCAAGGTCGTTTATATAGTCGCAACACGCAGACACGCCACATGAACACCAGCAGTGTCGGGTTTCAGTTCATGAATCTCTGAATAGCGACTGTACAGAATTCATTGGCGCAAACTTAGAGTAAATATTTCACGGTAATAAATAAACGATGAAGAAGAATTCAGGCAGAACGGTACACTCGGAACAACACTTCACAACAAGTCACGAATACATTACAGCCAGGGTGACCACTTGTCTGGAAAACCTGGAAATGTCAGGGAATTTGGAACATGTCAGGGAAATGTCAGGGAAAAAATCTTGTCATGGAAAAGTGTCCC
>Ga0209052_1000670_pt1 | contig 11223 bp, 7 predicted proteins | sample WorMetHEROISLAND_2_FD_187409 | JGI IMG/M metagenome (GOLD analysis project Ga0209052, IMG submission 187409) | Marine gutless worms symbiont microbial communities from Max Planck institute for Marine Microbiology, Germany - Olavius sp. 4 HERON... | ecosystem: Host-associated > Annelida >...
TGTGTGTGTTACGACCTTTTACCACAGCACGGCGTGTTAACTAAACGCACTTACTACCTTTTACCAATACAGGAGCGTGATAAAAGTTTGCAGTTGCGTCCTATTTCCTCATCAACAAGCGATGAAGTGTAAGTAGTTAGAAGGTCGTAACTAAACAGTGAATTGTAGATACGACGTTTTTCCATGCCACTGCTGCCGTCTTAGCAGTTTTCATCAATGTTAACTATAAAAATCGCAATATTAAGTCAAAAAATTTTACATCAAAGTGTAGCATTTGTGACCAACTAGGGCTATGAATTAACTCGAAACCCAGACTTAAGACTTTTTACTAATATATGAGCGAATTAGCTGTTCCACATATGATGACTAACTACAGTGACCGCAGTTTCGCTGTCAGTGGTCCGGCCGCGTGGAAAGTTTACCAGCTGCACTTCGACTAGACATGTCACTGTCTGTGTTTCGTGAATGGCTCAAAACATTTCTGATGACATAAGCTGCAATGCATGTAACAGTCGATATGGTGCATTTGCTGAATCCTATTTGAATTAGCACCATGTAAGTGGCATTACCCGGTAATAATAATAATAATGATGATAATAGTGTCCACCTGTTATTGCTCTAGACTACTCACAAGTTTCACAGCCGTAAAAAACTTCCACCAGATAGACAAAAGTGTCCAACAATCAGTCCAATATTCTCTGTTCTTTATGACATAGTATTCCAACATGACTTAAACAGTAAAACAAACTTTGTACATTAAAATCTCTCCTACATTGTAATCGTGAGAATCTACAGTGACTGCAGATGGTAGAAACCTTTTTTTCTGTGCCTTCGGAGGTCGGTGTTTCAGTGCATTGAGAACGTAGCACTTGAGTAGCTTCTGGTATGAAACTCGGACTTTGACTGGCATGTTAGCTGGACAGTGTTCACGATACCTGACGATTCACAGCATCAGCCAACACCGGATAATGTTACATACTGTATTAGTAGTGATTTATCACACACACAAGATATACCACCGGCTCCTAGTATTAGCACAGCACTAATCTATGAATTAACAGTTCTGACACACGACTGGCTAAAATTTTCACAACGAAAAATCTAACTCAACAGCACAAATTTCTGCGAATGAAAATCTGGATCCACGCCAAAATCTACACATCTTTTGCCTGGGCTACGTCCTACTCCTCCAGAAAATTGTTACCAACCGACTGTTATTTGTATTTGTTACCTGGCCTACTCCCCACCCCTCAGAAAAACTTAAGCAAAATTTGTCACACACATAGATGTATGACAGGCAACAAACATGAAAGACTGGAAAAGCCTTCATTTGGTGCAGGCAAAACCTGCATTAAGAATAACATTTTAAACATCAAATTTGTTTTCATGTTAGGTGTTAGGGTTAGGAGTAGGGTTAGGAGCGAATCATTACATCATTTATCCAGGCAGTATTTAAAAATATGTATAACTGAAAAATCACGAGATCAAAGTAAAGCTAATGACATGAAAACTGAAGAACACTGTGGCAGCCTCAGCTTGTTGCTACAAACCAACAACGTTCTATTTACAACAACAACTGCCGGAAAACATGGATACGAAACAGTCATCCTGAATCATCCGAGACCAATCACTCACCAAGACTTGACAAGTGGTACGTCGACGGCACGTCGAGACCGGCCGGAGCGCAGGTTGAACGGCCGAGCTGCCCACAAGAGCGCGATGCCGTTAGCCGTGTTGTCAGTGTACAGCGGAGTGTCCGTCATGAACGGCTGCACAAAGTCCGGCAGCTCAAAGTCCTCGTCGTCGTCTGGCAGCGGCTCCGCTCCCTGACATGCAGAACATCTCGGCATCACAGAAAAACAAATCAACACCCCGGTCGGCTACATCCTAACTCTTATACAGGGTCAATCCATCGATCAATCAATAAAAAATAACCACTTACAAAAATGACTGGTGGTTTATAATATATATATACATATGTCTCAAGGTCAACAACCTTAGATAAAAACCTACGAATTTTTAAAACACAAAACTAAAGATAAAACGCTCACTGAAACAGTAATGTTATTAAGATCCCTTTGAAACATGCAGTGTTAGATAATTGTTGAAGTGACGGCGGCAGACTGTTCCATGCGGCCAGCGCAGCATATGAAAACGCTTGTTCTCCGTACTTTAGTCATGTGCGTGGTTGTTCATATTATTATTATTAAGGGCATTTATAGACCACAAGTTCGCGATTAAATGCACTAGCAGTTCTACAGTGAAGACTGCTGCCAGAAAATAAAGTGCAAAATTTTTATTTTCCTCCTTTATACCATGTACATCACACACAAGTGAAAGCTAATGTATCGCATTGACATTACAATATACAGATATGCAAAAACAAAAAAGCCGATCAAGGCTAATCATTTCGGAAACCGTGGTCGGGCAAATCAATCAAATCATTTATTTGCTCAGCAGCTCAGAAATAAACACTTCCTGACAATATATAAAACTGGCGAGCAGGACAGCAAGGCTCCTAGCAAGAAACACTAACAGCTGACCTAAAACCTAAGCAAAATTAAAGACACTTACATAAACATGTATATCTTTCACTAAATCTTGTGTGTCTTTGTGATTACCGAGCTAACTGAGTACTGTCATTAAAAAGTCAAAAGAGCAACAAAAGCAGTCAATACAGCGATAAGACAGCTCAACTGGACAAACGAAGAAAACAACCAATCACAAGTTAAAAATATATTCTAATGTGTAAATAATTATGTCCAATTAATCTAAAAATTCAGTTTACAAGAAATCTGAGCTAAAGCTCATGAGACGCGCGACAGCATCAGTTTAATTTCGTACAAAGGTTATCTTGGTCTATCTCAAGTATATTTCAGCGAAAATTCACTCTAAGTATGCGTCGCATCCCAAAATAGCAAAAAATCACTTAAAACCCATATTTTGGGGGTTCAACGTCGTTCAAGGTCATCAATGTTGGTACCCCCGGAAAGCTCGTCAGCAGTGCTTGTTATGACACCCAGCAAGTCTGTGTCTATCTGCAACCATTCTCGTGCTAGATTAGTCGACAGTAGCAGAAATTGCACATTTTCAAGGGGGTACCCAAATTTCATGTGCTCGTACAGCGGACTCCTTGAACCTAGGGCATCAAACCTTACACCGTTGAAATCTACGTTTAATGCCGAACATTTCACAAGCAAACCCCTATTTTTGGGGTTCAAGGTCATTCAAGGTCATGGACGTTGGTACCACTGGAAAGCTCGTCGGCAGTGCTTGTTATGATGTGCAGCAAGTCTGCATCTATCTGCAACCGTTTTCATGCTAGATGAGCCAATAGTGGTAAAATAACGATTTCTAAGCGGGGTACCCCTCTTTGATGCCCTCGTTCGAGGGGAATCTCTTCACCCAGTGGCACGTAATTACCTCATAAGAAACTAGAGACTAGGCTATCATATGGTGAAGACCCGGAGTCTCACATGGGCTTGATTCGGTACCGGGTCCTGACAGACAGACAGAATTCCCATAGCTAATACGCGCTCTCAGCAGTACCTGTCGGTACAGCTGTCGAGCGTAAAAAGCTTAACAAAATATCCATTGTAGTATCGACCTTCACAGAGTGTCGCTGAGCAATTGGGTTGATGAGAGGGTCGAAGTAGAATGCCGGCAGATCGGGATCCTCCGTCTTTATGAAAACAACGTTTGGCATATGATACCTACAGACACAATCGGCAATGTCACAATTCACGTGATGAGTTTTTTCAAGCAAATGCAGTAATAGGAGCGAAAATATTACAACCGTCCACAGTCGACACTCCACAGCTTCCACTCATTTCAGAAAACACTTCTAATGAACACACAGCTACCAGATTACAGACATATCAAGCCCCCAACAGATTTAAGCATTTCAAGTATTTCAAGCCATCTTCGCTTAGTCTTGACAAACTCCAAAAGCTGTTGCAGATGATATATCAAACTCAGTGTGTGTGAATGAGTTCAAACTGTTGGACACGGAAACTAATTGCTGCTCATTGAAAGTTAAAACATCAAATAAAACAACAAAATTATACAAAATTGCAAAACAAATGCAAGTGTTCCTAAATTAAATATTAAATAATTTAGAAATTAAATTAAATTACATATTTGATTACCTAGGTGCCCGTCGGGTAGTAAAAAATTACATTCATCACCTATTCAGCTACTATTATAACAGCACGAAAAATTCCACTTTTCACAAACTCTGTAATCAAAGAACCTGGTCACGATATCACCATCGACTCCATTACGGGCCATTTTCTCGTTCTTGTAGTTCGCTAATTTGTTAGCTAACCATCAGCTTACAGTCATTCATTATTGGACAACCCTGATCACATGGTACGTCACTCAGTGCAGGCACAGACTGCATGCATATTAATGAGCTAGATTGGCTGACTAGTTCAGAACCAGGGGCTACATTCTCGAACCTTTCCTAAGACATTTTCCAAAGATCTTCCTATGTCAGACGATTTAGGAATTCTCGATGGCTTTCATTTCCAAAGATGTTCTTCTTTTCTTGTCTGCGTAAACTAGTTCAACCAATCAGATGCGCTTTTACAAACCACCCAATGTAAGCACCCAAGTTCAAAAACTTCTTTGGAAAAAGTCTTCTGAAAACTTCTTATCTTGGTACGATGACGGAACACTGCTTCATCATTTAAGTTGACCAAATACAAATATGCTTTACTTACTCAGTGTCGATTTAACAGCAATGTCATGTAAATAATATATGATGTGTAAACTAAGTGTCAACAATGCATACTTTTATAGAAATTTTGTTATTATTACGTAGCTTTCTTTTGTAAGAAAAAGTTAGTGCTTTCCTATATATTTTGTTAAATTTTTCCAAAGATCTTTCAATCCAAAGAAGTTTCGAGATGCGCATCCTTTCCTAATATCTTCCTAGGAACCCCTGCCTAATATGTTCTCCAAAGAAGTTTTAAAAATATGCATCCTTTCCCAAGAAAAGATCTTCCAAAGTTTCGAGAATGCGGCCCCAGATACTGGCAGTACATCATGGCATTTACAGCAGTGAGCACACAGTGCCGAGTGTTGTCTGCTCACCAGGACAGATGGACTTGGAACGGAATATTGTTGTAGAGGTACGGGAAAGCAATGCGGTACTCAGTGCGGACCGGCTGTCGGATGATGATCTTGTTGATGTCATTGAACTCGTTCCAGTCCTCATCTCTGCATAGCACACAGCACACACAGCACCAGACAATCAATCCATCCATCAACCAGACAATAAACCACTTACAGAAATGACCAGTGCTTTACAACATAAAACATAAGATAAAACCTAAAATAATGTGCAAATTTATTGACAAAAAAACTCGGCGCTCGCTGAAAAAGGTAAGGTTTTAATGTTTTTCACCATTTACAATATGTACATTTGTAGCACCGTAACAATACCACTGTTCATTACCTGTGAAATCAAAACTATTGATATTGTTATTGTAATCGTGAACACTCAGCCTAGTCTCTGCCATTATGTGCCTCTGTTTCCTTTGGGATTAAGCACATAAGCAGCAGCATTATTAATGCTAGCGCAAATTTTATCTGACAGACCAATAACTGGAATGCTGTATGTTCACATTCACATTGGTTAGTCTGTCAGCAGAATTATTCTGAATAAAACTTACATCTAAATTTTGGAATGCTCATAACTTGAGACATTCTAGACGTAATTACGATGTAGATTCCCCACAATTTTTTATCAGTCTTTTTGACAGGAACTTTGCCCACACTGTTCCACTATTTTTACAACTCGCCATATCTTAAGCAAATTATAAAAACATGTTCACTCATGTAAGAGATTTTGCTAGCATTTTAAATACAATACAAAAAAAAACATGACAGATCACAAAACAAACCAACATCTGACAAAATAAAACTGCTGCAAACAACACAGTTCTATCTTACTGGAGTTCTTTGTCTTTCACGAGAGGTTCAAACTTTGGACCTCCGGGAATTGCGAGGTTCAGAGCCTTGGCTGTGAAGAAGGACTTCATGTCGAAGAGGTAGAAGTAGTTGTCGTCGACGAGGTCTGTCAGCAACTGGTTGGCAAGACGGTAGAGCGTCGACAGCTGCGGCAGACTCAAGTTCCACTTGCGATATGACGTGCCATTCACGAACCTGCCAACCACAGTTGAAGTACATCACACCGTGTAACATTGGAGTCCACTGCAATGCAGCTCGTACACACAGACTGCCACATCAGACACATACACCGTGTCTCAAAAAAAACTGTGCAAAATTGTTTTTGCCATAACTTTGTCAAATTTCCACCGACTTTGATAATTTTTGGCACACTGATAGCAGAAAGGATAAATTTATGTGACGTACACTTATTTTCCACCTCACCTAATTCGTATCAACGCCCTACCGACGCTACCGTGTTAAATGCTGATGTTCCAAATTGCTACATAAAGCTGTAATTGTTAGTATTAGTTTGGTCACATCTGCATCATCGATTCAACAGAGGGCGCCACGCCGCCATGTAATATAATAGTTTCGTGATATTAAATACTCTACACTAAAAATAGCAGACAAAAGCAACGCTGACGCTGATGAACTCAAAACACGTCTGATCGATGAGTGGGCGCAGTTCGACCAGACGATCGCTATCAGCCAGTGGCGTCGTCATCTAAGCGCTTGTGTCCGTGTACAAAGGGCACACTGAGCATAAATTCTGACATTTTTGAAAAATAACTGTTACAAAAACGTATAATTATGCTAAATAAACCACACACATTTTAGTTTATTGTATGCTAATTATGTCGTTGAAAATTTAGGTTTACTGCAGACAAGAACTCAGCATTATGTAACAATTTGGAGCATCTGCGTTTAACACGGTAGGGCATTGACGCTAATTAGGTGAGGTGGAAAATGAGTGCACTTCACATAAACCTATCCTCTGTGCTATATGTGTGCCAAAAATTATCAAATTTGGTAGACATTTGACGAACTTGTGACAAAAACAATTTTGCACGGTTTTTTTTGAGACAGTGTAGATTAAAACGTTCTGTTTTGTTGCCGGAAAAGCTTTGTAATTCTTAACCGGCTCTTTTTTCGACGTTAAAATAAGCAACATGCAGAAAAACAAGGTTGTGCCGGTGCATTTGTGTGCACTGCTGCCTGCTGTGTGTTCTGGGACTGTGATATAACCGTTCATCAAATGTCACTTGAAGCCGGTTACCGATTTCCCAATTTTCAGATAGCTCCCTCCACCCAAATCTCCTTAGCAATCCATCCCATTTTATAACTGTAAGTTCTTCTGCTAGCTACTGACACTTCACCAATCATTCTCCACTACTAGCCAAAAGTGCCACAACAGCTGCAAGTACGTTCACATCAAATTTAGAAAGAATCAGATCAAAGACGTCAAAGAAAACAACATCGTCAAGCCTTACTCAAGGCTAAGTACCATCCGTGGGGTAGCCGCAGTATCACGCACACAGAAAACACCAAAAACCATGTGACCTTGACCTTTGATGATGAGTTCAAACTGTTGGACACAGAAACTTCAATAAGGTTCTAGAGGCTGTCGAGCCACATGTGCATGCAAAATTTCATGAAGCAAAGTGCAGCGGTTCATGAGTTATCAACAGTGCACTAGATTTCGGACAACTCTTAGACTTCAATTGTGAATATCTATCCGGATGAAGACAATTCAATTCTGAATATCTATCAAAGGGTTCAAGCAACTGACAAGCGGAAAACGGCGTTATCAACTATGATTTTTCCCACATACGATAAAAAATTTGGTGAACTCTGGTCCACTAACAAAAAATGACCTTTGACCCTGAAATTCTAAGGGTTTCTAGAGGTTGTCGAGGTACATGTGTTCATGTGAAATTTCATCAAGCTAAGTGCAGTGGTTCACGAGCTATCATGTCCACAAACTTTTTTGCCCTATCTCGCAATGGTGACAAACCCAAAAATGTGGTCCTGTGACCCTGACCTTTGACCCATGACTTTCAAATTCTCTGGCTTTCGAGCGGCTGTCAAGGAACATGTCCACGCAAAATTTCATCGAACTAAGTGCAGCGGTTCATGAGTTATCGTGGTCGCAGAGAACTTAAGACGAAAACAATACTGTCCGTCGCTACCGTGGACAGTGAAAATACATTCAACTCACTTTGAGTTAATCAGCGGCTTGTGGTCATAGAACCATTCACAGACAGGTTTGTCTTCATCCGGATCGAGGTCCATCTGGATTGGTTCCAGCGGCTCGACGTCGAGAATGTTGTCAGCGTAGTCCAGCGGAGGCTCCTCATCATCAAACGGTGGAAAACGCATCCGCTTGAAATGTCTGCGATCTCGCTTCTCACGCCTCATCATTATCCACATTGACCTACGAACGCAATCAACGTAATTTCATGTCATGTTACGATACAATTAGATTTTAAGGTGCCATAATGTAACAATCAATGTAACTCCAAGGACACTTAACAGACCGCAAGTGAAATGGCGGGGCACAGAGTTTTGAACAGTGTTTACGGACAAAATGAGTGTTTGGGAACAGAAAACTGCCAGTCAACAGTTCAGTTTTGAGGCACTGCATAGATGTGTTGAGTGACAGTGCAGCTGCAACACTTACTGGCAGATTGTTCATGCCTACGGTGAAGAGAGAGACAGGTCGGCAAAACAAATGTGAGTCAAGGGCTTCGTTCACAAAGTATGGTGGCACCAGACCATGGAACCAGCGATGGACAAGTATAGCAAGCTTGTACTTGATCCATTGCTCCATGTTCAGCCAGTGTGAGCAGTTCACTGTTTGTCTGTGCAACTCAACTGATACTTTTAAACAACATTTAAAAACTCACCTATTCAACCTGCCTTAGCCTAGTGCCATCAAGTGGCTCTGTATCTTCGGACTCCATGGCGCTATATAAATCTTGTATCATTATTATTATTATTCAACGAGTCGCATCACACAATCGTACTTCTGAGAGTAAGCTCAGAGTAATCACTATGACAATCTGGCTTTAACATTTCTATCATACAAGTTCCTTCCCTATTCACGATTTGCAACAGCAACGGACAACTAGTTTGTATCTAAACATGTCATGCACAAATCTCATACTGAACTATCTTCATTTAAAAATCATTAAAAGATAACCGAAAATTACTTATAATGATACTGAAAAGATTGCCTTAAAATTTCCAGAACAGTCTGGCATGTGCGTACCCCCACTGGGCAATGTAGACAGGCTCGATGACCCATGGAATCTCATTGACGAACGTGATGGCACCGGTGATGTGATAGAGAACGCGGACGTCGCGAATCTGTTCCCACGGCATTGGCATGTTCTCCATCAGCTTCAGCACGGCATGTGGCATGTACTTCAGAGCTCTACGACACGATACGACAGATATGATACGATAGATACACAGCAGAAACAAGTCTGCCAATGACAGCTGGACATTCACACTGTAGCAATCCTCAGTGCACACTTAACTGATCACCAGCGGCCACACTCTCGAAACTTTCCTGAGATCTTCCTGAAAAGTTTCGATGATATGGCTCCAGAGCACCATGTCATGCGGGTATCCACGGAGCCAAACGATGCATCCTAACATTAACCCTATCCCTAACCCTTACCTTTCAACCTGAACATACTCACCGGTTGATCATATCCTGAAAAATGTTTGCAGCAATTTTAGTTTTTTTGTGCGCCTTTTTTGTGCAAATTCATTATAAAAAGACTTCAAGATAAACCAGTCGAAACTATTAGGATGGCCTCATAAAATGTAGCAAGATGGTGTCAGCATGGCCTCCTACACTCCAAGGTTACTGACTGCACCACAGAAATCTTGTTGCCATTAAACTGCACGAACATACATACAGATCTTCAGACTGAGAAGCACAATCTCATGCTAACACACAGTATACCGTTACGACGTACCCAAGATAGACTCGTTTATCATGCCGGAACTTCCGACTACTCATGTCTCCGTGGTCGCGGATGATCTTCCTCACGTGCTCCGGGGGCATATCCTCCTTCATGGCATCGACAAAACCAAACTTCCGCTTTTCCGCGTAACGCTTCGACTGCAGCTGCTGCCATTTGCGAGCTGAAAGACAAAACAACGGCAAAGTTCATCTCATAGAAGACCCTACCAGGTTGAGCATTGAGCAATAAACATAACCAACTGAATACATATAAGTACAACACTACAACAAGTAACTGTTCTGCAACAAAATACCCAACTTAGTGCTGCTGTCTGAAAAAAAGTGAAAGATATCGAATCATCACTTAATGACACCAAAAGACAACGACTGATCAGTGAAATTGTTGAAAATTTGCAGAAGTTGGACATTGTAATTACATCATTTTGCAGCTAAACACATTCTGAACACAGAGGAACCATCCATCAAGAAATACAAAAATAATATTACACTTCGCTGCACTGTAGCAAGTTCCCCACCAGGAAGTCCAAAATAGCAATGGTTAGGGTTACGGATAGGGTCAGACTTAGGGTTAAAGATAGGGTTAGGGTTAGAATTCAAGTGGGAAAATTCTGCAACAGACCCACATTTTGCATTCGAGCAGTTATAAGATGATAAAACTTGCAGTGAACAAACCTTTCTCTTGCAGCTTTTCCTCCGAGAGTGGGTCTGGCTGCTTCTGATAGACGGCTTGTTGCTGAGAACCAAATGACTGTGGAACTATCGGTACCTGGGGGATGACTGGCACGTGGCCTATCAGATATGGCTGCCCCATATAATAAGCCATCGTGCCTTCAACAGCAACTCGATTATCCTCTATTTGACATACTGCAAAACAAACGACACGCAAAATCATTTATATTTTAAAAAAGACACATAACAAACACAAACTGAATCGCACCACATCATAAAAACTGCAAAAAGACTTGGTGCTTGGTGCATTGCAGTGTATTTTGAGTGTAAGTCCTTATCCGTGTAGTGTGCAGTAGTTTAGTATCAGTCGAACGAGTGGTATGACGACGCGTGTTGCAGTGCAAAACGTCACGTGAGGTCGTTGGAGCGCGCTGCACGTCGTGCTGGTCCACTCTCAGATACAACACTGCCGGCTGTAATGGTGTGGCGTACCGAGCGTCAGCGTTACTTCGACATGGTCCAACAGAAACGATCAGAATACTGGACGGCCCGCATCGACTCTGAGCGTCTACAGCCTCATCGGCTGTGGAAGTCGTTTG
>Ga0209052_1000671_pt1 | contig 11222 bp, 8 predicted proteins | sample WorMetHEROISLAND_2_FD_187409 | JGI IMG/M metagenome (GOLD analysis project Ga0209052, IMG submission 187409) | Marine gutless worms symbiont microbial communities from Max Planck institute for Marine Microbiology, Germany - Olavius sp. 4 HERON... | ecosystem: Host-associated > Annelida >...
ATCGGCGATACTTATGGAGTATTGGTGAAAGTATCGCCGATACTTTTTCTGTTACTTTTAGGCAATATAGGTAAGTAACCGATTAGCATGGGACGGTCTTGCAATCTCCGATTGCTTAGCTCTTGTTATGCAAGACATCACGTAGTGCTAAGCGCGTACTAGCTATCGTAATTCTGTATGTCTGTCCGACCGTCCGTCCTGCTCTCACGCGCTTCTCTGTGACGAAAAATGGCTATTGACCGTGAGCATATTTTATAATTATATTCACTGCCCTGCTCAGTTGGCATATACTCCGGGTTTTCACCGTATGATAGCGTCGGGTGTCTAGCTGGTAAAGAATTTGACAGTGAGTTGCTACACGAATTATGTCGTTAGTTGCTTGGCGTCGACAAGATTCGTACGTCGGCGTACAAGGCGTCGACAAATGGCTGTATTGAACAGTTTCATCGCACACTGAACGCGATGATTGGACGCGTTGTTACGGACAATCAACGCCATTGAGATGAAATTCTACCATATGTAATGGCTACATATCGTTCATCGATTCACGACTCACTCAACCGGTCACAGTCCAAACTTTCTGGTGTTTGAGCGAAACGTTCGTGCTCCAGTGGACATAGGCACACCGCTATGTGATGACCCAGCAACATCGGATGCTATGTCGATGAGCTTTACAAACGTTTGGTTACAGCCTATAATACCAATTCGTACGGGAACAGCTTTGGGCTTGCTGCGTCCAGAAGCAGACGACTACGACCTGCGGGTGCATCCGGTGACTTTCAGTGAAGGTCAATTCAAGGTCAGATCAACCAATCTGGCAGAACTGAAGGTCGTCCGCGACGAGAGATCCGCGCCGTCTAGCTACATACTGCTGACTGATACTCTCAACTGACATACAAAACAGGACCATAATATTACACTACAGCACGTTTAATAATGTCAGAGACTATACATTGTAGAGTCACCGGATTCCGTTTTAGCTAAGAAACAATATAGTGTATGTGTTATTAAGAAGTACTGCAAAAGAAGACAATTCTAACAAGATCATCAAGCCTTGTTCAAGGCTAAGTACTGTCCGCGGGTAGCCGTAGCATTATGCATACAGAAAAACACTAGAAATCCCATGTGACCTCGACGTTTGACCTATGACCATTGAATTCAATAGGGTTCGTGCGGTTGTCAACATACATTTTCATGCAAAATATCATCAAGACGAGTGCAGCGGTTTATGAGTTATCGTCGTCACAGAGAAAAAAAAACTCCGATGATAACAGTACAGTCCGTCGCTACAGCTACAGTAACTAACATTTTAAAAGATGCCAACGTAATCTCAAAACGTCTCTGAGCTCAGGTAACTGGTTAATTGCATATTAATATTGTGCGTAAACAACGGTACCGGTACCAAAGTTGTGAAAATTAGAGTTTCTGCAATCCCCGATAATCTGCGCAATGCACGAATGGGCTACAATAATTATAATTACAATTGCAACATTGCATATTGTCCTCTGGAGGAGTTTACATGTGTACACGGGTTTGTACATTTGTACACATAATTACGAGTTTAACAATGTCTGCATTATTTACGCTTGTAAATTTGTGTGTTTGTTCAAAAATATGCATACGGTGTGGTGTGAAATTGATTGTTTCACGTTTAGAGGTCCATGCATTTTGGGAGTTTTGCGATAGCTATAGGCCTACCTGACTTCGCTAGTATACGGTAACCACATTGCGAACCGCGAGAATGGATGAGCAAACGCTTTCCACGCCAGTTGTGTTGCGTACAAGATCTATAGCTCAAACAGACAGACAGACAGACCGACCAAACACGAATGGAGCCGAAGTCTACGGCTACAACGTTTATATCGGTAACCTTACAGAGGCTTACAATGCGCGATAGCGTGTAGTTTATATATGAATGGACTAACGATATTGCATAACGGGTGGTTCAAAGAAATAAGGCGCCAAATTTTATCACTCCGTAACTCAATCAATTTAAGTACAGGCCGGTTCCAAAGTCTTTAACTACAAGCACTCAGCAGTATGTTCAATACAGCCAGTGGCGTAACAATGGGGTAGGCAGGGTAGGCAAAGTCCAGGGGGGCCCCGAGTGTAAGGGGCCCCCGAGTTCCAAGCAAAAAAAAATAATTACAGTAAAATGTAGGCAGAACTATTCACACCATAGAATGTTTCGTTGCAGCATTGCAGCAGCAAACACCGATAAACTTCAGTTTAAATTTAAATTCTACTCTTGTGTCATGTGGACAGTGGAATTCATTGTGTGGATGATAAAAATGATAACGAAGAAGGGAGGGCCCCACTTGAATATCTGCCTAGGGGCCCCCGAGTCTCTAGTTACGCCACTGAATACAGCCAGCTACACAGGGATCAGTATCCACCACGCCGCAAACGTGTTGTGCCAATACGTTGTAAATATCCGTATACAAAATAATGTTGACAGTATATTTCACAAGGTGCGACGCCTATTGCGGTGTAACGTGCTGTGTTAGTCTACAATAACAGAATTTATACAGCGGCTGACAACAGTTAACGTTACTGTGTAATGCTCTATGACTACGAGATAGTTGAATTATTGAGGTGACGTTTGAAGACACCAGTCTCGTAGACGATCTCGAAGAGATTGTTCCAGACAGCAGCGCGGGCAAACTTATTGTTCAGTGCTCCAGTGAAAGAATTTAAAAATCGGTCAATATTCGATGAAAGCTACGACACGAAGAAACAAGAATCTGATCTTAGCTTGCATCGTTATGATAGAATCGCAGAGTATGACCGACCAACGGACACCTTTGCCGTAGCTATGACAGGGCATCTGCATAGCAAACTATGCTGACGCCCTGCAAAAACGTCCGCAGGTTTGCTTTTTACGAAGCACTGAATATGAATGAAGAGCGTCTCTGCTGCATGAAGAACGGCTGCTAGGTCAGGAGCTGCTAGGTCGGGCTGGCGAGTGGCGAGGAGCACATGAAGCTACAGGTTGTTGTAGTGAATGGATGATGGCAGGGCATCAATCATCGACGACCTACCTGAGTACCTGGCTTCCACACCGCTGCTGCTGCTGCTGCTGCTGCTGCTGCTGCGCGGTCATGTAGGCCTAGCGGGGCGTCCGCGTGGTGTGTTCGTCGAAATGCGAAGATGTGAAGACGACGTGAAAGTGACGGATGGGGGACGAGTGCAGAAAGGCAAAATGACAGGCTATCATAGCACTGTAATACTTCTCCAGGGGAGTAATATTTCTAATCCGGTAATATTTCTTCACGCGGAAGACTATTGTGACATGGCTGTAGTGAGGCATCACAGAGCTAACATCAGCCAACAGCTCTAAATAGGCCTATATAATTGCAACAGTTCATGTCGGTAACCTTATGTTACTTGAGATCTTTGCTGAAAAGATTTGACGATACATTTCAGGGTCGGCGGAACGATTTCATAAGCGTGAATTTCAAAAGTCTGCACGAAGGCACACTGTTCGTATTTTCCATGCACCGTCGTGACTCGCGTTGGTGTGCAGTTTGCAGCACCCTTCCGTCCTTTTATTCTATTTCTCTAAACTCACGTCACAGCGCATTTGTCGACCTTCTCTAAAGACTCTAAGTCGATTAGTGTATTTTAATTTTAGTAGGCCTAGTCGTATGTGAACGCATTGTGTCGAAATGTGTGCGTTATGAAAACGTGCTGTAAATGTCGGAATTCTTAATTGTTGACAACAATTAAGAATTGTTGTAATTAGATTTCAGAAGATGCATGCTTTGCACCAGACCAAATTTAGAGGAAACGCAGCTTTGTTCCTAAACTCTGCATGTTCTGACGCCTACGTATACGACTGTGTATATTTACGAGTATTATAGCGCAGTCTTTCACGGCTACGAGAGCCCTGAATCGCTCATGGGCTAATTTCCGTGCAGTTAACGGTTAACTCCATCCGTCTAATCGCTGTTCTTCCGTGTTGCTTCGTCACAATTCTAGAAAGGCACTAATTCCCTGGTTTATCACTCATTGCCGGAGCAACGAAGAAGCTCACAGCTGTCATCTACTAAGTCACGGCGTTGGTCTGGTGTCGGGACGACGTACCAACGAATGAACAGTTCGCCGCTGCTTTGAAGCTGCTGCTAACCCGACCTGCAGCAGGCAGGTAACAGGTTGCTGCCATTGCCGCGCGGCGCGTCGCTCGACGGGCTACAGACAGCTAGATTCCGTGTCTGAATCCGATCCGCAAACAGTAATGCAGACTCCGCACAAGTGAAACACAACTGCGATACAACTGCAGTGTGCAGTTTCTTCTTTGGTTTTTTCTCAGGCACGTGTATCTCTTCCAGGACTTGCCTGCTTGTTTTTGACTTTAATTTTGTTACGTAGCTGCACGTCTTCCATTTCTCACTTTACAGATTGCGTTAAAAACAGTTTTCGTTCTTGTAGTTTACGTGCAAGATAAGACTGACAGTTTGCTTGCCGGTTTTCCGGCGCAAATTATGCGTCATCAAATTATGTATTTTGGATCAGTAGATATATTTTGACAGTTGACACTAATATATAGCGCTGCACAAATCTGCCTTCATGTTATGCTATGATGTGCGGACCGCAGGCGACGTGTTGCAGACTGTAGAAAGTTGTAGACGTGAACAGACGGCTGATCCAAAATTGACCGTTTGCTACGTCGTGCGCAATATTTATGCCTTCGTCTCCAAGTAATTACCATCCTTTTTTACGTCAGAAGGCAGCATAAATGCAACGAACATTAAAAAGACAAAACTAGGCTACATTGACTGCATATATCTGCGAAGTATAAGACTAAACGTCGTTTTGACATTAGTACATTGATACACGTAGTATGCCAGTGACGTTGCACGTTGAGATGGCATTAGACCGTGGGCCATAAGCAAGGTGCCAACTAACTTTTGGCCATATCTTCGCCAAATATTGACCGATTATAAAAATTCTTTCACTATCGCATTCTGTGAAAAACTTGCAATAAAGATATTATAGAACATCCCACCACACCTTAACTGCGTTGCTACACTGCCTTGTGAATTATAAATGTAAGAAAAACGAACAATAATATGAAACAAGCGTTTTGGTAAACAAAAAAGTTACTTCAGTCCAACATCGCAGAGATTGATCAGCACGACGCTAGACTGTGTTAGACCCGTCTATCTGGATATCTGGCGTGTAGCGATGTGTTTGTGTCTGGTCTTCTCCCTGGCATAGTAGGGACATACCAGTCAATGGTCACGTTTTTACGCGCGACAGCTGTACCGGCAGGTACTGCTCAGAGCGCGTATTAGCTATGACAATTCTGTCCGTCTGTCTGACTGTCTGTCACGACCCGGTACCGATTCGAGGCCAGGTGAGATACAGACTCCGGGTCTTCACCACATGATAGCCTAGAGTCTCTAGTTTATTACGAGGTGCTTTGGTGCCGCTGGGTGAGGAGACTCCCCTCAAACGAGGGCATTAAAGAGGGGTACCAACTTAGAAATCGTTATTTTATCACTATTGGCTCGTCTAGCGTGAAAACGGTTGCCGATAGACACAGAATTGCTGCTTGTCACAACAAGCACTGCTGGCGAGCTTTCAGGTGGTACCAACATCCATGACCTTGAACGACCTTGAACCCCAAAAATAGGGCTTTTAGTGAATTTTTAGCGATTTTAGGTTGCTATACACATTTTAAGAGTGAATTGCACCGAAGCCATTCAACATAAATCAGGACAACCTGCACGTGAAATGTTCGGCATTAAACGTAGATTTTAACGGTGTAAGTTTCGACCCCCTAGATTTAAGGAGTCTTCCGTACGAATGCATAAAATTTGGGTACCCCTTCAAAACGCGCGGTTTCTGCTACTGTCGTCCAGTCTAGTCTAGCAAGAGAACAGCTGCAGATAGACATAGACTTGCTGCTGACGAGCTTTCAGGGGGTACCAACATCGATGACCTTGAACGACCTTGAGCCCCAAAATAGGGGTTTTTAGTGGATTTTTTTCGCGATTTTAGTGGGCCACACACATTTCAAGAGTGATCTGCGTCGAAATAACTGGACTTGCTGCTTATCATAACAAGCACTGCTGACGAGCTTTCCGGGGATACCAACATCGCTGACCTTGAACGACCTTGAACCCGAAAAATATGGGTTTTAAGTGAATTTTTGCTATTTTAGTCTGCGATGCACACTTAAAGTGAATTTTCGCTGAAATATACTGGAAATAGACCAAGACAAACTGCATGCGTACGAAATTAAATTGATGCTGTCGCGCGTCTCATGAGAATTAGCTCAGGTTTCTTGTCTTTAGTATGCGGTGCATCAGTCTGCTGCTCTCTTGCCTTTGGCCGGTGCTTTCTGCCTCCAGAATCTTTTCAATGAAGCGTCCAGTCCTTCCCTTTTCCGTTTTTTCTCGAAAATTTCGTCAGTGTCCTCCGTGAACCACATTCTTTGAACTGGTATAAGATTTTTTTATCAATGGCATGTCTTCATCGTTTAATAGCAGATTACATTACTAGTATTTTGTCACTAGATTAAAAATTGTTATTCACAATGATAATTTTCTGCTTTTGTTTATCAACACCGAGAATGTATCTAAAACTAAACGTAATTTAATTTCAATGATACAATTAGTAAAAAAATTGATCCAGAATACATATTTTGCGTATGTATTCATTATGATTGTAGTGATTTTTGAAAATTTATATTTCGCAAGGTAGTGTAGCGACGCAGTGTGGGTGTGGTCGCATAAGTAATAGTTCTGCTGTTGCAAATTTTCCGTAGAATGGGACAGTAAAACAATTTTGAAAATCGGCCAATATTTAGCGAAGATATGGACAAAAGTTAGTTGGCACGTTTTATGGCTGACGGTGTAGATGTTTTTGGATTGTCTGTCCGTGACTGCTTCCGTCCGTGCGTCAGAGCGGGCGTCCAGAAAAGCTTTTGCCACGACGTCTCAGAGAACAATAGCGAAAATTTTACCAAACTTTAGACGATGATGTAGTTGAGATCTAAGGTTAATTGTTGGGGCTGTGAAGACCGAGAGATCGAGGTCAAGGTCACAACGAGGTTGGTTGACTGAAAATGACGTACATGGAAATGACGGACAGCCAAAATTGCAGGACATAAAAATAACGGACCAAATGACAGGACATGAAATTGCAGGACAAAAAATATAGTATTACAATGAAATGTGCAGTTTTTTTTTAAAAAAGCGTCAATGAAATGTTGCATGCACAGCGATCGTCGCTGGAGTCGAATCGGAGGAGTAACGGGCTATACAGAGGAGCAACGCTAGATCTACTCAATCTATTCAGCTGCCTCAAACGTTTGCCGCTTCTGAGCTAGTTTCATGTCCCGCAATTTCATGCCCTTCAACTTGGTCCGTCAATAATACTCAATATCATGTCATGCATTTTCATGTCCGTCAGTTTCAGCGCCTCGCGGGTGTTTAAATGAGTTTTGTGGCGGGCAAGGGCATCCACATTCACATCGTCGCTTGGGCGTCAAAGTGTCATCGAGCTTTTTAAATTCTATTTGTTATTAGGCTTAACTGCTAAATTTGCCTATGCTTGGCTACTGACAAGCTGCTTATTATCCTTGTTGCCCTGCTGAGAGAAAGATTTCCCCTCAGAGCGATAAGACTATATAAGTATAAGCTTAGCTAGCTGGTTGATCACCGATAGATAGTGAGAAAGTAAGAAAGTAAGTAAGTAAGATTATTCCCATCAAATGTCACAGTGCGTTGTGCTGTGGTCTGTCGCAGACAGAACAAGTTTGTCTTCAGGTGACGTCTGAACTTATTGTAGCTCAGTCGTTGCCGCAGCTGAGATGGCAGACCGTTTCACACACGTGGTCCTGCGGCAAAAAAACATTTTGTCGCCGTAACTGCAATGTGAAACGCCGCAAATGCGAACCGGTGGGCGGATCTGATCACAAAACTGCGGAGAGGAAGCGGACCGAAATGTTCGGCATCCGCACGCCTTGTTGCCTATCACCTCCATTTTGTCATACCGCATTTGGTCCAAGATTTTGCCGAAGGTAAAGGTCTTCGGACAGTTCTGCGGCGACTGCGAGTGTGTCGAGTGTAGTAGATGAATTGCCTTCAATGTTTCCACACGTCTTGCAGCAGACTGAAACAGTTAGGCTTACTGTACGCCGAAATAGCTGAAGTATAGTTTTTTTTCATAAAGAAAACTTGATTCTCTGGTTTCGGCTTCGATTTTCGGTTTTTCAGGCCTTGCGTCTTCCCTCATAGTTTTATATTTTTTATCATTACGCAACTAATGACGCTTAAAATTTGCCTCCGTTGTAATATAAAACAAAACAATTCGCAATTTGAAATTTAGAGTTACTTGTGGTACGCCAATTACACTGGAATTAAGTTATTGCCCAGCAGCGTATTATAAATTTCTCAAGTCAGTAAAATGAGTTAAAATGAGAGTGATTAAAAACTCCCAAAAATTGAATTCTGACTAATTCTATAACCGTATCTGCCGGAACACAAGTTAAAATTCGTCATTGCCGAGTCACTCAACTTTGTTGAAGGGCCTGCGAACGCTGTCGCAGAAAATAGGCCGCCGCTCTAGTGAAAAAGTTGTCGGTTGGTCTGTCCGTCAACTTTACATCTTTTTGCCCTGAGTTGCCGGTAAATGATATACGAATAGATGAATCAGTGCTAAAACTGTCTAAGTGTTCGCAGTAGTAGCACACTTGCTTTGAGAAATAGTTTAACTGAAAGTACAAGTATATACCGCTACAATACATTATATTCTAATACTTTTCCAAGTCGAAAACCACCCTGCTCAAATATAGAAAAAAAAACATATGGAGCACAAGCGGGGTGCTCATCCATCTATCAGTAATGCCACTGAGCCGGAACCACTAAGTCTGTGACGTCAGACCTAATACGGTTGCGTCACCTCTGGATGTGGATAGTTAGTCGGCAGGGTCGCTAACCAAAAATTCGATCGCGAATCCGATGTCTTGACCACTGAGGCACCAAGCCACTGCTGAGTGCTGAAATGATGAAACGGAGAAATAGCGCCCGACGTGTAACGGCAGCAGCGTCTTTGGAACTCATCATGACGCCCGCCAGCGCGTTGAGCGGTTCTAATGAGTCGCTCGGCAGGTGCGTGCTAGCAACAGCCGCCGCCGCTCCGTTGATGCGAACCGTGCAGGTAGTTGTTAGGACGCTGCGGGCATGTTGTGATATTTTAGTAATGATAACATTTGTTTTAATTTTCGTCTCAGTTAGCTTTCAGCGACGATTTTTATATCTTACAGTTTTAGTTAAGTTTTAGTTTAGTCTGCCTTCACGGTGAACACCCATTTTAGTTTTTATCTCATAAGTCATTATGTTCTAGTTTTTTTAACCTTTATAACCTACGTAAGGCCCTTCCAATATTGTTTATAAAGCAGTACGCTTATCTTTGTACTAAATAATGTGTCTCTGTAGACTGTGATGCAAAATTTTATTTGCACATTTCTTAGTTCACTCATCGGTCAAATTCTAATGTCTGCCATCGTGGCTAATTAAGTAAACTTTCAGACGCGCTCCGATGTTTAGCAATCATCATTGTTTTAAAAATCTAAAACGTTTAGCATTTGTATTCCTTTTAATTTTAGTTTTAGTTAGAACTATAATCCTATCACGTTTTATTTAGTTTTGGTTATGCTTATAAAACTCACTTTAGTTTTCGTTTCAGTAGTATAGCTATATAATATCACCACTGCATACCTAGCCGCTGAGCAGCAGCAGCAGCAGCAGTAGCAGCAGTACTGGTTCTACGTGTTCCCGCTGCTCAAGGAGCATTCGACATCGATCACTTAGCAGGTTCAAGTGTTTGGTTGTACATCCGCGAAACCGAGTCAGAACGGAGAAGACCGTCGTTCGTTCGTTACGTTTACACTAGCACTAGCAGCAGCCGTACAGTCGGTCTGAGCCGTGTGCTGCGTGCGTCGGTTGTTACAGCGGCGGCACGTGGACCGTGTAAGGAAAGCCCGGGGCCGGCCGTCTTCCATCCGGCGGCATGGCGTCGCTGATCGCCGTCAGCAGCAACCCGGCGATGTGTCCTCCGCCGTCCACGTATGCCGCCGGTGGCTGTAGCGGCGGCGGCGTGGTCCCGTGTGCAGGCGCTGCCGTGGCGGTGGGTCCCATCCCCGGCCACGTGCCTGCCGCTGTGGCCGCCGGACCTGGAGGACCCTACGCGTCGACCTCGAGCGGCAGCGCTGTCAAGACGCAGATGACGTCCAACGGATACGTGGCGATGACGCCTCGACCACCGTCACAGGCCGCCGCACTGCCCGCACAGCTAGTACCACAGGTAATGTCTTCACATTGTGAATCTGCATGTGAGCGACTAGCTGGCACAGCAAAACTCGGTTTATACAAGGCGCTGATGATTAGTCTTTACTCTTTATTGGAGACATTTAACCGACAGACAGCTGCTAAACACAATGTGCAATAGCAGTAACCGTTGACGAGCTTAACAAAACAACACTAAGAAGCTAAAAATCGAAAAACAGTCTTTGTACAATACACGGCAAATAAAATTATATAGGGTACTCGTGAATGCTGGTGATTTTGCAGGGAAGCTCGTAGTTATTTTCACTGGCAGGGTGAAGGTATCTTGTACTACGCTCAGGTGGTAACAGTCGACGAAAAATGTGAATGTGAATGTGAATGTGTGCGTGTGTGTTTCAGTGCAGGAAATAATTGTTCTTCAGGCGTTCAGAGAAATAAGCGGAGTAAAATCATCACCAAGCCACGTAGTTCATAGTGCGGCGCTGATCTCCGTTTCCCCAACCCTCAGCCAGACACCAGTTTACACTGCGAGACCATAGATACGGGGCTATTGCATCACGCGGTGTGCTTCTTCCAGCTTTCGCTGGTACTGATTGAGCTTACCCACTGCATGATGGCCAGGCTGAGTTGACTCGTATAGCTTACTGAAACGGTCTACCCATCTGCACGCATCCAAGTAATAACCGGGACTGGCGTATAGAGAACCTTCGTTGATCGAGACCAAACCACCACTACAGAATAGTAATCTACCAAGTGTTTGTCATAACTTTATCAGATAAATCGAACTTCAGAACTATAGCAGTGCAATCAAGTGGCTACGATCAAAGATCGTGTCGTCCTATTGATATTTCAAATTGTCACCGAAGACTAAAGTGTTCACGCACTATAGAGAACGTGACGCCAGAAGATGAGCTGGAAGGGAAC
>Ga0209052_1000672_pt1 | contig 11221 bp, 7 predicted proteins | sample WorMetHEROISLAND_2_FD_187409 | JGI IMG/M metagenome (GOLD analysis project Ga0209052, IMG submission 187409) | Marine gutless worms symbiont microbial communities from Max Planck institute for Marine Microbiology, Germany - Olavius sp. 4 HERON... | ecosystem: Host-associated > Annelida >...
TACAGCTAGAGCTAGGCCTAAATGTCTGACGGAAGAGAAATGTTTTTAGACTACGCTTGAACAGAGCTAGAGAGCTACAGCACAAAGTATCAGTGTTCAGAGAGTTCCAGATGGCAGGAGCAGAGCACCGCGTACGTACGTCGGCTACTTTTCTTGCGTCGTCCGAGTCACTTGCGTAAAGAAAGTACGCAATGTGTATGCGTGTGTTGCGCTGGATGGAAGCCAAACTCAACTGTGCCCAGCCAAGTGGGCCCAAGGCAAAATCACGCGGTATATTCCACCTGCCATCAATTCTCGGAACGAGTGGGCCCGGCACAACATCCAGTAAGTTTAGCCTGGCACTTTTAGGCACAACAATGAACTGTTAATTCCACAAAATGGCAACGACAACGCGCAGTAACACGCCAGGTTTGTACAAATAGTCAATCAGACATGAATGTGTCCAGATTACTTTTAAAGGAGTTGACTGACTCCATTGCACGTACACATATATCAACCAGGAGGCGATTCCGCGCTTTAGGTTCCGCTACGTACGGCAAACGACCAAAGTCCGCGAAAGCTGAACGATATTACGTGCTGCAAGTGGGTTAGGGGGACACAGCCGGATTTCACCAATAATTTTGGCGTGTGACCCCTGTGAAAACAGCGGTAAATGGGTAATGAGTTAAGAACGAACGAGTAATTGTAGGGCTGCGGCTATTTCAACACTCAGAACGAGATGCATACAGCTATTCGCTCGTGGAACTAAAACAAGTCACGAATGACAGCTTAGCCTACGTCATAAATGGGAACAGGTTATTAAGAAGTCTAGTCTGAGAAGTTTTGTCTCGTCTGAGAAGAAAATCTGAAAAATCAAAGCGTTTTCACTTCAGTTCACGATAAAACGGCACAGTGCGGGGACACTACAGCGACTGTGCTGCGCAAATAAACAAACTGCTGGCGTACCTCGTCGACAACGGCACGTAGTGTTCTTGGAATAGCTGGCGTTGACGTGGACTACAGACGACGTTGGTTCGACGACACCAAGCAATATCTTTCTCGCTCGGCCGAACGATATTGCCAATAAAACACTCCGCGACGCGAGTGTTGGTTGTTACGCTGCGGACGTCGCAGGTACTGAAATTGCTGTGGACGCACAATAGGCTGTTCCACCGGTGTCGTAGTACCCCCGCCGCACGATAATCCTGCTCGCAATACGGATTGAAATCAGTTACCGCCGTACACCAACGCGTAGAACAATTGCCACTGCGCTGCCAGCGTGGTCGGATATGCAGAGATGAAATTAGCTGGGCCACAGCATCAATACGCTGAGCGCAGCAGCAGCAGCAGCAGCAGCTGCTGCAGCAGCGGCGGCACGGTCAGGGCTACAGTATATGATACTGTCAGCAACGGCGGCCTGATCTTCCTGGCGCTGCCTGCCCGCCGCTCATAAACAACAGCTCTGCCTTATAAGCCGGAACTCCACTTACCCCAACTCAACTTGTTGTGGACTTTGCTGTACATCTTGCTGTGAGACACAGCAACTGCACCTCAAGTTGCACAGCAAGTCCGTAAGCATCGAAGTCCGTACAACAAATCCGCGAGATCTTGACGTGTTGTACGACTTGTCCTGCAAGTTCACTACAAATCGAGGTAGTGGAGTTTGGGTTGTAGCCGACTGACTTCCAGGGACGCTGTAACATGCAGACACAGATGCATGTAACGTCGGCGTTGTTGCTGCTAGCGTCGAAGCGCGCACTGGCCGACCGACGTGGCCACGTGACTAGCTGCGAGTGGGTGGCGCTTCCGGTGCCAGACCGGAACACACACACACTCGAACTGACTCAGCCAGTTAGTGCTCAAGTATACTAATCTGCACCCAGAAACCGACCACCAGCTGTCATGGCCACATCGAAGATCTAGCAATACGTAGTCTATCTATGTATTGTGCGGCCGTCATAATAGGCCGCAATACAGGTCTTGCCCGTCCGTCCGTCCGTCTGTCTGTCCCGTAAGGGCTCCTGACTCGAAAACGAACACGTGCGTAAAACCAAAAATTGGTGTGAACGTTCCCAAGGGCAGGAGTAAGCGGTATGACAATTTTCAGCCCAAAAGATCAAAGGCGGACGACGGCACTGGGCAGACATTATGTTTCCAGTTTCCAGAGGGCGTCAGTCAGCGTAGCATGCTATATGCTATCTTAGCTATGGCAAAAGTGACCGTCTGTCTGTCTGTCCGACGGTCCGACCGTCAGGCGCCGGTATTTCATCAAAACGACGCAAACTAGTATTACGAATTCTTCACCGTCCGCTTCTGAAAGGACTCCGCTACCAGGATCTGTAAAGGCTTTCCAGGACTACGTCCAGCAAACGAAATTGTGTCTAGAAAAAATGTCTCTAGCTTTGGTTGACAATGCGTAAAAGTCCAAAACAAAAGAAGCATCGCATTTAGTTTTCAGTACGCAATGTACCGTACGAAATACATTGATCATCACAGTGATCAGTTTTAAGCGGCTACGTGCATTTTTGGAGTCCCTGGTGCCAAGCTCCGTCCTTATAGCGCCCGATGCCTGCAAGATACAGCTGCATCGCGCAATTAACGTTATTCTACACTTCTATACACTTGCCTTGACGACGGATCGAAACTGCAGCAGACGACTGGAAGCCGGAACAACAATCGCAGCGTGCAGATAATGCTGTTTACTCGCCAGTCGATGTCGTCGTCGTCGTTCGTGGGCTAGCAGCACTTAGTGTCGAGCTAACGTGAAGCAGATCGTCCGGTCGGCCGGTGCGACGATGCACTTGCAATATGCCTCTGACGGCGGCGCGCGCGTTGTCCTGACCCTCCCAGCCGCTGCAGCCCGCCGTGCATGTATCGATCAACCACCGATCGATAGTCAAGCGCCATGCAGCAGACTATACGCCGCAAGCGACTGTCCTGGGTCGTCCATGCCTGCCGCCGTACACGTCATCCGCTCTGTACACACACGATAACAAGTTACTGGCATTAGGTAGCTTTTGAGGTTAGCAAAGTCGTTAAGGTGTGTCGTTTCCTCCGAAATATCCGGAACGAATGCTCACCGCTGCAATTTTGCTGACAAATTTAACGCTGCTAGGTTTCCGGCTTTCTGCAGCGTTACTGCTTTCCTGGTTCCGAAAAGCCTGAAGAGTGCGGATAATATTCCATCGTATTCGTATGTTGTCCCTCCGTCCGTCCGTTTGATGTGACCTTGATTCTATAGTTGCATTCTAGTTGCACAAGTTCGCCCACCTCGAATTTTATTACACGAATAATTAGCCAAGTATATCAGCTCTCATACTCATAAATTCAGCGATTTAGTGCAAGGGGAACACCTTCAAATTTGTGGTAGAACAGAGCTATGGTAGAAAAAATGGCGATTTTCCACCAACTAGTATCCGTATTTCAGAAACGCGGTGAAAATGGGTGCCAAAGTTACTATTGAAAGTCACATAAGCGCTTTCGATTGATATGAAAATCATCGACCTTGGATGACCTTGCACGGTCATTGCGCACTCTGCTATGTACAAATATTACCATACAGTGACATTAAGTACTTTATCGGCTTTCCAGTGACCTTGGCTTGGCGTGCCATTTTGTGCTAAAATATGTTTCTGCAGACTGCATCGGTTTGACTTTGTCCGGATTATTTTTCCCGGGGCCTATACTTGGCGTTAATGCGAATCGCGATGTTATTGGAATCTTTACAAATTAGGCCAAAATTATCGTATAAGCTTAAGTACGACAGAAATATTCAGCATGGATTCTACTTTCTGTCGGGATACTGATTACTCGGAGAGTTAATTGTGCATGGGTATGTTCACGTGTAGCTGCTGTCTGCTTTCCCACAGCTTTTTTGCTTAAATAAATGCTATAAATAGGTACGCTGCGGATTACGGAGTGTCGGCTTGTGGATCGTGATTCGCAGAATATTTCGGACCCGCCGTCCGCCGACGGTCTGACTATTTTAATTTTCTGCATACTGTCAGCAACCTTCCGCTACATCAAGAAAACTCGGAGACAGTTGTGACAATATGTTTCCATCAGCAACTCAACGCCATTGCCATATATCGTATCGTCATCTTCCATATCAGCGAAGTCGCATTATGAATGAACGTGACTCATCTGCGAAGTGATCTATACCAGTTGACTGACATTGTGGACGGCTTATTGTGTCTTGACATATTTGAAGTTGCTTCAGAGTTGGAAGTCGGCGCAGAAAGACGTCTGAAGAACACAACAACAACAACAACGCATGGTGCGGGTCCTACCCAACGACTAGCTTGCCTCTAGACTTGTTATTATTGATTTAATTCTACTTCCGGTGTTGTTGTTTACATTTTATTTGTCAAATATTTCGTTTTCAGGCAGTAACTAGTCAAAAATGAAGAAATGTCGATGAACCGTGCGAATTACATGTCTTTAATACGCTGTTATGTGTTGTATGTAAACCGTTGCAGCTGACATGTTTTGTCGTTCGTGTGTACCGGCATTAGTACTGCTACGTTTAGTTGTCTTCTCATCATTAGTGCCACTAATCGATGGTCACCAGTACTTGGAAGGAATTTACTGCGGCGAAGATAACTGCTATGACTGTAAGTTATGGTAGTTTTTTTCAGATATAAGTTGGGTAATCCTGCAGTAATTTGTTCGTAAGCTATAATATGCAAGCTATGAGATTGCGGGTAAGAACACTGTTAAAACTTAGAGTGTGGGTTAAGGCTAGCACTAACCCTTATCATAACCCTAACCCTAGGACTATAGACCACTTATGTGTGAGCTGATTACAACTTGCTACATGCGAAATTTTGTAGCTTGTATGTAGCTTACAAATAAATTCCCCTAAACTGCAGGATTACCATAAGTTGTTCTGGCATGCCTCTGGGGTATGCAGATGTTCGGGTAATAAGATGTTTGGTCATACATGTCTGGGCGACAAGATTTTTGGAGGTGGACTTTGGGAGACAGAGGCCGAACAGTTGGACAACAGATAACATTTAGATACTTGGACGACAAAAGTGATTTCTGTAAGGGTTGTGACTTAGTATAATGATACAAATTTACTGCATTAGTTTGGAAAATGAGGCTTGTTTAGAAAAGTTGAAGATGGATGTAGTGTAGTTCATGCATAGATCTTAACTTTTGTGCAGCATTTTAAAAGTGTCCACAAACAAACAGTAAACTCTAATCAGATTACTGACTGTGTGTGTGTGTGTCTGTGCAACATTGCAGTGTTGGAAGTTTCAAGAGATTCTACAAAGGTAAGCTATGCTACAGTGCTCGGTATTGCACCATACAACTTTACAGACATTGTGTTCGTTGATGTTGGGTAATTGAACATTCCAGTTATATTTTGTTTTTGTTACATGTAACAATGTAGAGCCTACGTAAAAAAAGGTAAATCACCTATAGTCAACATCAGAGTGTCACAGCTCTGTGACCCTAGGGCTTGGTGCTCATCTCCGTTCACTGGCCTTGAGCCGGCAGTGAGCTGCAAACACAGCTCAGTTATATGGGCGGTAGGCCACACCTCTCTTATACTGCTGTTACCTTCCCAGCGGTTAGGCTGGTACCAAATTATACTGCTTGGTGACAGAGGCACGTGTGTGAACAACTTGCCAAGGGTTGTTACCTGGCAGTCGATCAGCCAGGAGTTGAACCAGCGATCACTAGTCCGACACGCTACCACTAGACACCAAGCCACACTGTCTAGACTGTAGTGAAGATCCAGCTTAGATATTGTGGTGACAGTTTACACAGATTATATACAGCTTTGTGTCAGTGACTATTCTTAAACAGTGATACAGCTGAACTTGTAACATTGTTTGATAGATGTTGACTGCTAGCTTTCAGTGATCCGTTATCACACTATATACTGTAACTGTCATCTTAGTGATGTCTGAATTACATGATACCATGTACTGTGTAGTACTGTATAATAATTGGTTGAGTTGTTATGCTGTTCAGGGAGAAATTGCAAAGGCATACCGACAGTTGGCAAGAAAATGGCACCCAGATATGCACAAAACTGAAGTAGGTACTTGGCTACATAGGAGCTTATGCTATGCTGTATTGAAAGTTGTATAGAACAAAGACTTAGCAATTTACTTGTTTTCGATGACACTGTGCCATATCTGAACAAGCTTGTATACGTCTTGCACTGGTTTATTGAATAATTGTCCAGCTTGGTCGTGATTTCATGGATGACAGTTATAGTAGTAGATGCTTCATTTGAATCGATAGTGGATGTTTTATTTCACTGGTGATTTTTTTGTGATCCTTCTCTTTTATGCCCGTTTACATATCTAGAGGTATTAGCTGGGGGAGGGGGGTGAATAGGTCAAGTGCTGAAGGCACGAGGAGTGACGTGCTGCAGGTGACAAAAAGGAGGGGTGTAGAGAGAGAGTATGACAATCCTGACTGGGGCGGTGTCTGGCAAGTGGGCTGTGCTTCCTCCCAGGAAAAAAACCTGCAAATTACATGCAGAAAAGGTTAAGTTTGGTGCATATTTTTGTCACAGTTTTGTACACTTTATGGCCTTCTGTAAACTAAATCAGACTACGTGACTAAGTTTGCTCTTGTTTGTATAAAATTTCGTTTTTAAATTAAGAAACCTAGGAATCGCTTTGGTTATTTTGGCAACTCTCAATAGCATTTTGTGCGCTGACATGAATATCTCGATGAATGTTAAGTAGAGCTAGCAAGGCCAGTTAACTCCTTCACCCGTTCGAGTTTATCGCCATACTTTTACTCTATGGAGAGCTGAGAAAAGTTTTCTCAACCCTGTCTGTGGAAGGCAATCGCTCCCATCACCCTCCCTATGGATCCCCCACTGTTTATTCCTACTTATGTACATGTCCTGTTGTTGTTCACTTGACCTGCTCTGGAGTTACCCCAAGTTAGGCTCAGTTCCCAAGGTAGAACTTCTTGGCATCGCTTTTGTGTGTTTTGTATGTTTATTCTTACTTTGGGCCAGTTTTTTTTTATTTGTTTTCTGTGTTTTGGTGTATTCTCTTCTTTTTTTCTGGGCTTGATTGTCAATACCAGGGCAAGTAATTGCCTGGAAATACTTGTCTCCAAGATGACTTGCTATGTGATGAGCGGATTTAAAATATCCTCTCAGTGACTGCTTGGTGATCACATTAATCACAATCATCTTTCTGATGTCTGACTTCTACGGACGAAACCCTGAATAAGTATTGACTAGATTGTGTGTGAAAGTGTTCAATTCACATTCACTGCTTTATTGGGACAAAGCGTTTCTCGTCTTTATTACCGTATATACTCGTGTATAAGTCGCTGCCACGTATAAGTCGCCCCCCTAAAAAGCGAGTCCTATGTGGTCTAAAATCGTTGACCCGCGTATAAGTCGTAGGTGGTTTTTGAGGGTTTGTAGCCAGCACTAGAACCGCATGAGACAACAATACGCAAACATGACTTTGTGAGCAGATTTCACAGCTTTATTCGCTTAGTCAACTGACCTGAGTAGACTTCTAAGTGCAGCGTCCCGGCATCCATCCAGCGTCCCGGTGGCGGTCGCTGTGACAAGGGTCCACTTAGTACAACGTCGGGCCTTTATGCTACTCTCCCGATGTGTCGGTGTCCTGGCATGTTTCAGTGAGATCGGTTCGACCAGTTGTAAAAATTTCTTTTTTATGACCCGTGTATAAGTCGCCCTCCCTACTTTTTTTTATCAAGATTTGGTCGTAAATTTTGCGACTTATACGTGAGTATATACACTACAGTATTAATCCTAGTACCACCATTGATCAGCCATCCATGGACCAACAGTCCAACATCTGCTGTAATACAGCAACAGTGCACACTTGAATCACAATAATGCTGTCTATTCTTATCTACTTCACTGTAGTGTCTGAAATTTTTTTTCTGCGCGTATTTGTTTTACGGAGATAGGGTAATTATATTTTGAAAGAGTTTAACTCTTATAAACTCTTATAACTCTTAACTAAAATATGTGTAGGATGACAAGGAGGCTGCTGCTGACATGTTCCGGAAGATTGCCACGGCTTATGAAGTATGACAGTACTGTAGATTTTGATTATACTTTAATTAGTTAACATTTTACTTGTGATAATGATTTATTAAAATCTTCATTTTACCATAGAGAGAAACTAGATACTAATAGTAGGAACTGCACTAAAACTTAACTAATCATTATAACCGTTTGTTAGAACTTAAGTAATTCAATCCTTTTGTTTCATTGGTAGTTTCTGAGGTGTCTATAATTACTCAGTAACCATCATGCATATATAGAGTTAATGCTGATTTGTGCTATTCAAACATATGGTATTATGGTAGATGTAGTTTTATTAGTTATTTTGTGTTGAATTACATGGGCTATGTCATTTCATTTATCAGGTATGAGATGTAACTGCATTTTTGGTTGACTTGATATTTTTGGAGAGTATGGGAATTAGATACTGGTGTAAATTATATAACCAGTGGTTGTGCAGTGTTTTCATTAGTTTTTCATACTGTATACTATTATAATTGGCACTTGTTGCATAAAGTGCATCATTAAAGGTGCCATTTGTGGCACTGGTGGAATATACTTCATTGCTTATTGCTAGGCAGTGTTTGCTATAGTAACATAAATTAACAAATTAAATAGCCGTCCTCCTGATTCAGAAATTAGAATTTATTCATGATATGTAGTGGTGTCGGTACTGGATGGGTTCTGGTATTTTTCACTGTTTGGGGACTATTCATAGTTTAAGTGACCGGTGCTACACACATCGTGATTAGCGAGATGCTCAGGAGTTACTGTATCATGCACCATGATCATTAAGTATGTTTTTTTTTTCATTTCTGTTTATACAGACGTTGAAGGATGAAGATACTAAGAAAGATTATGATTATATGCTTGACCATCCAGGTGCTTTGGCTGCTGTTATTCCTATGTAGTTAATACGACATGCTTGTTGTTACTTCTTCATGTGTCAGTCAGTTGCTACTCATGCCCATACATTACAGATATACAGAAGTTATATTAGGACTGGTGTTAGAGCATGTCGTTAATTAAATTTTGGCAGTTAAAAAAATTACAGTTAACAATTTTTATTGGCTGCTTGCATAATAACCAACTGTTAGTATGCCGAAATGCACTGTATAAAGTTATTGATAAAATTAAAAAAAAATTTGTTATTGTGTAGAGTTTTGGAAACCACTGTTGCCTTCTTCTGAACGATGTTTTTTGTTTGCCGCTAGATTTTGCTGTGCCATACTATTATGAATTTATATAGCATATCAGTAACTGTTTCATGCTACATAATGAAATATGTACTAAAATTATGTATTCTGTTGGATTGGATTATTTCAGACGAGTTCTACTACAATTACTACAAATATTACCGACGGCGAATGGCACCAAAAGTTGATGTTCGCATTGTTATTGTGGCAACGATCTCCATCATATCCATTGTGCAGGCATGTCATACTTTTCTGCTGTGATTCTGTTTTTTTTTATAGTTATTGTAACTTATTGTAGGAAACATGAAATGTCATTATACCCTTTATTGCTTTGAAGCTGTTAATTGGGCAACAGGCATCTGTATGGCATAAGTCTTGCTAAAATATTTTCCAATGTTTAATTTTATGGATCCATCCATTCTTACCCGTTGAAGAATTGGCCTGGCAAACAACAACTGAAAGGAATATGAAAAATCACTGAGAGTTCAAACGTTTTTTTTGTTACTTTATTTCTGGCTCTTTATAGGAATCACGCTGGTAGTAAATATAGGATCTTCTCAAAAAGTCCTGCATTTGAAAGAATTACGAATCGTGATCTGGATCACCACTTAAATTTAATTGATTGTTTCCTGAGCAGTGACTCAGTCTTTCATAAATGTCACCAAAGTGCATTTCTAACTTGTGAGTAATCGTGCTGACAGATGGCCAGACACAAGACAACCTCCTTCCGTCGGCAGAGATAATGAACTGGGGCCACATTCTCAAAACTTCTTAGGAAGATCTTAGGCAGATTTCTTTTCCTAGGAAAGGATCCGCATTTTTGAAACTTTTTAGGAAGATCTTCCTAAGAAACTGGGGTGCTTACATCACGTGGTCTGTATAAGTGCATCTGATTGGTTGAACTAGTCTACAGAGATAAAATAAGAAAAGAAGAACTTCTTAGGAAATGCAAAGAAAGCGTTTGAGAATTCGGATAATAAAACTTCTTTGGCATTCCTAAATCGTCTGACGTTGGAAGATTTTAGGAAAATGTTTTTGGAAAGTTTCGAGAATGTGGCTCCTGGAGCGTGAGAGCTGTGCTGAGACCGTGACTGTGTAGTGTGTTTTATGCTTGTGAACTCCAGTATCTGAGTGCATGGAACAACTACAAGTTTGCCATTGACCACATCGTCCTGATGCCTAAGTATCGCATGAAGGCACAGGAGATAGCCAAGACGGAAGGTCTGCTTGACAACAAGAAGAAGAAAGACAGGACAAAAACCAAGGTACCCTATATGTTTGTTTTTGCTTTACATATTTGGGCTATATGCATAGCATCAGTGCTATCAGTTCAAAGTTGCTATGCTGATGCTATCAGCATCAGTTCAAAGTGCTACACGGACTTGCACCGACGCACCTCGCCGATCTGTGTCAACCAGTGGCATCAGTTGGCAGCAGACAGAGACTGCGATCTGCTACTCGCGGCGACCTCGTCATCAGCCCAACTATCACGCACTTTGGTGCCCGGTCATTTGCCGTTGCAGGACCCAAAGTGTGGAATCAGCTTCCAGCAGACATTTGTGCAATTGACTCAGTCAACTTCTTTAAAAGCGCTCTAAAGACATTTTTGTTCTGCTGACTATTTGTATAGACCAGACACGTCGCGCCCTTGTAACTGTTTTGCCATGTTACGGTGCGTTAGAAATTGTCGGTGTTATTATTATTATTATTATTTTCAGTGGTTGTATTTAACTGCTGGTCCTTATACTCCCAGGTCTGGTAGGCTGTGTATATTTGCTTCTGTCACTATTCAGCATAATTACTGTACAGACAGTATTGTTTTCAGTTAAGTTTTTTCTCTGTGAACATGATAACTTATGAACCGCTGCACTTAGCTTGATGAAATTTTGCATGAACGTGGACCATGACAACCTCTAGAGGCTTGTTGAATATCAAGGTCAAAGGTCAAGGTCACTTGGGTTTTTGTGCTTTTTTGCATGCATGATACTGTGGCTGCCCGCGGACAGTACTTAGC
>Ga0209052_1000673_pt1 | contig 11210 bp, 15 predicted proteins | sample WorMetHEROISLAND_2_FD_187409 | JGI IMG/M metagenome (GOLD analysis project Ga0209052, IMG submission 187409) | Marine gutless worms symbiont microbial communities from Max Planck institute for Marine Microbiology, Germany - Olavius sp. 4 HERON... | ecosystem: Host-associated > Annelida >...
TTTAATGCACTGTGCCTTTGACTGTTTTTATGAGATATAATATTTTGCATGGCAAAAGCCAATGCTATACTGTTAAAGTTTGATATTTGCACTAAGTGTGTTGAATACACTAGTTTCTTTTTGATGCGATTTGTGCTTTGTTGTCGTGGAAACATGTATCCGTTGACAACCATGTGATAAGCTAAAGTCCTATAGCACCATCATATTTGTTAGGTCTGCATTATTTTTCTTCCACTGTACTAAAGCTGTATATACATAGGTTAGCCATTGTTAGTCCTTCACCTATGGTTGTCTCATATTGTGAAAGCTTGCCGCATTATAATAGTGGGCATTTATTACGAACGTGTGTAAATATGACCCATTTGCTCATTTGTAAATATGGTATCTATTGGCTGTTATAGGTAGTTGCTTAAGTGCTGAATATTCGCTATAACTATAGTAGAACTTTTCATGTATAGAGATTAATGCTGCATTTTATGCTTTACGCATTGTTATCAGTTCGATATTTTGTGACTAGTAGTTAAAATAATGTATACACACATGCATATATACATAATTACATATATCTGTTTACCGTATGTAGAGTTCTGTGTGGAATCATTGTTGAATCATTTAGTGCTATAATATGTGCTGCATACTGTGATGACATAATATAATTCTCCATATCGCCATTCCCGAGATGCATCATAATAATGTGTCTGAGTAAACACAAATACTAATTCTATGCTACATGATGAGTTTCGTTTGGTTGTTGTTGTCATTATTTTTATGGAAGTTTATGGCTGGAAATACATTATTACCGGACTGTTAAAAAAACTTTTAAAAACTTAACAATAATATTGCCAAGCAGTCTCAAACGTACGCAAATTTACATAGCATAGAATAAGTATTTGTAAAATTTACTCAAGACACATTATTATGATGCATTTCGGGAATGGTGATAAACCGAATACAGTGAAGTTATGCCTTGGCATGAAAGCAAATATTTTTGGCCTTAGCTTTTGTGGCCTTGATCCCTTGTTGACGACTGCCTGCGGTATAGGATTTTATTCGACCCTTATCTGTAAATTTTCTATGGAACACACTGAACCGTTTTGTCATGCAAAACTTACCAGTGAATTTCGGTGACTAGCATTTAGAGATGGGCAGTAGCAGCTGCATAAAAATTTCATGAAATGTTTGAAATTTTCATAAGGCTTTTTTTGAAAGTCTGCCATCATTGAACGTTTATTGTGAATGTATTTCAGTCTAAGCTTAATGTGGCAAGCTTCTTAAACATGGTTTTAGCTTAATATTCACCCAATATGCATAACTGATCTGGTGATTTGTATTGGGGGAATTATTTATGTAAAAACGAAACATGGTAGGTAGGTCATAATCTCGGCCAGTAATACTTCATGTGGTTCATATACTGCTATCAGCACTTAACCAGTACTAACGGCATAATAACCACAAAATATCCACCATGTAATCTGGTACACTGATAAATGCTAAACAGTACAAGACACCTAACTCATCGATGGTGATATGTAGCTTCGAAAGTTTTGAAACAAAGCATAGTAGTGTTACATTCAGAGCTGCATTAAAGATACTGTATGCTACCTGCAAGATTGTCTTCCAGCTTGTCATTTCAGATGATGTTTCTTTCTGTAATTACAATAATTTTATGGTTGCTTGCATCTTCGTGCAGTACACTAAACATGTTGCTCATTAAATGTGCCTTTAACTTGTGGCTGATATTCAGGCCGTGGTTGACTTATGAACTGTTTAAATCGCCAACTCGTTACATCATGTAAAAGTGGTTCTGACATCCACCTATTTGTTTGGGGCATAGTTAGATGGCATCTTTTATGGTTACTATTACAGCCTAGTTTCAAAAGTTACAAAGTGCGTAACAACCTGTCCAAGGATTTTACAGAGCCGCATTCTGGCATGGAATTGAACTTGTGCGTGTGCTAATACAAGTTTGATATTCGTTGACAACTTTGTGCTGTTTCTATCAACTTGACGTGATGTTCTAAATGACTGCTATCTATGATTAGGAGAATTAATCATTTTGAAGTTCTTTTGCTGTTGACTACTACTGTATTATGTTTTAGAATTGCATTTGCCTTCTTGCCATTATGCACTGAGTATGTGGTGCTAATTATGCTTTCTGCGGGTAATGTATTTTAAGCTGTTAACATGTGTTGTTTACCACAACGGCTTAACGTGTGGTTTTCTTCTTCACAAATAACATACATACATATGCATACACCATAAACAGTAAGTTTTATCTGACAAGCTTTGTCTCTAACAGTTCCCTGACTTCTCGTCTTTTCCTTACATTTCTGGGTTTTTCATACAGTTTATTTTCCCTGCCATCCGTAGTCCAAACACTGAAGTTTTGCCTCGGCTATAGAAAAGCAGTTACCAACTGATGCACAAATGCAGTTAATACAATGCAACTATATAAAACCACGTCGGCACAGTGCTGACGTACTATGCGGCCATCCGCCTAGGCCTGTGCAACCCTAATGCTAACCCTGACCTTTGACCCTGATCTGAAAACTGACCCACTGGGTTACACTGAGAACAATCACACCAGTTTTGTTTTTTGCACCTTTCTTGCGACACGGACCCGTATGGGACAGACAGACAGACAGGCAAGACCCACAACTTGGCCTATTAGGCCTAAAAAAATTGGTTGTTTCCGGACACAATAGGCTCGGCAGGTCGGATTTCTTTTAGTCTGACAATAGTGCTAAATTATGCTAACTAATAGTATATTCACTTCTCTTCGTTGCCTTCTATTCTCATTTTACTTTGACATGTTTTGTTATTTTTGTGGAAAGATGATGCATGATGACTTATTGATGAGGAAGCAGCCAGTCCGCAACAGAAATCAATCCCAAAAAATTTTGGCCCAATATAATTTAAAAACTAGGGTTGGTCGGGTTTCCGGGAACAACAAAATTTTTTTAGGCCTTAGGCCACATAATAAGCAATGGGTTTCATGTGGCATCTGTTAGTGCCTGCTGTTCAGACTTATGGCGGACGACGGTGCTGCCATCTGTCTGTTCAATGTAGCGATTGCCATCCACGTCAATAGCAAAGTTATCCACGCGACGAGTGTTGAGAGCCGACTCAATGGCAGAGTCCAGCTTGTCAACTGTGATAAAGTCCACTGCATCCGCCTGTCATTGACACACGTCACAACACAATAGCCTTCAACTAGCTCAGTCATTGTATACCAAGAGTGACAAGAAAGCCCAGCTAACGCAAAGGGAATGCACGACAGCAGTGCATGTATGGTGGCCCACTGCGAACGAATGTAAAATCCGTAAAAAAACCTCTATTTTAGTGCTCAAGGTCATTCAAGGTCATTGCTTTCGGTGTCAATCGAAACCCGTGTATGACTTCCTATTAGTGATTAATTGTAACCTTGGCCCAAACTCGCACCGTTTCCGAGATATGGCCAGTTACTGGTTCAAAATCGCAAAATTTTCCTACCCCCTCTCATTTAGGGGCCTCGATTGGGGGTGACCCCTATGGAATTTTTGGAAAAGCGTTACAGATCCTGAAACTAGAGTCTTTGGGACAGCCAATGGTGAATATTTGATGATCCTAGCTTGCACCGTTTTTGCCTGATCCACCCGTGTGACAGACGGACAGACAGACGGACAGAATTGCGATGGCTAAGACGCGCTATAGCAGTTCCTGGTGTCGCATGTAAAAACACCAAGCCAACAAGTCTTTGTCGTACTTCCTCAGATTTTCACAAATAACTGATACTGAAATGCTACGGCGCCACTCATCCATAGCACAGGGGCACCATAATATACAAACAGTCCAGCTAAAAAAAATAAAATAATATACAAAAATTGCCGGAGCTGACATTAAAACACTTTGGGGCACACGGTTGAAATGTTTATGATACAAGTGGGTCACTCGCATGTAACAGAAAATCCACAAAAAGTGATCACTAAAAATTCCACCATGTCCCAAGACAAGGTGGGAGTTACAGACCATGTGACCCGAATGATCACTATCCCAGTGTCAGTGCCAAGAGACCTTAACACCAAAATATATGTGTGCATAAACAGACAATACATCCATAAACTTATTACATATTTAGGCCTAGTTTTTTTATTGTTAAGTGCTGACCTCCAGCACTGTAGAAAACTGTTGTGCTTGGTTGTGATTGAAATAAACAGAGAAAGCTATGCAGGGAACTGCTATGGCTCACACTAACCTTGACTTTGCGAACTTGCTCGGTTGCAAGTTCTTGTTTTTTCTTCTTGACTTCCTCCATTTCTATCAACAGCTGCAATCCTTGCTCATCTTTCTCACGTGCTTCTTGCACAGCCCGCTCCTCCCTGAAACATTCAGACCCAAATATCTTGCTCATTCATTCAGTCAATGTTCACTTACTGTAAAACACTAATTATTCGTGCACATCTAATTTTCGCGAAATTTGCGAATAGCCTAAAATCGCGAAATTAAATACCTGCAAAATTTTGGATTGCCCATCACTAGTAGGCCTCTTTGCTACAGTAGTCACTTAAAACTTTACCTTTCAAAGTAGACCATGGCAAAACGCCAAATTAAAATGCAGCGAAATTTCTAGACTCTCAAATTCGCCAAATTAAGATGCAGCTAAAATATAGTGTTCTACAGTAATTCATCTCCAATCCACTAAACTTTCACAGCAGTGATAGCACACTATCATATGAACAACTTGCTGTGTTTAGACTTCAAGCTGCAATCTTAGTTACAGGGGTTAAACTACTATTACTATTACTACTATGCTATTATGTCTATTAACAGCTTTTCTTTGCTCCGGGTAGGTCCCATCCACAAAACCACATTTTTCCAGCCTGGATGTCCTTCAAGTTGCCCAACCAAAAGCATCAAAGCATAGGGAAACCATATAGGCAACCTCAAAATCAATATGAGTTCCATTTTACATGCACAGGCATTAAATGTCATACAATCATATGACCTTGACCACTGAGTTTTTACCACATAATCACCCATTCTTTTGTTATTTTTGATTTTCTGTGTGAGCTTTCATACATTAGCATCACTGTGTCTAGATTTCAGGAAATCACAGAAAATCACTGCATGACATTTTGAATGTTTGGCCAGCACGGATTGTAACAAGAATAATTCAAGCAACAAACTGACTATCAAAATGTTAAATGCAACAAACAACAAAAAAACTAAAAACGGAAGTCCACCACAAATTCAAATTACTTACAAAAATAGAATATATAACATTTACCGACAAACTGGAAAAAAAACTGAAAACAAAAGTCAAATTTGACATCTGTCCACTATAGTTTTAGCATATTTGAATTATATACTGATAGCAGAATATATATTCACCGAAGCGCGGCAGACTGGTGATTAAACTTGTCATCTGTTCAACAGCCCAGGCATGATGCTGCTCATCTGCATCCAGGTGAGACTGATCTGAAAGCTTTGCCTCCTTTGCTGCAATTTCCTCCCGAAAATAAACCCTATACACAATACAACAACAGAATTTACACATATCCGAACTAACATCATAGATCTGGCTTCATATTTTTATTCTTTCATTCTTAATGATAACAAAAAAAGTCCAATAGTCTTTGTCAGAACACAGTGAAAGTAAAACCACAAAAAGACAAAAGAAGCATTGGACACAGATAGATGCTATGTTGCTATATGGGTACACAAGGCTGGCGGTGTGCATTAGTAACATTTCATGAAATTTTTCACGTTTTTTAATACGTTTTGAACGTTTTCTTGAGGATTTCTGAAAAAAAGAAGTGCATTAATATAACACATTGCAGCTGCGTGCACGGCCAGACGTTTATAACTTTGAATACACACTTTCTCAGACAAATTAAACATAATCGAACAAAGTTCGATTGATCTTATCATGTGCCAAATGAAGAACATTAGTTTCATTTAATCCAGATGAGCCAGTATACCTGAGCGCCTTGAGAGCTGTCTTGTAGCGGCAATGGAGCACGTACAACTTTGCTCGTTCTTCCGGGTCTTGTGGAATACGTTCTTTGACATCGAATAGCTTAGTCGGCGACAGAGGAGTCCAAGGTACCTTCCTGTATCTTACAAAACAGCTCGGAACTGGCCTAAGTGCATGTCCAACCGGATAACTAACTCGTGCAACAAACGGATGTAGTAACGACTTGCAAATTTGATGCAGCATTTTTAATAACAAATTTATATAAAAAAAAAATTCGTAAACAGTAAACACCTGCTTCATAGAATATTTAAAGCCACGCATTTAATCAAAAATTACTGTAGTGATGCGTCAATATCAATTATTGTAAACGATAATTCATCATCGATCCATCGACCTCAAACAAATTAGCGACAGATGAAAAATTAATAAAACAAACAAAGATTGAAAGTAAATAAACAGCTAGTATTTTGTAACATAACAACTGCGGCCCTTTTCACTTCAATAAATATGTTATCGCCAGCACTAAATCATGATTTTTTATGTGTTTTACTTTCCAAAGGTCTGAGCACGCCTTCACTGATATATAACTGAAGCCGCTCCAATAGAAACTTGGGCTAACAGTCACTTTTACTCAAGAGACTGACACAAAACAACAACAGTCTTTGCTTCATCCACCTCGGTAGACCAATCAATAAACAGATCGGATAAAAAACCTTCAGACAAAATAACTACCTGAGGCACTAACATAAAACATCACAATATAAACTTCAGCAGGTATAGCAGAAAATAGTGAATAATAAGTTCACTTACAAAAGCATTCTTTCTATTAGTGAGCAAGTACAGGGTGAACCAAACTAAACAACATAAAGCATCAAATGGCACAATGCCAATATCATCTTAATTGCTTGTACGTGTCAAAAATCATCCAATTCTATAGATGCGTTCACTTGTTACAAGCAAAAATGAAAGTTGGTGTCATTTAATTGGCCCACCCTGTACAGTCACATTGAAATATACAATGTATTGACGAAAGTATGAAACTTCATGATAGCTGACACAACGACGTAACGTCAGGCCAAAACAGCTCTACTCAGAATATCTTTTTTTCATTCTGTGATCTCACAACCATCCAAACTACTTATCGTTGAACCCTGACTATCAGGGTTCAGAAAAACCCATTTTCTTAAAAAAAGCCCAACCCAGTGGGTTTTGGGGGTTTTATTGGGTTTTTTGGACAAGCAGGAAAAAATATGTAAAATAATACAAAAACTATTGCTTGTTATATATCAATCTGCATCAATAATTTAGAGTAACCACTGTACAAAGATATAAAGTCAGTAACTTAAAGCCTTAAAAGCTTTAAAAACAATAAAATATTGCATTATTAGTGGCATATAAAGTATAAACTAAAATTAGGTTAAAGTAGAAGTGTGGGTTTTTTAGGTGGGTTTTTTAGGTGGGTGTACCCAAAAAACCCACTGGGTTTTTTGTGTACACTGGGTTTTTTGGGTACGTACCCGGGTGTCTGAACCCTGCTGACTATGTTCAGTCCTTCTCTACTTGTCTGTTGTTACCTTGTCTCGACCATCGGACCAATAACCAGTTCCAGATTATACGAATCGCCTTTTTTGTTATGTTTCTTTATAATTCAGGAAAGCTGCTGACAATATCTATTGGGCATGTACAGTATATCAGTCTATAGCTAACACCGGTGGCGAGGTCTTAGGAACAAAATATCCCTCTTCCTGCTGCCTGCTGCTATCATAACGTCGTCCGTCCGTCCATCCGTCCGTCTGTCACCCTGCCAAAGCCACTGGACAAAACGAGGTGTCATTTAACAGGGACACTCGTGCAGCCCAAACAAGGGCCACGGTATCCCAACAGGAAAAAAAGATATGGGGGTTGGTTTGTCACGACGGTGCTGCGTACAAAATTACAATCAATCAATCAATCAATCAATCAATCAATCAATTCGGGATTTTTAAAGTGGCCTAAGTAACACAAACTACTGCTAGGTCCACTAGAGAGAGGTTAGGTGAAGTCCAATCCAGGGTTATAATCAGAAAAAAAGGATTTGGCAAACAAGTGACTTTTACGTCGCGGACGGAAGGTGGATAACGATTCGGCTGAAGTCACGTCGTCTGGTAGACCGTTCCATGTCAGTGGGCCGACAACCGGGAAAGCCCGGTTGGCTGGCGACGGTTGTCAACTTAACCGGCGGCACTGCCAGACGGTTGGTGCCAGCAGAACGGAGAGACAGAGCGTGGACTGAGACTCCGTTGTGTTCGCCAGGTGGCAGCATCTTTGTCGGTGGACGTTTGAGAGCTGTGGACGCTTCTAGTTGTTGCCACTATCGTCAGCAGACGCTTGCTGGGCAGAGTGTAGCTGAACCTGATGCAGTACTTTATAGTAGCCGGTCTCCTTGTGTTTTGGTGCATTCATTGAGCACAATTGAAGGCTGGTCACCGGCTGATGTCCAAACAACGTCCCAACGTGTTCTTCATACACACTCTTGTCTATCTTCTTGATGCCTGCACAGAAACCGCCACTGTACAGAATAAACTGAAGATGGCGATTTGGCTTAGTTGGAAACGTCGTCGGTCGCATCAACAAAGTTAATCAACGCCGGGCCCGGTTAGTACTTGGATGGGTGACCGTCTGCAGGAGGGTAAACCATCTCGGCATGTAACCAGCCACCCAGCACAACTCAGCCTGGCCATCCCTCCGTGGGTAGGCGCAAGGAGTACCAGCGAAAGCGGGGACGTAAACAAGCACACCGCGCGACGCACTAGCCCCGTATCCGTGGTCTCGCAGTGTAAACTGGTGTCTGGCTGAGAGCTAAGGAAACGAAGATCAGTGCCGCCCTAAGCACGGGCCTTATGGCTCGGGAAGGAATTTACGTTTTTACGTTATGAAGGCCGGGGATGTGAATGCAACAATGCATTTTTCACGCTGTGCCAGTCCAGCTGACTTGGGTTCATGCCAGCTTAATTGTGTTGAACCCTTGCCAGCTCAAGGGGCAGCAGAAGTGATGCAACAGACCAAGCTGTGTATGTGGACATCTTTTAGTTCGTTCCGCAGTTGTTGCTTTTTGGATGTTTTGACAAAAGTTGTGCTGCCACGTCTATGCACGAATTGAACCCATTTATTCACCATATTAAATTATAAGACGCAAAAAGCTCTATTTGACAATATGACGAGTAAAGCGAGTATAAAACAAATTACTGTACTGCTGCAATTCCCAAAAGTTTAATTTCAGGTAACAGCCCAAAATGGGTAACTTCAAAAATGCACCAGCTAAACAAAAGCGAGTGCAAATGAGCGCATGTACAAAAAAGTATGCACAGAAACTAACAAAAAAAACTGCCAACCTTGTTTACGAAGGCGAGGAGCCTTTGACAGCTTCATAATAGTTAGATGTGGATGAAAAGCCTTTGAGTCAGAATACGTGGAGAGTAAATCTTGCCGTTTGAAGCGATCAGCTGCCAGATCTAACAGAATTCACACGAATGTTCTTTGCACAAAAACATTTCGGCCGATTGCCACGGCCCTTTGCAACCTAACGCTAACCCAGACCTTTGACCTGACAATTGGCCCACCGGGTCCTCCTGATTTGGGAAACGTTCACACTAATTTTGGTCTTTCTGCACCTTTTGTTTTCAAATTTCAAGTTAGGGCCAGCACAGAGCAGTTGGACGGACGGGCAAGACGCGTAATATGGCCTATTAAGATGGCCGCATAACAATCAGTTCCCAACAATATAACCAGGGTTCAAAAAAACCGTTTTTTAATACCCAGTGGGTTTTTTTTGGGTTTTGGGGTTTTATTGGGTTTTTTTGGACAAGCGAAAAAATAGTTAAAATAATAGAAAAACTCAGTAACTTAAAGCCTTAAAAGCTTTAAAACAATAAAATATTGCATTATTAGTGGCATATAACGTATAAACTAAAATTGGGTAAAAGCTTTAAAAAATAATGCATTATTAGTGGCATATAAGATATAAACTAAAATTAGGTTAAAGTAGAAGTGTGGGTTTTTTTGGGGGTGGGTTTTTAGGTGGGTGTACCCAAAAAAACCCACCGTTTTTTTGGGTTGTACCCAGGTGTCTGAACCCTGAATATAACGATAATTCATATGCAGAGCTGAGGCTCTGTCTTGTCAAACTGAGCTAACTGGATGGGTAACTTGCGTTTGTTCATCAAATGATATCTCGGAAAGTACAAAGGATCTAAAGTTAAAACGTTTCACGCAGGCACAATATGGTGAGAGCCTGAGAAGTCACGATACCAATTCCACAGCCCTCGGTACTAGGCAAGGCTGCAGAGATGAAGGTACCCTTACTTTGTTAATATATGCAACAAATGTGCATACATGAAGACGACGGTACAAAGAAAACAAAACTAAACACGTGACACTAACCAGAGATATTAAGCAACTGTTGAACAAACACTATTTGACAAAATATATTATGAACAACAACATAATGACATACTAGTGATCTGAAGCAATTGATCAAATTCCTCGTCTGGCTGGACTTTAGCGAATACAACGGCATTCTGGAAGTGACCAATTCCAGAGATACAGAGAGTGGGCAGTTTTATTGAAGACTCAATAACAGCTTGACAACATTCATCAAGTGCAAGCTTCGCTCTGCAAGCAGCAGCATCAAAATTCTCCTTTCAGTGTTAACAGATAGTCCTAATTTTAATCTTGTCAGCAAATAAATCATCTTTCAGCTAGGGCAGAAGACTTGCCAAAATCACTGGCAAATTAACAGCTTGTTCCTATTTTCCACTTTCAACGCACTGCCCTCTGTACTTCAATGAGTCTGGGAAATGGAAGCTCACAACAATGTCTGGGATGGCAACCTGCTTAACTGAATAAAACTGTAAAATATCGAATTTATGCTGCTAAAAATTCACTCACAAGCATCCATAACCTTTTGACAGGCTGAAAATTCCATACAAACTGTTAAAGAGAGTACATGCACATATGACTTCAGAGTCTAGAGGACTTGATGCAGTCTGCCACCTGCCTCCCCGACTGTATCCAGAACTTATCAAATCTATGCAAATCACAGGATGCAGTCGAGGAATAGCTGCCAACAGCTGTTCCCCTGATCAATCACCAGATTTCTTTCAGAAACTCTTTAACATTCATCGATTTCGTTATCGGCGTTTTATTGTAGTTAAACAGCTTCGGTCTTGCACACACTTTTATTTTTATTTATTTGATTACATGCTACTAACATTAT
>Ga0209052_1000674_pt1 | contig 11209 bp, 6 predicted proteins | sample WorMetHEROISLAND_2_FD_187409 | JGI IMG/M metagenome (GOLD analysis project Ga0209052, IMG submission 187409) | Marine gutless worms symbiont microbial communities from Max Planck institute for Marine Microbiology, Germany - Olavius sp. 4 HERON... | ecosystem: Host-associated > Annelida >...
CATTTCTTCGCAGCGTGGTCTGTCGTCTGTCGTTTGTCACACTCGTGCACTCTGCTTAAACCGTTCGACGGCTTTACGTGCCATTTGGCAGATATTCTTGCAGGGTTTAATGACACCGTGTTAGATTGGGTTCCCTGACCCCCAAGAGAAAAGGGAGTTTGGGGGAGTTAACCCCCCCCCCTAGTCAAAAATTGCACTTGTCTAATTATGATTCACCAGCGGCAGCACCGATCGGCGATTTCGCCTCTTACGAAATTACATTTGACTTGTTTCGTAAAACGAGCAGCCGTATAAATACTATTAGCCTATTTACATTGCACGCGTCACAGCTCAGCGTGCCGTGCAGTTCGGCAAAGGTTATTGCTGCCGTTCTCGTTGCGTTGTTTGTGTGCCAGCAATAAGATCGAAAGCGATTGTCTGTCGCTAGCGGCTTTCCGTATAATCGATAGCGATACAGCACAACCCATCGATATCGGTTCGCCAAATTAATTTCGTCCGGAGTCGCTCGCTCGCGTAAATAGCAAACAAATTAACGCTGGCTGTGACTTGGAACGTTTAGACCATCTATACTGCAACATCAGCTGCAGCAGTACCGGTGTAGTATTATCGTTGTCGTATGCAATCGCTGCAATGTGTCGACATTGTGGAATAATACAAACCGAGGTATCGTAGTTAGTAGCAACAAATATTGGAACTGATTAATCTGGAACGACCTAGTTTTAAAAGCACGCGGGTATTTTGCTCAAACGCGAAAAGAACGAAATCAGATACCAGGATCACGACTGCATTCGAGAGCGGTATTAATATAAACAGGATTTCTACTTCCATGTAACCGTTGTAAAACGTTATATAACTAAACACGACCATACCCTGTGCTATGTAACAAATGCAGTGCACCCACTCACCTTTTGAGCGTTTAGTATAGTCATGTAGGTTAAGGTTCGAAATAAACATGTCATGTTCATACACTCTACATATTTGTTATGTTAGGACGACTTTTTATACATTTTCGTGGCTTACTACTTGGAACAAAGTTGCATTACTTGCAGTACTCCAGCTGCGAATAGAAAACCGAAGCCTTCTTGTAACAGTGTCAACCGCGTTCCAACTATAGGCCATAGCAGGACGCATGTAGCAAACTTTCACGCATTCAGAACTTCATCGAATATTAACTGATTTTTTACGCGCGACAGCACGTAGTGCTAAGCGCGTACTAGCTATCGTAATTCTGTCCGTTCGTGCGTCTGTCTGTCCGTCTGTCACGACCCGGTACCAACTCAAGCCCACATGAGATAGAGACCCCGCGTTTCTACCGTATGATAGCCTATAGCAAATTTGGTGCCGCTGGGTGAGGAGATTCCCCTCGAACGAGACCAGGGCATCAAAGAGGGGTACCCCCGAATAAATCGTTATTTTACCACTATTAGCTCGTATAGCGTGAGAACGGTTGCAGACAGACACAGACTTGCTGCTTATGATAACAAGCACTGTTGACGAGCTTTCCAGCGGTAGCAACATCGATGACCTTGGACGACCTTGAACCCTCCAAATATAGGGTTTTTAGTGAATTTTTCGCGATTTTAGGCTGCGACGCACATTTAAATAGTGAATTTTCGCCGAAATTATGGAAATTAAACTGATGCTGTCGCGCGTCTCGTGAGCATTAGCTCAGATTTCTTGTCAACATTCTTTCACATCTAAATCATTGGTAAGCTTGTAACACGTTATTTGCTAAAGATTCCATCTCATGCTGAACGCTTCATGAAATATAGGATGCACTGAAAGTTAGACTTTAGACTGCTGAAGTGACTGTATCTTACACGGTAGTGTAGCGACGCGTTTGCGGCGTGACGGGATCTGCAGCGATCACTTAGATGCAAATTTACTGCATTGTAGGCTATATCGATCTAAGAATTTTGAAAATCGGTTTATTTGTCGCAGTTATGACAAAAATGGGAGATTAATTTTTATTGGGCCACTCTGTAGACTGCAGGATAGGCTTAGTGTACATTAATGCACACTGTGCTGTGCAGAAACACTCTGACTTGTCATAGCATCATTTCCACGGACTACACGGCCCACGTGCGTGGTCGTTAGGGCATGTCGTAAAATTGTGCAGTTAAGCGTTTGTTAGTAGCGCAGTGTGCTGGTGGTCGATGCGGTCGGGCGGCTACAGTAGGTCTACTCATGGACCCATAGATTCATTAGCAATGAATCTAGGGGTCCATGGTCTACTGTATACGTCTGTAGGACTACCGGCCGACCATCTTCCACCCGCGTCGTGCGAGCAAGTCGACGTTCTACGGTGAGCTGGCGCAGCAGTGCGAGCTGCAGCACATCCCGTTCCTGTCGTACATGCCGTCAGAGGCGCACCTCATCACCAGCGCCTACAACGTCATCGTCGACGCGCTCTTTGGCTGCGGCTTCCGCGGTCCGACACCGGAGCCTGACATGGCTGCCGTCATCCAGACTATGATCAGGAGCCGAGTGCCCATTGCCAGCATCGACGTTCCTTCTGGTCAGTAGACCGGCCTATACGTTCTGCCCACGATTTACGCCCATACTCCGCTATACTTCGATGTGTTCTGGATTAGCTGTAGACTTTTGATCCGTTGTCGATTTGTACAACATGTTGTACAACAAATCCACAACAGATCAAAGCGAGTGGAGTTTGGGCGTTGTTCTTCATCACCGTCTATGCCGGCTGTTGTATTAGATGTTACGTCTGTCCGTCTGCATATGCCAGTCATTCGTGCACCTTACTAAGAATGAGATGTCATTTGGCAGGGATACTCGTACGTGTGGCCCAAAGAAACACTGCATTAGACAGGAGCCCCCGGTCCTCCAGGGAAAGGGAGGATGGGCTCGGAAACCCCAAATCCAAATTTGCATCGTGAATTGCAGCCATGCCGTTACAGATAGCGGAATGGTTTATGGACAGCCTGGGACTCAGCACCAAGTCGAACGGTACTGTCGGCGACTCCGTACGACTTTCCCTGCCCAGAATATGTTCGCAGCGATAACGTCTAGCGCTGAATGACTATGTTTCTTGTTATTGCTATTATGCGGTCATATTTGATTGCCTTGAATGACGCTGTTACGCTGGTCTGAACTCAAGATCGACACTCAGCATATATTGACAGAATTTCGCTGAATTCAATAATATTCCGAATAAATGCGATTATTGCCTGCAAGATAACGCCGGAGTAAAATAGATAGATGTTGAATATAACTTTTGAGATATCTGATTCTCGACTCATTGTGTCATATGTTATTTCTATGAATGAAAACTGTTAACAAAAAATTGACAATCGCTAACTTTGTTAACGGCAATTAGTTGAGAAAGCGTAGTATTATAATCTTAGTTGTCTTAACTTAATTATTCACGGCTTGTTGAGCCTTATTTGTAAAAGACTTATCAGAATGCTTAAATTAACACGGCAGGTCCACTCTAAGGCAGTTGATGACAGTTGGCTATATTCGATCAGTCATCTTGCAAGGTCAGTGGATGCCTACAGCGAGTATCACATCAATCATTATACGGAATAAAGACATGACAAATACGAGTCTTTAACGATGAAGTATTGCATGTGAAGAGTCAGGATAGTATTGCTCTTGCCATTAAACGAACTGCTAGCAGACATACGATATATAGCCAGTGCCGCAGGTGAGCGCCACGCAGATAAATGCGCCGTGGAACAACAGGCAGACAGAGGTTCCATTTGGCGCTGACCCGCCGCCTGTATACCCAACAGAACGGAAATTGGAAATGGAAATGCGAGCAATAGGTTGGGCGAGCAGCATCGCATTACTACGTGCCTTTCATACGCACCGTCCAGTCACGCTATCGACACATCTATTACCCATTTCATTGTTTCGCGTCATTTGCACTCGAGACCAGCGTACGCACTGCATCGTCGCAATTCTACGGTCGTTTAGACGCATTGAAAATTCCTGCTAACTAAGCAATTTGTGCTGCTGACACTTCACAGTATAAGTAACTCAATAGTAAATAAATAACATCAGTAAAAAAATATCAGTTTATGTGACGCATCGTCACCAAAAAGTCCATATTGTGTTTATTTGTTGCTTGTTGTATTTCTCTGCACTCGTTAAATGTCGTTTGACCTCTGCCGCGACTGCATTGGCGCTGCATGTAGGTTTACGCTGTCGATGCTCTTGACCGCTGGACGCCAAGCAGACGTGATTAGCCCGCTAGACAGTTTATCTATGTCAGAGTTGATCCAACAAGATCATGAATATTTACGCCGCGCAATTAGTGGCTCCATGTGTGTGTGTGTGTGTGCCACCGAGCAACTGCGTTTGTGCGATCCTACCACCCGACTGACGCTCCATTCGCATTGCATTCCATGCGTCCATCTTGCGTGTGCTTGCTGTAAAAACTCGAGAACGGACAGATCGCTCGTAGATTTGTGTTGTCTGTTTATTTACAAAAGTTTGCATGTCTTCATTAGGGGGGAGGAAGGGGGGGGGGCTCCAACTCTCTAGCGCCGGCACTGCATGTCTACATGACAGACTTTAACAGTATGTGACCTCGTTCTTGTCACAATCCGATATTTTTTCCTTTAATCTAGTTTTAATGCAAATTATTTAAGCTTATAGGTTGCATGCAGCAACCGCTTACAGAGTAGTAATCAGCATTCGGAATGTGGCAGACAATAAAATACGGCAAAATGGAATCGAGTTGCGCCGGTGTTTAAGGTAGCTTCCAGGGATGTTAACGAGGCCAGAATATGGCGAGAACGAGAACAGTTAAACAGTAAAATTTAACGTGTAATATTCGACATAGCAGTCAGCATAAACTGGTTTCAGTTAGAAGAATATCTAACTTTGAGAATTTACGTTGGGCAACAAATAAGTATGTACGTAACAAAGCCTTGATGCCAGGAGTCAGGAGGTATGACAGTGCGAACATTTTAATACATTTTGCATTGTCGAGGCCACGAGACCATGATGCATGAGAATAAGAACAATTTGATCAGTACGAGAACAAGACCATTAATTTGGCCTCGAGAACTTAACATTGGTGGTAGCTACTAGCTCGTAATGCGCGTGGTGTGTATGGCTGGTAGGGTGGATGGTCGACAGCGAGGCAATTCAAGTCACGTCGAGGGAGGATTCCAGTGAAACGTCGACCTCGGAGGCGTCAGGCGGCGCAGGTGCTGGCGGCAACGACCAGGCCCAGATGCTCCTAGACCCCGACGTGCTCATCTCACTGACGGCACCAAAGCGTTGTTCGCGCGGGTTCCACGGCCGCGGCCATTACGTCGTGCAGCGCTTCATGCCACCTGAGCTGCTGCGCAAGTACGGGCTGGGCACGGCGCACGTCGACTCTACCGTCAACCTGTTTGTACAGCTGAGTCTCGTCGAACTGCACGACAACACTAGAGGCGGCGGCGTCGGCGTCAACGCCTGCGCCGCTCAGCACAACTGCATGCAGCCGAATGCTAACTGACAACTCTTTCGACCGTTCTAACTCTTCGACTCGTTCACTGCGTCTCACTAATGACAAAATTATTATTCTTCTATTGTTACTGACTCGCCGCTTTCATGCCGCCGTTGCGCAACGGTGTAGAACAGCGCTTTAGCGAAGTGATGAAAACTGTCTGACCAGTGACCTGTGACCATTGCGCGTCTGCCAACAACAAATTAACTAAAAAGCTCCTTGAAGCCAAGAGCGTACTCATCGCATCGCCTCGACCATCGTTGAGGCTGATAGTTTTTGATGAACTTAAACAGTATAATAAATTATTACTTGTTTTAATTAATACAGAAGAAGCTCTGATAAGTAGTAGTTTATAGTTCTGTGTTTGTTTTCGTAGCACCAGCATCCATTCGTACAGTTTCTGCTTTGCCATTTGTCACAAAATTAAAGTGAATAATAAAATGCTAAAATATGTTAAAGTGTTCGAAAATAAACGTGGATTTTTTTTCTGCATGTGCACTGTGCGTGAAGTATGGCTCCATCCGCATCCGTGGGCGTCCAATATGCTAAACGTGTCTTATTTTCTTGTGGATATTAGCACGGCAGTCTGTGTACATAGCGGGCCGGAACCAGTGGTTAAATTGGGGGGGGGATCCCGGGGATCTCCGCTCCCCCACCTCTGATTTGAGATCCACCACCTCTGATGACAGACCCCCACCTCTGATTTTAGACCCACCTCATTTTACGCGGAGATCCATCCCTTGGATACTGTGCTTGCTTAAATGCACCATTTGACTTTTTTCAACTTTTCAACCATCGATCACCACATACAAAGCGTAGAAACTATCGTTGCCTACACGTATGCGTATAGTCTAGTAGTTTCAAACTTAGGGATCCCCCACCTGTGGCTGGGCAATTTAACCACTGGCCGGAACGTTAGCGGAGTACTAACTAGAGACCAAAAGTTTCGCTAACACTGAAGAGTGTGGTTGTTATTTTTGTCATCGTCTGTTAATATTGTTAATTTTAACAAGCCTAGATACATTTGCACAGATTAAAAGTCAAAACGATAACGCTCCGTACTGTAAGTAGCCTAGGTGTAGCCTAACAGTGCAATTATTGTCGTAAAACAAGCAGCTGCAGAAAGTTTATTATAATGTTCATCGCACGGGTACGTCACAGTTCCGTGTGTCGCATGCAATTCGGGCAAACAAATGTAATTGCGCAGAGCCTACATGTTGCATTCAGCGCCAGTCAGCAAAACCGTTTGTCAGTGTATTCACGTACACCTTGATTCTACAGAACTCATCTAACGTTCACTGCAGATTATTAAATATTCTCATTGGAATCGAAGACGTGATCAAAGCTGCGGACGAAAAGATGAAGCTGATAATGATGCGCTTAGGCTGACGACACCGCAGCAGCAGCAGCAGCAACAGCATCTGATGCAGTTTCCGTCTTGTTGAACTAAGCTGATCTAGTTATACAGAATGACTGAACTACACTTCTTTCATTTACACAGCCAATGTATTATTTTCATGAACGACATCAAATAAGGAGATGTGAGACCGCGATGGCCAACGCGAAAGGACTCTCTGCTGTAGTCCAAAAACAGGACCATTCGTCAAGTACGGCTGTTATGCCTGCATTCGTTATAAATTCGGTATTTTTAAAATAACGTTTAAAAGACTACTTAAAATACACAGATTAATCATGGAACAATTAGCACGTTTAATTTCAAAATTAACACACTGTTGCACTATAATGAGTATCAATAAAACGGTAACGGCACTAGTAATGATGACGACGTTGTGGCCCGCCGCTTCAGTACCGAGTATATTTGATATTATGCATCCTTTCAAAAAATTATATTTTTGATTGTTTCGTATTATTTTATTTCGCATATTTTTCAGTCGGCGAAAAGCAGCCAGCGACAATAGTGGCAAAACGAGCAATTCATTTTGGTCTTTCAAACTTAGTAAGCTGTTCTTCGACGACACTAAGCGGAATTGATAACATTTCCGATAGTCCGATAATCGTCAAATATTCGGTTTGGTCGGTTCTGTGCAGGTGCACACAGTAGCCTATCTCACACGTTGTGACAGCTAGGGTGTTGTGACTCTGCGTTATGTTGCGTCTCCGTTGTGTGCGACGTGCGACGAGTGCAGTTGCTGTGCATCCCTGCAGTTAACTGGACGAAGCGTCGAGCATTTCACGTAAGGTGATTGATAGGTCTCTTCGGTACGGAGGAACGGAATTTCGGCCTGTAAATATTCCTGCTCCGGCAATTGTTGAAGTGGACCAGATCCGGCCAAACAAGAATAAACTCGGAACTCGTCCGTTAAACAAACATCGACACTAGTAGCGAGAGTAGTAGTAGGCTAATACTATATTGTACTGCAGACCTATGGGTGCCAAACTATAGACGAAAGACTACGTGTGTATGTATATTGCAATATGTGACGTTGAGTTCAGTTCAGAAACACGATATTTTTGCTATCCAATAGTGGTAGTGCATTGGCGCGGGCCGAGGTGAAAAATAAGCGCATTTCACATAATTTTATCCTCTTTGCCATTTTTACAGCAAAAATTATCAAAGTTGGTAATAATTTGACGAAGTTCTGACAAAAATAATTATGCAGAGTTTTTAAAGACAGTGTAGACTTGATTTCATCAGGTTTTCTGCTTAAGGCCATATAAACTGCAAAACACCAGACAATTATACTGGTTGAACAACATTTACTATTAATGATTCACAATTTAAATGTGCTCATTTATTAGCAAATATTTTCATAATTCTTTCGGAACCAGGCATTGTTTCTTCGCGCGCAGATTGTGAGTGAAACAGCGTTCGACGTTAGTTAATCCAACCATCGTGACGAAGTTACAATTTTTCGCATAGAAACAGATCTTGTTTACATCGGCAGACGAAGAACGATGTCATTTAATAAAAATAATACGTGAGTAGACAAAAACTGCAAATATGATGCATCTAACGAGAGAAAACTCATATACCAAAAGGATGTCATTTTTTGGCCCACTCTGTACAATAAGCAAATATACTTAAAGGTTTTTTTACAAGTTCCGTGCGTGCGTGTTTACGAGCAACATACGTTTGCATCCGATGAAGAATATCTACAAATTCTTCACAGTTGCACTTCTTTATTTGTGCATTTTTACATCGCAACTGGTCAGCAATTAAAGTGAACACACTGAAAATAAATGTGAGACAACGAGCGGCATAAGATGTTTACGTGCACACATTTACATAACTATAGCTTACGTTCAACAATGAAAAACACAACTGACTGCGGCCCAAACTCCACTATTTTGATTTGTTGTAGACTTGTTGGACAAGCTAGATTTGTTCTAAGCTTTACGTTTTAGTTTTTAATGTGGACTTTTACAACATCTGGTAGATTTGCATCATTTGCTGTAGACTTTCGATTTGTTGTGGACTTGTTCGACAGTTTGTTGTGGAACATATTCTACAACAAATCCACAGCAAATCGAAGCAAATGGAGGTTGGGCCTACGTACGTGAAAACTACCGACATATACAGTAAAAGCAAAAAAACACGCTGCTGCAGTCTGTAGCACATAGACCGATAGGCCTACATCAAACAAACACATTAGCATAGCCTATCAGTCATGAAGACGACACGACAACAACAAATTCGATATCACGAACACTGTGGAACATAGAAGATCTACATTATTGTAACCTACTCGTATACGCCTAGAAAGATAGAACGTTCGTACGTTTTCTTCTATAGTTCTACGTACACAGTACACGGTGAGCCCAAAATAAGTGACTTTAACACAGTTTTTGCTCGTTTCATTTAGATACTGGCCAAATTCAACAGTTTCTAATCACATAAGTATAGTAAACAGAAAACGACATGCATAGAGGCAAGGACCTGCGCCCGTATACACCATCTACATCTACATCTACAAAGCTAAACACAAAGAAATTAAGGCGCGGGGCTTCATATGTCATAACTTGTGACCGGAAGCACTTTTACGGTCTTGAAATGGCAGATATGACAGAAATGACAGCTAATGAAAACAACGTGTTGACAAATGACAGGGATGAATTCGAGGCCAGCATTTTCAAGACCAAGGCCGAGGCCAGACCTTTTCGAAACCAAGGCTACGATTTCTTGTCCTCGAGTTGTTCTCGAGGTCGAGGACAGCTCGAGGACCCCATCCCTTGAAAGAATACATAACATGAATGCATCAAACGGAGTCTAAAAATAGGCTGTCTAATGACCTGTCTGCACGAAATTAAAACTGCAGATTCAGACGCTTAATTATGCACAGTCACAGTGAGACAACAAAGTGGATATATCATACATTGCACAGAGCACATTCATTACAAGTGACTAGAGGCCAAGGCGTCGAGGCCAAGGCCAAGGCCACCGTTTTTTTCTCCTGAAGCTGTCCTCGAGGACGAAAACAGTCCTCGAGGACCGCATCCCTGACAAATGAACAGTAATAACAACAAATAATTTGCGTAAAACGAACGACTAAGAACATACGACTGCACGCGAAAGCAGAAAAAAAACGCGGCGCGACTTTGCATAATTCGATTGAAGATAATTATTTTGACGACGGGGATCTTGGAGAGGCGTTAGTTGCAAGTTGTTCCACTAGACGTGGCGGCGATACGTTGACTTTGTCAGCGGTTTTGCTGACGTCACTGATGTCTGCGTGTGCTTGACGTCATCAGTTACGGCATGTCGCCTCTGATCTCTGTAACATGTCGACAGCAACGTCAATTCTAACACGCCAGTAATGAAATAACAATTAACGCTATATTGATGAATTTCTCCTGATACTCAACTTTTTGTAGACTTAACTGTAGATGCAACGTATGTTTTACTTGCTGGTGAGGTAAAAATTATTTTCAGTTTTTGCCTTCTGTAACAAAAAGTGATTTAAATATACAATATGCAACGGCCACGTTGGTAATCGTCAAAAATATAACAAAATATTACGATTTCTAACAAATCGCATTTTCGACGACCTAGTTTTTGCCTCGTCCTCTAATGTTCTACAACCGTGCAGGCCTAGGCCTACGTATCACAGAATGGTAATGTGACGCCAAATCAAAAAGAAAAACAACACGTGGAACAGAGTGCGGACGCGATCACCGATCACTCATACAACCAAGAAAACTGAGCTAATGCTCATTAGACGCGCGACAGCATCAGTTTAATTTCGTACGCAGGTTGTCTTGGTCTATCTCCAGTATATTTCAGCGAAAATTCACTATGTGTTCATCGCAGGCTAAAATAGCAAAAAAATCACTTAAAACCCATATTTTTGAGGTTCAATGTCGTTTAAGGTCATCGAAGTTGGTACCCTGGAAAGCTCGTCAGCAGTGCTTGTTATGATACGCAGCAAGTCTGTCTATCTGCAACCGTTCTCGTGCTAGATTAGTCGACAGTAGTGGAAATCGCACGTTTTCAAGGGGGTAACCAAATTTGATGCGCTAGTACGGAGGATTCGTTGAACCTAGGGGGTCGAAACTTGCACTCTTAAAATCTACGTTTAATGCTGAAAATTTCTTCGCATGTTGTCTTGGTCTATCTCCAGTGATTTCGACGCAGTTCACTCTTGAAATGTGTGCGGCAACCTCAAATCGCGAAAAATTCACTAAAAACCCCTATTTTGGGGGTTCAAAGTCGATCAGGGTCATCGATGTTGGTACCCCATGAAAGCTCGTCAGCAGTGCTTGTTATGATGCGCAGCAAGTCTG
>Ga0209052_1000675_pt1 | contig 11206 bp, 6 predicted proteins | sample WorMetHEROISLAND_2_FD_187409 | JGI IMG/M metagenome (GOLD analysis project Ga0209052, IMG submission 187409) | Marine gutless worms symbiont microbial communities from Max Planck institute for Marine Microbiology, Germany - Olavius sp. 4 HERON... | ecosystem: Host-associated > Annelida >...
ACAGCAGTGACGACAAATACACACATTTATTTTATATTTTTATGTTTTCTACTTTCCAGTACTGCAACATTATTTCTGCACAGTATACTTGAGCTAGGTGAACGATGGTTGGTTGCAGTTGATGGAATGTTGGTATTAATGTCACATCTTCCATGCCAGAGAATATGTCGATACAAGTGCTTGAGTGCTGAGCATGCCACAATCCCACTCACACCTTGCTCGGTCCATCTTTACACACAGCAACAGCAAAACATGTTTAAAGACATGCCAAACTTCCTGCTTGTTTGCAGGAGTATGCAAATATCTAACCATCTATTCACTGCCACTCACGATTGGCAACACAGTGTGAGCTGCAGCAAGAATTCAATGCAGAGGTGCATTGTTCTGAAAGAAAAATACAATGATTCCTAGAAAAAGCTGCAAAATTATGCATGGTGCATTATGCAGCCTGCACTCAATAGCTGCAAGAAATGTAATTGTCTAAAATTCTATGTAAAAAAATTAGCACAGACTATCCAAATACAAGTGAAGTAACATTCCAGGCATGACTCATGTCAAAACTAATAGCATCATCATATAACTAAATGTTAACTTTTTCAGTGAATTTGTACTTGCAAGAAATAAGCAAAAAACCATTAACAATTAGTTTTCAGATAAATATATCAACAAAGGATAACATAAGAGAAAATATATATCTCCACAGGTGATAATATAAAAGAAATGCAATCACAGACAGTTTAAATGACAGTTGTGTTACACAATTGACGTCATATCACAAAAACCAAAAAAGTGTCAAATTACTCATTCTTTGGCACAGCAATCAAATTAAGCTAAATGAGTAAGTTGGTGGGTTGGAAAGTTTCATTATTTGCAATCACAAGTAAGAGATCTTATGTCACACGATATCTTTGGAACTACAACAGATATGATGTTGAAACTTTACAACAGGCGTACAGTGCATGTCTGGCAGCATAAATATCATTTGTTCCACCTCAGCTGTGCCGAGGACTCTGGCACCATAGGAACCTTACAGTATGCTTGTACAATATAACAATTAAACAGTGATTAAATATGAATTAGCAACAATACAGAAAATTAAAAAAGTTGGTATGTACTGACTGGCAAATGTGTTCATGTAAACCCAACAGCCAAGGTATTCGATCCTGGAATAACATAAGCTATGCATGTGTTAGAACAGCATTTAAAGCAATTTAAATATAATGTTTCACTAATAATATATTATCGATGTACAGCACATATACTTTGAAAGTCCTATCAGATTTGACCTAATTTACATTGTCAAATTTGGCTGTACATGGGACCAGATTTGGTACGAAATTACAACATTTGCATAATAAATGGCTGCATAAAATGGTAACTCAAGTAATACAACACTAACTTGAATATACATTACAATTACTGAGACTCGCACAAATGATGACAATGCAGTCACTGCTTTTAGCTTTAAACAGTCCATCTGTGCAGGCTCTGCTGAAATCTGCCACAGACAAAAAAAAATTTGCCAGAGCCGCATTTGCAAATAAACTGGCAGATAGAAAATAATTCAGAAGCAATACTTGCTTCATCGGTGAGAGGAATGCCTTCAATCATTTTCTGTTTATTTGCAGGAGGATGATAGTCATCTGCATCCACAATTGGCCATCCCAGCTGTAGCAAATGCACTGCAAATTATTAGACAATGGCTTTCGGATGTAGTTATCTTTGAATTTGTTTTAATTAATAAACTGGAAAAAAACATTTTCAGTCTACAAACATTCACTAACTTGAAAACATTAGCCCAATAGTCTGCAATCTAAATTTTAGGTCAACAGGTGAATGTGATGTGCAATAACTTGCCTTGTGTGATAATGCTTCTCCAACTGTTGTTCTACAACACAAGTGAAGCTTAAGTGATGTGGCAGTTAGGGTAACTGGTATATAATTACAGGCTGGCTGACTTGTACATCGCACCACACTAATCTAATCTTATTGTGCTAACAAAGCAGTTTATGCATTACCGAAAACAAGAAAACAAAAGTGCATTGCATTGTAGTTAGTGTCATATTTAACACAATATATAGTATCGTTTGACATATTGCAACCGTACAGACTTTGCATTGGTCTTGGGATTACAATATTGTAAACAAACCATCCCATGATATTTGTTCGATAACGGTCTGATCGCTAATAAAAATGTGATTAATTCACGATCAGCGGAGACAGTACAGTAGGCGGTTACTAGCAACGCGTTATATGGCATGACAGTCAATGACAACTTTTCTCGTTGAAATAAAATAATTTATTCGTTATCAGTTTATCATTTTATGCCTAATTCGATCCACGACAATAACCAGTATTTACTTTCCACTGCCACAAACACCTGCTAAAACTACAACAGTTGACATTACGTTGTTTACACATACGCTTAATCATACCTACGGTCTTTACTAAACGTAACGTAGTGATGATATGAGTCTACGAACGTAACGTGTTAATGGGCACTAGTTCCTAGTTCGATCATCTTACATGTACTACTTTACTTCTTAGCTCATATCGGTGCTAAATTTTATATAATTATATTACGTCTAGTGTTAGTTCCAGTTATTTCCAAGTTCCAGTTATATAACTATATACAAATCGGTTGTCATAGCAGTTAACTGATGCTGCAGTAACAATGTTCTAGTTGTAGTTGTAATTGCAAACTGTTCCAGATGTTAGTTATCCTGCATGTAAAAGTATATTTTAAGAGATCAGATTGGCTTCTTTGATTTTCTATTTTGAGAGTATAATGTAATGGCAGCATACAGCTGAGTTCTGACATAAACTGAAAGCTCACTGCCTGAAGAACGAGATCGGCTCTGGCTCTATGCTGCTAAACCCAATGTGGGACTCCCACACCAACAAGACAAAGCTCAGTTACCTACAGAAGTGATAAGCCATTTATATTAATAAATGCAGCATTTCTTGGTTAGTTATGTAAATGACTTAGTTATCTGTTACAGTTATTACACAACATTTTCATTCACATTAACATTTAATGACAACAAACTCACCACATTTTACATTATTGTATATGGTAGCTATACACTAAGAGAACGAAAATTTCCACCATATATACATATCAAAAATGAACAAATAAACCAAGATTAATAGCCCTAACCATCCCAACTGCAGATGCTATAAAATTATTCACGAAAGAAGAAAAATGATCCATACCGTCAAACTCAAAATTCTTCTTAATTTGATTTCCCACTCTTTACTGACCAAAAAATCCAGGACTTTTCTATGACAATATTCAGGTTGTAGTCCATTGCAGAAAATTCAGCATGAAGAAAAAATGAGGACGTTAGCTGTTTAGAATTCAGATTCACTTATTTACATATTGTCTCTATATGCATGCAGTGATTGTAGAAGTAGTCTAGAAGTTTTTCAGTTCCAGGAGCTCTCTCTCATTCCCGGTCGGGGGGTGGGGGGTCACCACCCCAATCCATTCCAGGTAGCTCCAGAGACGTCGCAGATCGGTTGTGAAGGTGTCTCCTGGCCAGGTGTCCCTCCTGTTCCAGGAGCTTGCTGCATGACTTTCAAGGATATTGTTCCAGGACTTTCCAGGACCTTAACCTTTAATTTCCAGGATTTTCCAGGACCAAAGTGATTTTTTGATCGATCAGTACCTGAAGAATGATGATAGAAAAAAAATGTTGTTCGATTGATAGTCTACTTAACGCAAGCAAATACGATAACTTGTACACACAATGTAACAGTCAGTCATAATGCGCTGTATTCTCAACATCTAGACAACAATGTTGGTAGCAATCGTTTAACATGTAGCAGTTAGCAGTTACTCATGAATTATCCAGATAGTACATGCCTTAATAAACATGCAATTAGTTTCCATAGCTTGTTTGTAATCTGACACAATGTCCACCCGCAAACTGTTGTGAATTAGCCATTCACTATGCCACCATATTTCTGAAGAAAATTGGTGTCATGTCCAATTATGTTGACAAACTCCAGACGCCTTTCAGGTATCTCCGCCAAAGCATCTTCAATCCATTTCTTGAGGAGAGACGCGTTTTTAGACCGTGTTTCCTCAGACGCTTGTGGACATTTGGTTTATAATGCTTTCGAACATTTGTTCGAACTAGCTCTGTTGTGACACCGCCAGCAGATTCTGCACCAGGTTTCAACGCTGATGGAAACAGCACTCGAGAAGATGATGCTGGCAGCGATGACAAAATGCTGTAACTTCTTGATATCTGATTTTGATACCTTCAACGAACCACAAAAATGCAAGAAATAATAACATTCAACTGTACTGTAGCAAAATAATAACACTAACATCAATGATGTTATGTTCTAAAAATGGCATAAATGTTCATCGACATTTACAAACTACAAAAATCTTAACATGACAGACATCTCGTTAAAATGCACAAAAATGTTTTTTTAAATTGGTAATATCCTTCCTGAACTTTTGAACCACAACATTTTGCAGCATAACGTAACACCTGTAACTGCCCATGGCCTTCGTCTATCTGTATTATAGCGAAGTTTATTATTGTTTACTCATGATGTTATTAAATCTGGTGTTGTGATCTGCGATACCGCCATACCAAACATGACGATAGCAGCAACGCTGAGCTCACGGTGCCACAATACCACTAAGTATAGTGCGATGGCGATACCGTGCAGTTTGAATCACTCTACTGTTGGTAACAACTGCAAACTGCAATGAGGAAATCAGGTCACAGACTACTCACAATCAAATTTGTGCAAACTACTAGTGTTTGCACATCAGCGTTCTGTCAAAATGGCGCAGACGAACGGTATGGGCAATTGGTTCTACGACCATAACTCTAGAACAGTCAGATGAGTGCTTAAGGGCCAGAAGGGGGACTGAAAACGCGAGACCTGACAACGCGGCACCAGATAGCATTGGTAGATAGCGTTTCATATGCATTTCCGGTATCGCGTTAGCATCGAATATCGCGATACCTGAGACGGTTTCGTTACCATGGTTCCAATTTCAGGTATCGCACAACACTAATCTGGTGTAGACTGCAGATGAATGAATGAGTTTATTTCGCACACTTGCGGCTATGAAGATAGCCGAATAGCTGAATAACAGTGATGCGTGCGTCTGACTAGTCGCTTAACAAGACCCGCGGATAATAGCAGATCCGTTGCGTCCGGCAATTATAATTCAACTGACCTTGACATGCAAAACCACGCCCAAAATACCATTCGGTCTTATACAAAACTTCCGAAATAATACCTTTGCAGAATTCTGCTTTGTCCAGCCACATACGTTGCAATAACAGGCAATCTTCCCAACCAGTTTGCCAACGTAGACATCTTTGCGTTTGATATTAAGCAAACAAAAAATAACAGAAAAAAATTAACATCAACAACTCCACCGTAGAATATCTAATACGGCAAAGCAAAAACCGCTGGTGATGGGTCAATATCAGAATGACGATTTTGAATTCGAGCGACGATGATGGTCATTGACGGTGTTTAGACAGACTTTTTCGATAGCGGAAGTGATTTGTTGTTTTGGTAGACTTTTTAAATGAGTGTAGTGTAAAATGGCAACAAATTCGTTCAAGATAGTCTTTTTGGTCGACCAGTGCTTTAGAAACGACGACAGAAAAAAGTGTATTTCGATTGATGATCTACGTAATGTCGTGCGAGTTTGCGTATTGAAGATTCTGACTTACTTTGGTAGTGGCTGCGTCACAACAGATTCTCCTAGCATAAGCAGTCATGTAGGTGAAAATCGTGTAGAATGGGACGTCACGTATTTTCGTGCCACGTCCAGGAGATTTCGAGACAAACCGCGATTTCGAGAATTTACTCTGAAACATTTTGAAGCGTTCGAAAGTGAACTGGAAACTAGATTTCAGGTACCGAAACCTGCGATAGAAGATTCGGTTTCGCAGAATGAGTCATTGGACGACGTCGAAAGTGATGTGTTGGACTCTCTGAAACATGCACTGCGTGCTTTAGTACACGACTACTCATGGGATCGTCCAGACATTACGTCTCCGGTAAAACTGTCACGTCCTGTACGTGCTCAGTCGGATCCAAGGAGGTTTCGTAAGTCATCTTCCGTCGAGTCGGAAAGTCTCAAACGTAACTTTGCATTTGTTGTTGCTCGGTGTCCACAAGATGCGGAATGTTTGGATATCGGTGTACTTGATTCGTCAGCTGTACTACGATCATTCTTACCGAATGATATGCGTCAACAGTTTGTGAATGGTCTGGGAATCCGTTTGTTCTGGGTTGACGTGGACAGTGCCAACCAAACAGTGAGTAATGCAGATGCATAACTTTGTACACAAACATTTACTTCTTGGTATTTAATTTTTTTACGCGTGAAAGATTGGAGGAAAGTCCAAGAGCTGTGTGGTTTTTATTTTTTGAATGCACTTTTTGAATGCACTTGATGCATCTGATGATTTTAGTTTTGAGCAGCTTATGATACAATTTTATGAGTTATTAGTTAGATTTGGTAGTACTGGCATTTAAATGTAGGTATTCTTAACTGTAGTAAGTCAGTATTATAGTGCATCACATCATATGCTTGTAGGTTGTTCCCCCCGTGAACTCTGGACAGCGTTTGATCGATGATGCACTGAAGATGATTTCTGGCTGCGTCGTACCTTCATCGACAATTGTCAACAATGGCTCATTCAGCACTACATACCTTGGAAGTGTACTGTCAGTTAGCAGTCAGGTGCAGTCTGTCATTGAAGTGGAATTGTCATCGTCCGCTGGTCTGCTGGTCTCCACTGAGCATCAGTCCGGCGGTGATGTTGCAGCCCATGCATTTGCCACAACATTGCTTCCTGCTTCTGTAGTCTTTAATTCCTGCTTCAGGCGTCGGAGTACATTAGCTGACCCAACAGTCTGTCGGTCAGCTGTATTAAATTTTGGTGCAGGTAATTGCTTATGGATGCTACCTAAGAATTGTTTCTGCTGTTGGCAGTCGAATGTGTATTAACCAGTTATTAATATTATTATTATTTTCTTTGTACTTGAGTACATTTCTCCTACCACTGTCAGGTACGTGTGAAATTTTGTAGTTTTTGTGCTGCTAGATGTAGTTTAAATGTCTTGAGCCGTGTTTTTTTATTGGTGTTGTCAACCGTCTTCGAATTGATCATGCGAGACTCGTATCTTCTAAAAGGAGAGAATCAACCGGAATGTCAAATTTGCTATTCTCCTCACTGTTAAGCACACTTTGCTGGACTGCTCCTGTTGTTGTGCAGCACATCAGAGATATGTTGATACACCGAAAGAACTTTTTGGAAATGTCGAATCTCAAAACATTGTTGCTTTCTGTTAAAGATACAAACTTTTAGCATTGTATATAACATTGTTTTTATATTAGCTTAATAGCCTTGGTCTTACCAAGTTTTTATCTTTTCTTTTATCACATACATTAAATGCTTTTAACCGTTTTATGGCATTTAATAGTCCATTTTGTGCTGATGTGCCGTTAAGAAACTATGCACTCGCTCACTTTTTATTGGTGTACACTGTACAATTTTTTTTCAATCTCAGCTGCATGTTGTTTCTAGTCTCATTTTTGGTGCCAGTGCTGCAGCTAACCATGCTTCTCTAGTTGTATATTGTACAAATAGTATAACATTCTGAGTATGTGTGATTACAGAAACCACAGTTAAACATGTTAATAGCTAGAAAGTAGTGTAACGATGCTACACTGTATTTGTGGGCATAGGAGTGAATCTGAAACTGTTGGCACAACCAGTTCTGACACATGCCGGTACAACTGAGAGGTTGGTTGGATATCCTGTGACATGAGCTGCAGAGTAGCATTCGACTTTTTGTGTGTGTGTTTTATTTGTGATACAAATAAGAATTATTAGGAGGATTGATCATGAACATATATTCTGTATCATGTGCATTAAGATAACTCACGAGCCAATATACAGACTAGCAGTGATGTTGGTGCATAATGCCGTTCTGGCATCATAGGTTGATGACATGTTGTCCAGTTTGTCTACTTATCCTGCTGCTACTAGAATATATCCGCATATCACATTCACTTTGTGCAATGCTACTTGGTACCGCCTTAACCCCAGTCATGCAGGCCGGTACTCGATTTGCCTACTCCGAAGGGACGGAAGGCTGAGTTGACCTTGGTGGTTGGTTATATACCGAGATGGTTTACCTGTCCACAGACAGTCACCCATCTAAGTTGTAACCACTTGATAGCGACCCGACCGGGAGTTGAAGCAACGACCTCGCAATCGCAAGTCCAGCATCCTAACTATTTCACTGCCAAGCCACGGATTTTGTTAAGCAGCATGAATGATGAGTTGACTTGATAATGCATTGCAGGACGAGTGGTTCACTCAGGCCAGCACCAAGGCTGGACGGACATGGATCTAACAGCACTGACAATGGCATGGAACGTCAGTCGGAGTTTTGTGACGACCAGAACGTATCATTTAGCGTCGTTGCTTCAGTGGATGCAAGAACATTGCCACTGGCTCTGCTACAGTCAGACCATCTGTACTTGCTTGTAGCCGACATGTCCGAACACTGTAATGGGAATGGTTCTGTTGCTGATGCTGTCAGCGAGATAGATTCCTCGTTTGGTGATTTTAGTTTTGAGCAGCTCATGATGCAGTTGGCCCAGCTTCAACTCATGCTGGTTAGTGTATTGGCAGGTTTTAACTTGATTGAATAGCATGTCTCCATAAAGATGCATTTTGAGAGTCTGTAAGTAGGCTAAAATAACAAAACTAATATCTGCGTTGCCTTGGTGTGAAAATATGTGGCAGAATGCGAAAATGGGTTTGTCTTTTTTTGGATATTGTGTGAAACAAAGTGACATATTTGCTAAAAGTTATCAACAGAATATATTTAATATGTGATATACATGCTTTTACTAGATTTTGAATTTTAGGGTTAAACCCGTGTTTTTAAAAGGCCCAACTTGACAGGTTTGGGGGGGGTGGGTTTCATTGGTTTTAAGTTATTAGAACGAGTACTGATAGATACTGTCCACATCAGATAAATATCCAAAAATTTGCATAATCGTATGTTTAAAAGGCGTAAAAAAAACTTAACCGTAATAAAATATTTTATTATCTGTGGAACAAGAAACTGAAATTGGATTTTTTGTGGTGGGTTTTTAGGTGGGTTCATAAAATAAAACTGACTGGGTTTGTGGGTGTCTGAAGCCTGTTTTGTGTCCATTCACTGAGCGGATGTATTGTTGTGTTGATGAAAGGTTGTGAAGTGTCATGGATGTACTGATCCGTACGCTGTTCTGAAGCCATTGACTTCCTGCTCTGCCACTCTTACATTCCTACACTGTGCGCCGTCGCATGCTACAGACAGTGAATGTGATACAGAACAGCATAGCAGCTGTGAGGAGAAGCCCACATCGGCATTCATATCCCGCGTACTATGTCAGATGCCGGTGTTATCATGCAGTCACGGTGTGTGCTTGGCGATTTTGTCATTGTGCTACCACAGTACAACTTTAACCACTATCGAGCTCTTATAATGAATGGCATTATGTCAAAAAGACCTGGAAGTCTACTTTGTCTGGGTTACTTTTGGTCAGGTTGTGTCTCTGAAGTAAACTTGTGGACTTTTTGTTTTTGGTGTTTTTCTCCTCTTATTGCAAAGTAACCTGTAGTATTTATCTGCCAAAATCATAACAGTAAACAAGGTGATTGCAATTAGAAAAGTGGTGGCAGAGCATTTGGACTAGCATGAATATGGCCCTAGCAGAAACAAGGGCAGTGTTGTTTTCAGAATTGTTCCAAAGTTTTTTTTGTTTCTCTATGGACACATTAACTCATGAACCACGGCACTTAGCTTGATTTAATTTTGCGTGAACATGTACCTCGACAACCTCTATAAAGGACGTCAAAGGTCAAGGTCACATGGGTTTATGTTTCTTGTGTGCATGATACTGCTTGAACCAGTCGGCTGGATTCACGAAATGTCATTAGCTAGATGGTCCCACTTTATTACTGCTCATGGCAGTACTTAGCTTTGAGCAAGGCTTGACAGCTCTTGTCTGGATACTGGTTCTGAGTTATCCTAATGCACGGGACATCTTCATGAACAGTCTCAATTCATTTAATTATACTTTGAATGCAATTACTGTAAGAAATATAGCATGGTGTCATAGATAGTCCAGTGCATTGCAGACTGTCACTAGCTCAGTGTTGAGCTCCGTACATCAATAAAGATGTTTGTAACTCAAACAGAACACACATATGACAACCTCTACAAGCTTATTGAATATCATGGTCATAGGTCAAAGGTCAAGGTCACATGGGTTTTCGTGCGTTCTTTGTCTGCATGATACCCGCAGGCAGCACTTAGCTTTGAGCAAGGGTTCTACTTGTTAGGTGATGATTACTATTGTTTGTGTTGATGACTCAGCGTGGCAGCAAAGATCTGTCACATGTTCGCGATTCAACCCATCTATGTTGGAGTCACGGTATGACCCGGAGGGAACTCCCAATGTTGGAGACACCGTCCTTAATTGCTTGTCGTCGACGTAAGTGTCCTGATGCTCTCAGTTTTTCTTAGTCAGCAACTGCACTACAACAACAACAACTGCACTTGGTTGGATGTGAAATAATTCGTGGATTTGTAGCAGAACTGTCAGAAGCATTTTAACATGTGTTTTACTGCCCACAGAAGCAAGGGCAGTATTGTTTTTCAGCATCATTGCCTATTTCTGTGAACACAATAACTCATCAACTGCTGCACCTAGCTTGATGATATTTTGTACAAACATGTACCGCGACAAACTCTAGAACCCTGTCGAATTTCAAGGTCAAGGTCATAGTAAAAGGTCAAGGTCACATGGTTTTTTTGCATGCATGATACAGCGGCTACCCACAGATGCATGAACATGTACGTTGACAACCTCTTGAAGCCTATTGAGTATCAAGGTCATAGGTTCAAACGTCAAGGTCACATGGGTTTTTTGTGGGATTTCTGGTCTGCATGATACCTGCAGGCAGTACTTAGCCTTGAGCGAGGGTTTTACTTGTTGTGTGATGTTTTTTGTGCTAAATGGGATTAGTAGTATCTCCTTATTTGCTGCTGAGCAAGTGTATATTGTCATACTTTTATTATGTGGCTGTCCTAATAGGTAGAATTATGCGTTTTGCTCATCGATCTACCTCTCTGTCTATCC
>Ga0209052_1000676_pt1 | contig 11195 bp, 6 predicted proteins | sample WorMetHEROISLAND_2_FD_187409 | JGI IMG/M metagenome (GOLD analysis project Ga0209052, IMG submission 187409) | Marine gutless worms symbiont microbial communities from Max Planck institute for Marine Microbiology, Germany - Olavius sp. 4 HERON... | ecosystem: Host-associated > Annelida >...
GTGCACACTGCACAGCTGCGTCACAAACAGCTCGCTCTGCCAGCAGACGCAGCTCGGCTATAAAAAAAGCACCAGACGCCCATAGAGCATAGACAGATGCGGCGGATTTTCATAAATCCCTAGTATATGGCCGTGCGTTCCATCGCCCGAACGTTTCATGCTTGTACTATTTTGCCAGCTGCCGCTATTGAATCGATGACAGTATATGAGCACAGGGCGATCTCTCTGCTCTAAACCTCCCGCCGGTACAGTAAGCTTACATCGGAAAAATCGGGCAAACAGCCGAGGCGAGTGATTAATGCCGACCGCCAGCTATTCGATTAGAAACGGTGATGGCAAACGATATACACGAATGCGATGTATTCGCTGCATCGTAATGGTGCGAGAGGCGACCGTCTGTCAACTGTTGCCGCCTACTGCATCCCAGAGGGGAAACGTACAAGAAATCTGAGCTAATGCTCAGGAGACGCGCGACAGCATCAGTTTAATTTCGTACGCAGGTTGTCTTGGTCTATCTCCAGTATATTTCAGCGAAAATTCACTCTACGTGTGCGTCGCAGCCTAAAAGAGCAAAAAATCACTTAAAACCATAGTTTTGGGGTTCATGGTCGTTCACGGTCATCGATGTTGGTACCACAGGAAAGCTCGTCAGCAGTGCTTGTTATGATGAGCAGCAACTTTGTGTCTATCTGCAACCATTCTCGTGCTAGATTAGTCGACAGTAGCAGAAATCGCACGTTTTCAAAGCGGTACCCAAATTTGATGCGCTCGTACGGAGGACTCCTTGAACCTAGGGGGTCAATCCTTACACCGTTGAAATCTACGTTTGATGCCGAACATTCCATATGCAGGTTGTCCTAGTCTATCTTGAATGGTTTCGGCGCAATTCACTCTTAAAATGTGTACTGCAGCCTAAAATCGCTAAAAATTTACTAAAACCCCTATTTTTGGGGTTCAAGGTCGTTCAAGGTCAAGCAGCAAGTCTGTGTCTATCTGCAACTATTCTCGTGCTAGATTAGTCGACAGTAGCAGAAATCGCACGTTTTCAAGGGGTACCCAAATTTGATGCGCTCGTACGGAGGACTCCTTGAACCTAGGGGTCAAACCTTACACCGAAAATCAACACGTACATTACGCTGTGCGGAGCACCACTCGAGTACTCATATATTCATACATAACCGAGTTGGAGGTTATTTTACCCACCCCAAGCACAAAACAAGCGACGACAAATGCTATAACGATCCATTTAATGTAATAAAGTATTCTGCGTTTCTAATCTAGCTAGTCATGCGTAAAGACGATATGAAAATTGAGTTGGCCATCGTGACAAGTCGAAGGTGCAATAATGCTGGTTTACGGCCAGCGAAGATTAGCTACTTTCGTATCTTCATCACGTCCGACTCTAACTTGCAACAGCTATAAATGCGTTATTTATCGCAATGATTGCCTCAGCACATCGAGTGCCGCAGAACACGCGTATAGAGTGACCGCAAATCCGTCACATCGTTGGTCCAGTATTGCATGCCTCGAGACAGCTCCTCTGGACAACACGTGTTACATTGGATAGACGTGGCACCATAAACTAGCAGCTAGGAGTCCAAAATGTCGGGCATAGACTTCGGATATTTAACCAGGGGACAAACCCCTGTAGTAGGAGTTTTGGGGGACAGAGCTCTAGAAGCTGAAGCTCTTTCGTTGTACGCCTCATCAACGCCTGACTCATTCAAACATCACGCGCAAATGCAAACTTCCATATCCATTTCATTACCGGACCGCAGGCCTTAAAAAGACAGCATCATGGCTAGTGCTGATGTTTTTTTTGTTTCAGTATGACGGAGAGAACGCATAAATAGAGTCAGTTCAAGGTTAGATAGAATTATATAGAATTCGTTGGCGATCAGGCTCTACACGTAACGTTGAGTTTGATACTTTGGGCATTGGGAGGACTTCTATTACATGATTACAGTTTTATTACATGTCATCTTGACTATTGCAACGCTCTGTTCAGTGGCATCACAGACACTCTGCTTAAGCCCCGTCCAGACATGCAACTTGTTGCCCAAACAGGCAACAAGTTGCTGGCAACGAGTTGCATGTGTGGACGGGGCTTTAGGCGCCTCCAGTCGGTGCAGAACGCGGCAGCGCGACTCGTCACCGGCACTCGTCGTCGTGACACCACATCACACCAGTGTTGAGGCAACTCCACTCCCTTCCCGTCCGACAACGAGTCGATTTCAAGACGGCCCTCCTGGTCTACAAGGTGCTGCACGATTCAACTGCAGCGTATCTTGTCGACGACTGCCAGCTCGTCTCACAGGCCGGCCGTCGCCGGCTACGATCGGCCGACATCGACACGTGCTCTGTGCCACGGACCAACACGCGGTTCAGCGACCCGAGTTTCACAGTCGCTGGACCACGGCTCTGGAACAGTCTCCCGGCCAGGAGTCGCCAGCCCGACAATGGCATCGGAGAATTTCGTCGGCAGCTAAAGTCGTTTTTGTTTCAGTGACACTGCGGCGCATAGTGACTAGCTGTTTTTATGCGCCTTGCAAATACTCTTACTCACTCATTCACTCACTCACTTCTGGCGTTATCTGTTCTGTTTCAGACCTTCTGCGTTAATTTTTACGCTCGACAGCACGTTTGTCCGTCCGTCCGTCACAACCTGGTACAAAACCAAGCGCAGGTAAGATAGAGACTCCGGGTTTACACCGTATGATAGCGTAAAATCTTTATTTTTGTGACCAAATTTCGTGCCTCTGGGTGATGAGATTCCCATCGAACGGGAGCGTCAAAAAGGGGTACCGCCTAAGAAATCGTTATTCTGCCGTTATTAACTCGTCTAGCGTGAGAACGGTTGGAGATAGACAGACTTGCTGCTTATCATAACAAGAACTACTGACGAGCTTTCCGAGGTACCAACATCGATGACCTTGAACGACCTTGAACCCCCAAAATAGGTGGCTTTCGCGATTTCAAGCTGCGACGCATATTTCAAGAGTAAATTGCACCGAAATCACTGGAGATAGACCAAGAGAACCTGCGTATGAAATTTTCAGCATTAAACGTAGATTTTTAACAGTCTACGTACGGGGGGGGGCGTCCAATTTGGGTACCCCTCTCAAAACGCGTTATTATTGAACACTGATTCGCAAGGTGGCAGCACTGTCGCGGCATGTCGCGCGTCTCATGAGCATTCGCTCAGACTTCTTGTATGTTTTGTCTACGTGCGGTTTAGACTTAGCTGGCTCTGCTGCATTTTCCAGCATTTCAGTTTCCAGGATAACCGTGACGGAAGTTGGATGGGTTACATTCGGTTACTAATACTGGGCCGGTCAGCGTTTTAAAATGCTTTCGTAACGTGAAAATGGCTCTAGTTTTTATTTCGCTCGCTACGCTCGCAAGGTTGATGCTACACCGGCAATATAGTCACCAGCAGAAAGTGGCGATGACCTGTTTATCCTAACTAATTACGGCGTGATCGTGAGCAGTTCTCAATTCTAATATGACTCTCGTTGACATCAATATTATAATTACCAGTGATGGGTAATCAATTAACTAGAAAATAATTAATTTGCTAATTAACTAGTTTATCAGCTAAGTGTAATTATAATTAATTAGTTGATAGAAAAATGCTAATTCTAATTCTAATTCTAATTACAGGTAAGCTAACTCTAATTGAATTTCCAATTAATTGGCTGAGAATGAAAGTCACATACTTTGTAGTCTTTGTTATCAATTTCCATAGGTCCCGCGGTACAATAGTACAGTAGAGTGTCAGTGTAACTTACTTGCTTTGCAGTTAATATTTCCAAGTTATTTTCCAGACGATTAGCAATGCGATTGAAAGAGCATATTTTAGTGTAGCTGGACTGATATGCAGTGGGAAACCGAATAAATTCGAATAGATTCGCTAAGTGAATCGAATCGAATCGAATCGCGAATCGGAATGCTCTAGTATGTAGACGTCTGAAACTGAAAAAGTCGATTGGAGTTTAGGGATGATAATGATATTAGTTAGATCCGGATGTAGGAATTGTTCCTTACTGACGCTTATAGGACCAGAGCGCTGTATCGACATTCGTTACATGGCGCCACCAGTCGGGGCAGTCTTGCGTAGGAAAACTGCTCTGTCTTCGAACTGCCTAACGGTTATATCAATCAGTCAATCAATCAGTCAAAACACATTTGTATAGCGCCATATGTCGCCAACGAACCAGAGGCGCAATAATGATCGATCGATCGATCGATAAATAGAGTATTGGAAATAGAACGCCCAAGGCTTTTCGCACATGCGAAAAAATGAAACAGAAAGAAAACAACTTTGTTTTAGTTTTGTTTCTTGTTCATTCCTTTTTTATTTCTGTTGTATTTTAATGTGTGGACAGCCTAAAAGATGTCTTAAATGTTTGCTTTTTAGGCGGAATCGCTCTAGCGCAAGCGATTTCGCCTATAGCTACACCTTTGTTCGTAGGGTGGTCTGTCGTCTGTCTGTCGTCTGTCACACTCGTGCACCCTGCTTAAACCGTTTGACGGATTTGGATGCCATTTGGCACGTACACTTGCGGGGTCCAGTGACACATTGTGTTAAATGGGGTTTCTGACTCCCAGGGAAAGAGGAGATGTGGGGGTTGAAACCTCCACCAAAACTTATGATTCACCAGGGGGCAGCACTGATCAGCGATTTCACGAATTACTACGGCCACTTGTTTCTGTTTACTGACGAGTAACACATTCACAATATTATTACCACTAGCGGTTTTGTCGCAGGAAGATATGCAAGAGCTGTAAACTAACAACAATGCCTATCTGTCCGTTTGTTCGTCGTCTGTGTCAAAATGCCTAAACAAAATAATCAGAATATTTCATCGCCCAGATCATTCTACGGTGTCGCGGTGGCTCTGCGGGGTCACGGCGACATGACCCTCGGTCGTCACCCTGACGACTTTTGTAGTGACTTCACTTTAATCACAGATTTAACGATTGAAGTTTATTAATCGTCAAAATTTCGAATGAATGATTAATTGTTATTTTCCGCAGCCGTAAATATCGATGACATACTAGAAAGCAATCGTCTGTTGCCCCAGACGGAAGTAGACACATTGACGGTGCCGAATGAGAGCATCAACGCAATCGGCTTCAGCGTACGCTATATTAGCTGCTCCCGCCGCCGCTGTTGCTGCTGCTGCTGCTGCTACTGCTGCTGTGATGTGCCGACAGTCGCCGGTGTTCAATCGTTTGTCCTCATTCGAGACACGCTGACAAACAACAGTGGGGCAGTGACGTCTCTGTTTCTGGTAAGCTAAACTGACATTTTAGCGAAGATCGATCGCTATGTACGTATAAATACCAAATTATACATTAGCAATAGCTGGTAGAAGCGAAACAACAACTATAGGACAAAACAGGCGAATACGGTTTGGAGAATTTCATCATGTATGCACGTGTCTCTTAGCACTTTCACGAGGAAACACCCACATGAAAATATTAAGAAACAGTTTCTATAAAACTTTTTATAAGTTAGTTTTAAACTGATAACCTCTATGTCAACGTGTCATTAGACTGGACAATCGCGTCATTATTTTCTCCAATTAATGAGGTTGAGTTTTTGCTTCCGTTTGTTTTATGGTTGGCTTGTGGTTAGTTTTTCAGCGAGTTTACTCAAACAGTTACGGTTTATCATTACCTTTTGTCAATTTTATCGGGGGGATAAGCAGTGGGACAAGGAAAGATCGATTAGACTTCGGGTGAAAGGAAAAGAAACTGGAAAAGTGGGAAACAATCTAGAGGAAGGTCATCGAAGAGATGGATGGAGTGTGTTGAAGAAGACCACAGAACAGCCAGTGTAACAAAGTACACAGGAAAACACAAGGAAGGCAAAGAATGACACTGAGTGGCATTGCAGAGGACAGAGAACAGTGGAGGGAGTTGGTAGCACTGGCATCTATGACTGAGAGCAGCTGGACGATAAAGACCTGACCTGACCTGACCTGACCTGATTCTGATCAGGATTTTACAATCTGTTTCAAAAAACATCCCACTTTGTCAATGTCCATATCTTCGCCAAATATTAACCGATTTTCACACGTTTTGAACAATTTGCAATAATGCGGTTATTAAATATCCCACCACACTTTATTATTGCATCACTACAGTAGAATCAAAAATCACTATAATCAGAATAACTACGTTGCAAAAATTACCTTCTAAAACAATGCCTTTCGTTCAGCAACACGCCTGTTGCCTATTATCGTTAGTTTTTCTTACGTTTATTTTTCACAAGATAGTGTAGCGACTCTGTTAAGGTGTGCCGGGATATTCACACTTTATTGCTAATTTGGTGCCCGTGAAAAAAAATTGAAAATCGGTTAATATTTGGCAGACATGTGGACAGAGATGTACCCAAATTTGATGCGCTCGTACGGAGGACTCCTTGAACTTAGGGGGTCAAACCTTACACCGAAAATCAACACGTACACTACGCTGTGCGGAGCACCACTCGAGTACTCATATATTCATACATAACGTCCCAAGTGGGACGTTTTTTTTGAAAAGCAGTGTATATAGCATATAGTCGGTTGTGTGTGTGCGTTAATACTGGCGTGGTACGTTTCGCATTTGAAGTGAACTAAAACAGCTTTCTGTCGATGCATCGAATCGGCTAAGAAGTTAAGAACGGATAGCGTTATCGTAAGAAATTAAATTACCGCGTTTTAACAGATGTCCTGCAGCACATTTTGTACTGTGTATAATAAAATTGCCAGATTATCTTTCACGTCAACTGCGGCAAACATAGACCGATTTTCATGACTTTTTCTTCGAACTGCAGAAGTAAAAACGCTTTAGTAAGTCGTAAGTGTATTATCACTGTGCTGCCAATTATTTGCTGCCGCGAAAGTTTACCTGTCAGGCACTCTGCCTAGCAACTTCTCTATTTATATTAGTCGAAATAATCTACGCAGACTTTTTTAAATTTTCATTTGCGATGATAATCCAGAAAGCATTTCGTTTGATGGATTACAAAAATAGTTTATCGGACAGACGCTGAAGTCAGTTTATGTCACTGCGACATTTTGCGACAGCGCCTGTTGAACGTTTGGCATTTGTTATCAACGCGTCGGTAATTGTTGTGACCAGCGGTGTGCATGGAACAAACAAGTTGACATTTTAAACATACGCCGTTTAATTAATCTGCGCAGATCATGTAACGGAAAGCACAAATAACGTTGGCGATAAGCACTTACTGTAAACGTTGGACACTGCACCACTTCGAGTTGAATAACTTCGCCGCGAAGTCGTCGATGTCAACACACGTTTGCCAAATAGTGCGGCAACAGATTTGAGCCTTTGAGGTACCAGCGCTATAGAAAGCGTAGCGTTGTTACCTATTTTGTCCTGCTGTTCCTGGACAAAGATATAGGTTGATGCTATGAGTCAGAAAACAAGACACTAAACTCTTGTCTGTATCTTCGCCAAGTACATACATTGATCAATTTTCGACATTTCTCATTCATATACTGATCAGGAAAGTTGAAATAAAACGGTTATTAAGGCCATTTTCCACCGCCAATTAATCGCGTCGCTATACTCCCTTGTGAAATATTACTGTTAATCAACTACTGAGCCCTGTACGCTGCGGCACACTCTCTTTCTGCCACGTACATGACATGTAACAGGCAGCAACTATTGCGACTGAACCAAGTCATAATAGTAATAGGTTTCATCGATCTTGATTCTGATATCGGAAAAATAACATATTGCACATTGCATATTTTATTAACCTACACAGCAATAAAAGCACAAAGCATTGGTGTAATAACAGCAATAAGCACCGATGTAGCCCAATTCCTGTAACTGTATACTCTCTGTCTGTCTCTGTGTCTGTCCGTTTGTCCCTCCGTCTGCTGTGTGTTATTTTGTTCTTCTGCACTTGTGCGAATAAAGAGAGATAATTCCGACACGCCATCTGTCGTCTATGTTCTTTATTGCTGGAGCACATGCACACCGTCAGTCCTATGCTGCGGATCTGTCGGTGTGAGTGGCTTCTGCCGACTACTAACAGAAAGATAATATCATTCAACTGCTGTTTTAATTCAGTGCTGAGCTTTGCACGGCGATGGCGGTTTTCTTTACGACGTTCGCACAAGTGCAGTGCAACTAAATTGTACGTAAGTTCGCGGCGTAATTTAAGCCTGGAGTTCAACCAACAAATGTGGGGTTCTTAATCTGAAAATTTGGAGTTCAATTTTTAGAGCTGAATTAACCAGCCACGCAGCATTGGAACATAGCGTGCTGCATAAATGTAATTGTTTTTCATTCCATTCCCTCATTGCATCGGCGACGGTAACATGCAGGGCTGCCGTGGGGATGGCATTTCAATCCCCATACCCATCCCATACCCACAGGAATCCCCATTGGAATCCCCATGGGAATCCCCATACCCACGGAACCCGAAGTAAGTACTCTATTACATGGAGGCCTACCATCCCCCATAGGCAGATTCTTGCTGTTTGTTAGGTAGGTATCTTGTCGGTGTATTTTAGCATAGTCTGCTGAGTCTGCTCCTGATTGCCTTTCTTAGTTATAACGATGTGTATAACAGTTTTGGGCCTACGCTTTGCACATAACGGTATTACTTGACTATACAAGTACTTAGCGATGATAATGCAGGAAAAAATAAAAGTTATGAAAAAGCAAATTCCGAATTCGTTTCTATTCCGCAAAAGTTACATCCATTCAAAAATCCCCACAGATTACCCACAGAACCCATGGGGATTCATCACAGTCCCCATACCCATACCATACCCATACCCATGGGAATCCCCATGGGAATCCCCATACCCACGGCAGCCCTGGTAACATGAACCCGCTGTAATGGGCCTCAGTCGCATTAGGCTACGCTGCATTCATGGTGTTGATTTTGGGTGTGTCAAAATATGGTCTTCCGAAGAAGTAGACTTCAGGTGGGTCGAAATGAGACAACTAAACTTTGTTGTTTGTGGGCCAAAATTCATTTTTTTGTGGAACGCAGGTCGGATCGCAATCGATCAAATTTGTTTCCAATTGTCGATATCGTCCGGAGATATTCGCGATCGAAGTCTAAAGTTGTCCGAAATCGCCACTCCCGTAATTTTACACCCGCAAATTTTAAGGGTACAGGCCCCGAAAAATGTGTACCCAAATTTGTATCCCTGCCTCGCGACACACCACGTGGACAAGTTTGGTGAGGTTATTCCCACTGACCCCAAAGTTATTCGCCCTAATACGCTAAATTGTGCGCCAAGTTAAGAATTTTTGCTAATTCCATTTTTTTCTCGGGAGGCACGCAACTTATTTGACATGAATAAAGCTGCACCTATTTCCCATCATTTGACAAAGTTGTACGGCGATCGGCCGAGGGGGGCTAGGAGATTTCGCCCCTTAACCAATTGCCCCAAAAGTTGTTTTGGGGCAGGCCCCCAATTTTGGGACCTACATTGTCCAAGTGCACACACTTCCAAACATGTGTGAAAGTTTCACGGTGATCGGCCGAAGCAGCTCGAAGATGTAGCTTCGCAAAGTGCCAGAAATAAATAAATAAACCGCAGCAAAACGTAAGACCCCCGGGAACTACCGTTCCGGGCGGCCTGATATGTTTATGTCGATCGACGCGCTGACAGTGGGCGTTGACGCAGTATAATACGTGAACTGTCCATGGCGTTGATGAAGTTGTCCGTCGTGTGCGGTCGGCACGATCAGACACACTCGCTCACACTCAGACAAATATTTCAAACAACAGACACTCCTCGAGTCCTCAACCTCGTCTAGGCGTAAAGCCCAAGCTCCACTACTTCGATTTGTCGTGGACTCGTTGTACAACTTGCAGTAACAAATCCACACATACAGGGTGAACCTTAAAATGTCCCTGCAGCACGAAAATTACGATATCTCAAAAATGCGCAAATATTTTTATACCAAATTTTGCTCATTTGTTTACAGGACAACTGTGCAAAAGTGTGCTGCTTTGTGCTGTATTTACTTGACAACGGACATACGCCAAATTGAAAAACTTCAGGAACCAGTTTTGCAACTGCACAGAAGGTTGACGCTATTAGGCTACAGTGATCGAGGGCCCAGTACCACTTTTGTTATGACGTCAATGTGAAGTTATTATTTTATTTACATTTTAGATTTTAAACAACGCTTTAATATATTTGATTGATACACAGTGCAAAGGTGGCGCAGAAATGGCTCGGCGAACACTGCCCAGACTTCATTAAAAAAAACTTCTGGCCCCCAAACAGCCCAGACCTTAACCCACTGGACTGCCACGTGTGGGGAGCCATGTTGGAGAGGTTCAATGAGCTGAAACCAAAACCGCAGAAGTGCAGAATGTAGAGGAGCTCAAAACGGCGCTGCTGACTATCAGAGACGATCTGCTCAATGAAACAGTTCGAAAATCTGTTCTGCGTTTTCGCAAACGTCTTGCTGCGTGTATCAAACCTGAAGGCGGACATTTCGAGCATTCGCTTAACTTAATTAACACTTATTATTTCTCATTAGTAAGTTAAGCTTGTGCCACAATTCAGCATTCGTTTTTCAGCGTTGGAATATAAGCTTGATACTTTATGCTGTTGTGAAAGCTCAATCGAACATTGACTGTGATGCTGCATCACTTCGCCAAATATTAACTAAATGTAGCCAAATTAAACGTGTTTACGAAGTATTGTGTGCTAAATAAACGAGGAAAATTTGGTGTAAAAATATTAGTGAATTACACAGATATCGTAGTTTTCGTGTTGGGACATTTTATTCTGATTCACCCTGTAGTCATGTCCGACAATTGCCTCCTCTTGCAATTACGTCTTAGTTTTTTTTCGCCAGAAATTTGACAACTTATGTATTTCGACACACTTTTCTTCGGTTAAGTCCAGCTGAACTACAGCATCAAAATGATCCATTTGGAAGTCAAATAATAAATCAATTTCTGGGAGGGATGCAGGACTCGACAGCGACTAACGCGTCTTCGGCGCTTGACTTGTCCTCTTAAATTAAATTGATTGATTGATTGATTGATTGATTATTTATTTGCTCAAACATGTTACAAAACAGCACAAGTAATGGCAACAGAACATGAGCAGGACAGCCAGGCACCAAGTGCACTTATAGCTGCCCTTATAGCCTAGAACACAATTTCCAAAAAAACAGTGGTAAGA
>Ga0209052_1000677_pt1 | contig 11195 bp, 4 predicted proteins | sample WorMetHEROISLAND_2_FD_187409 | JGI IMG/M metagenome (GOLD analysis project Ga0209052, IMG submission 187409) | Marine gutless worms symbiont microbial communities from Max Planck institute for Marine Microbiology, Germany - Olavius sp. 4 HERON... | ecosystem: Host-associated > Annelida >...
AATTTTTGGAAAAGCGTTACAGATCCTGAAACTAGAGTCTTTGGGGCAGCCGATGGTGAAGATTTGATGATCCTAGCTTGCACCGTTTTTGCCTGATCCACCCGTGTGACGGACGGACGGACGGACGGACAGAATTGCGATGGCTAAGACGCGCTATAGCAGTTCCTGCTGTCGCGCGTAAAAACCACAGAATGCCTAGAAAATACATATTTGATAATGTACTTAGACAGTGGTGTGAAAGCTCAGCAAAATTTACCTTCATCATAAAACTGTTCAGCTTTTTGCTTGGAGACTCCAATGGCGCTGATAAAAATCCACTTTGTACGTCGTGCACTACGCTGTGGTACCAGCTTACTGGGCACGTGATCATACAGCACGTGTACCTCCTTGATGACTGCTGGTGACGACAGAGACTCTGGCGCTTTCAATGTACCCAACTTGTAACTGGATGCAAACAACATGTTGGTTTAGTAAACTAGGTGTATAAAACCTCATTTCAGCAGATCAAAGGTCTTCATGTAAACCCATCACAGGTGCACGTACCCCATCTTAACCCCAACCAAGCAGGCCGGTACTCAGTTTGTCTACCCCAGAAGGATAGAAGGCTGAGTGACCTGGGTGGTTACATACCACGACGGTTCACCTGTTTGCAGACAGTCACCCACCCACCCACCTAAATAGTAACTGCGTGACTAAGAGCTGAACCCATGACCTCTTGATTGCAAGTCTAACATCATAATTATTACAGCACCAGGCCACCTACAGTTGTCGTACAAACTAACTGGTACGTTTTATCACTTACTAAAACGAATGCATCCTGCCAACGGCAATTCTTCACGAGACTCTTATAGCTGGCTGAGTTTGAGACCTCAGACAAAAAAGCTGGTTTCTGCTTCTTAGACAATCGGTTAACAAAGCTATTCGCCAGCCACTTAACTAATCATGTTTTCTTAAATGACAAAACATCAGCGAAATGTCAGCTAACTCCAACTGGCCAATTTCAGCTAGTTAGCTATTAATCAACAGTTACATAAAGTAAAGACGTAAAGTCCTTCCGAAGCCATAAGGCCCATAAGGCGGCGCTGATCACCATTTCCTTAGTCCTCAGCCAGACACCAGTTTACACTGCCAGACGATGGATACGAGGCTAGTGCATCGCACAGTGTGCCCTGTTCACGTCCCAGCTTTCGCTGGTAATCATTGCACCTACCCACGAAGGGATAGCCAGGTTGAATTACACACGATTTTTACAAACTCAGCTTTTAGTCTGATGCTAAGATCTTACTGCAAAGCAATATATTAGAAATATCGAACCTGACGCCTTCTCTGGTGGAATCTTCAGTAACGAACGTAAAGTCGTAGCTGACAGCGAAGTCATTCAACTGAAGAGTTAACTCCAACGGTTCCGACACGTCAGACCTCACGAGATCCACCTCGACTACTAGAACGCTCTTGAGAGTGCGATGGGCGTACAGACGATGAGAGACGACATAAGACAAACCGACGATATGCTCGCTGTAGACACCTAGCAGTCATTCAGCATATTCAGTTAACAATGTCACAAGTCTGCAACTTGATCATTCACATTATGCGTATGAAACCATCTACTAGAAAACAGTTGAATGCATTATAGCTAGAGGTGCACCGATAATGCTTTGGCCAACTATCAGCCAGCCGATTATCGGCGCCAAATAATCGGCCGATTACCGATTCTTTATTTCAAGACGCATCTTCGTTCAATAAGTCATATTGAAACGATTGTGAAGTCACAATGGTACGATCGTAGATTGGTAACACTCCTGCCGTAGTTTCACTAGTTTGTAGTTTTTAGTTACGGCCTGGCCCAGCACATTCCTGTATTTAGTGGCCTATGTAAAATAAATAATTTACGACCTCACGGAAATTCTAAAATCTGATTCGGCCCAGCTCGGACTGTTCCTGAATCTTGACCCTGACTACCGAAAAACATTTTCCCATCCATTCGAATCAAAAGATGTGTGTATCAATTGTAATTTGTGTGTCATTATCGATAATCGGTGCACCTGTAATTATAGCATACACAAGGCGACCAAAATGAACTGAACTGAACTGAACTAAAGTGAAATTTCAGTTCGGCTGCATCTGAGCAGTGTACTGAGCAAGAAAACTGAACTGAAGCTAACTGAACTGAAATGCCAGTTCACTCGCGTCTACAGTGGTGTACTAAGCAAACGAAATAAACCGAACTGAAATATGTCAACGCAGTTCATTCCAGTTCAGCTGCACTGCACGGCACGGAGTGTACTAAGTGAACCAACTGGCAGTTCAGTTTATTTCACTTCCCAAAGTGTACTAAGTCAGTCCAGTTCAGTCCAGTCCAGTCGCTTTCTACACACGCCTTTAGTAATTCACAGACGTGCACTTGTCTGGCTGAAAGCTAAACGAATGTCCACAAATGACAAGCAATGACGAATACGGGATTCTGACTCATGACACAACTGGCCAGATGACAGGCGACGAAAATCCACCGCAGCAATGCACAGACTTCAACCACAACAGCAACAACTGCTGCTGCAGTAATGTCTTTAATTAGTATCAGTTAATTAATTAGTATCTAAATACTATAATCGTATATAAATAGTAATAAATAGTATAATCAGTTGATAGGTTGAGCAAGGTTTAACGTCCCACTCGACACAGTTTAGGTCATTTCTGAGACGATGTTTTTATAGGTCAGATGACCCAACCAACAGTGTCAAAGCACTGAAGGTGGGTGGTCAGTTATCCAGATAGTTCTCAATCTCACCAGGCTCATCTCACCATGTCACAACCATACAACATGTACGCACATACAAGACAATGAAAACAAGCAAATAAATCTATGACACAAAGAAATCTAAGGACAGTGAGTGAACCCAGTGAGATAAAGCAAAATCTGGTAGACTAAACCTGTGAGCTGCTCCAATGATCGTGCAACTATAGGAAGCTACACAATACTACTACTACAGAGCAGTTCTAGCAATATTCCCTCTCACTCCTGACCAAATCAGAGCTCAGATATGGCCAAATGGAGTTCGAGGAACAGTTAGTATCATTAATTAGTATCAGACTGGAAACAGAGTTGGTAAAAATTGTATAAACTGCAAGTTTTTTTGCCATTTTGCAAACAACAGCTGAATAGCCGAAATTGGCCAGTAGAAACCAGCCGACATTTGACTGACAGTTAGTCATGTAAATAACACAATTAGCAGCAGCAGCAGTAACAGTACTTCAGACCTGCGCCCACGTTGAGTTCGTAAGTTCTGTTGAAGTCGGTCTGCGGCTCAGTTCCACCAATGACAAATGAACAGCTCGATGGAATAGCAGCACGGTGACTGTCACCGGCCTCTCCATTGTACATACCGCTCATGTACACATCGTCGCCATGAACAACCGTTGCTAGGTAACCGTTGCCAACGCTCGGCCGTTGCCGTGGGTCCTGCGGTAAACTACACACAGCAAACAGCCTGCATGTAGCCCACAATACAACATTTTCAATCAATCAACCAAACACATCTATATAGACCACAGGCTGCCGGGGCGCCGGGCACTACAGTTGCTAGGTAACCGTTGCCAATGATGGGGCACTGTCAAGGTAACGGCAAAAAAGTAAATAGATAATTAGCACATAATAAAACTGTGATTCAGTCACACACAAGTGTTGCACCATCGACAGTATCAGACTTTTTCCTGATAATGACTCCAATGGCTTTTCACACTAGCAAATAAATAAATAATGAAAACTTTACTCTGTGTATGCCAGTACAGTGTCGCACAGTCGGAAGTGTTGTCAGCGAAGAGGATAGACGAGTTTATATGGGGGCACTCTACGGAGGAGATAACTGCTGAGCATTTTATTTCAAAACTCACTTCATTTTTCTACTTATTTGTGTTCTTAGTAATATGTTCAATTTCTATTTACATTAGTTTCATACTCAGTTTCAGCTAATTAAAATATTGCCATCAACAACTGTTACTAAGAATCAACTAAGTTTATTTTAAGGCTTTAAGCATACAGGCAGAAAATGCAGTGAGAGTAACAAGATCTTCACAACAGACATATAGGCTGCGATGTAATATAGTAGTATAATTAGTAGTAGTCGTTTCCTGCTAGCAGTTGTAGTATTTGTAGTAGTAGTACCTGTTGGAAGTGAAGATATAAGCCTGTGGCAGTACGTGTTCAGGCAGAACATGCAGATTAGGATGCGAGGCTGCGTTGACTTTTGATGCTCGGCCGCTGTGTATAATCACATAGTTTGATGTATCCGAGTCTTGAGCAAAATGAGACGAAGACCCAGCACTAATGACGTTATCAACCGAGTCATCTAGCTCTGAAGTCTTCCCCGTAGGCTTTGAGCCCAGGTGCTGAACTGGACTATCAGCCTGAAGACAGCAAGACAAGTAAATTTACTTAACACAGTTGCCAATCAGAGCATGGGTTATTCTCATCAAGTCCAGCATTGGATAATGGACAAGTTCAGTGAGTTTCTTTTGAGATTTCATTACTACATGTATATTTAATAGATTATATTTTCAGTCAGTCTCACACTGAACGCTGTACTTCACTAATTACATTCCAATGTTGTCAAATCAAATGTCTTTTGGTCGTTATGCAACGGGATACATTCAGTAACAGTGGAAAATATGGATCGTTCCAACAGAAGCAGCAACAATTGCTAAAATGTCAACAACAATTAGCAGTAAATAAAGGTTGTATTTCACGAATTTCGATAGCTTATTATGTACCTGTATTAATATGACACACTATGGGTCTTGTAGAACCATCCCATACGATCTTCTAACTCGAAAAGACCAAAATCGGTGTAAACGTTCATCAGGACAGGGGTAACTGGTGCGCCAATTTAAAGCTCAAAAATGGAAAGTCATGGATAAAATTACGGTTAGTTCTAGGCGTATGAGCACAATATATCGGCACTGTTCCAACACATATTTCTAGTTAAAGTAAAAGTAAAAGTAAAGTTAGCTTATATTATAGTCCGCTCTAAAGCTTAGCTTAATCTAGAGCACTTAATCACCATAACCACTGAGGCGCCGAAAACTCCCTTTCATGCACCCAGTTTCTTGGAATCTGAGAAACTGTGAGTAAACATCTTGCCCAATGTTGCTACTCAATGGAAAAGTGGCGCGACCCGGGAATCGAACTGAGGTGCCCGAGTTCGAATTCCAAGTGCGCCAACCACTACGCCATTGAGCCACTTGTTAGTTAGCTACAGTTCAAACTATGGGTTTATACAATGAGAATCAACACAACCTGGTTGAGCAGCGGACTGCCGTAGACACGAGGTACTGGTGCAATGTTGTGTGATCTCAAGTGTGATGCATGGGCACCGTCATTCACCTGCTGCATACGCCACGTCTCTGCTTTCTGCTCATGTAGCTTATCTCTCTCGGACTTCTGTCTACGGCCATCAACTCCATCTAGTTTCACTTCTTCCAACTCATTTCCTTCTCTCTGCATAACCTGAACCAATGAAACACGAAACACCTTCATTATGTGTTGCAGCTGATAACTAGATCAAAAACAGAGAACGCAATGCTAGGCTAAAACGGAAAAAATGTAAATTACGTTTCATTCTTTGCATTTCCTTGTTTCTTTTCTTTATTTTCTTTTATTGAATATTTTATCTGCATTTTGTGTATTTGTGTTTGCTGTACATGGACACTTGTGGTCTGATAAAAATAAATAAAAAATTGTATCAAATTTGTTAAACAAATGCTATAATGAATTGGTGTATTCACGTTTTAGGCAGTTACAGTTAATAAAAACGAGCATATTGCAAACAAAGAGTGATCGAGAGATCATGTTTTGGTGGTATCATACGTACATCATATTCACGGTCGACGCTGGAAACTTTTCTCTTGTTATTAAGCGAGCTTTGTGTATCAACCTTCTTTGGCAAGTTTTTATCATCATCATCATCATCATCATCGTAAGCATAATCGTCATCATCATGAACGGCAGGTAATTCATTGCCTTTCGGTTCATCTTGCCGCAATTTTTCAACCTGGCTCTCTGGATTGTCATTATCATCAGGAGCAGCAGCATCATTATTCTTCAATCCGGGCTGGATATGATCAACTGTATCATCCTCATCACTGTAGTCATATCTATCATCACCTCCAGCCATTCCACGTTCTCCATTCTGTTGATCGTCCGCATGTACGTTTTCCACTTCCTTTTGCCGGTTACTGTTTCTTGCCTCATTTCTGTAGAAATGATCGTAATCATCATCTTTGTGATGCTGTGGATTATTGTTCAAACCTGGTCGTTCCTCAGCAAAGGAAGACTTCTCACCATGGCTGTGGCCATGGCCATGTTCATGACTGTGGCCATGGTCGTGGCCATTGTCCTTGCTGTGGCCATCACCATCTCTGTGGCTACGGCTATGGCCATGATGGTGACTCCGGCCGTCGTCGTGGCCATAGTCAGGCCCCTGGCCATGGCCATGATCATCACCGTGGCCATGACTGTGGCCATGGTACTTGTCCATATAACTGTGCAGCTGTGACAACCGAGAGGGTGGCCGTGAGGTCAAATACATAAGCCAGTAGCCAACAGATGACACCGCGATAAGACATATAACTAATATCACAACTCTTGATCTGCGAAACTTCACTGCATGCATTGCTACAATGACAATCATAACACTACTAAACAACTGACTTGCAAGTCATTAAAACAGACAGGCAATCAATCAATCATTCTGTTGGCCCATTCCATTAAAACCAAGGCAACCAAGCATGGGCAGTTTTGAGGCACAGAAGCATTGGGCCTAATGCACAAAACTCCCCAGAAATTGTTCTAAGATCTTTCTACCAAAGTTCTTTCAATGTTAGGAATTAGCTATAGAGATGTAAATGTTTTTCATAACTTTTACTTACATCTCTGTAAAGCAATTTTCTGCCAATAATTGTCCTAGGATTTTTGTAAGTTTGATTCTCAAAACTTAGTGCATGGTCTTTAAGCATACCGAAAAATTGCCCTATAAGCTAAATAAGATGCATTAGATTCATAGCTGCAAACACAACGATTTACCTCATTTCTGTTACACACAACCATCATCTTCTGTAACGTCACATTTGTCAGTGTTGAATTTTCAACATGAGAATATCATAGGCATTGTAGGCCAAGGAACTACATACCAGTCACCTCTCATCAAATGTGACATCAGCCTAAAATCAGTAAAATGATGCAAAGAACCCGGAGTATGGAAAATCTATTGTGCTAGGCATTTCGGGCAAATGAAATTAGTTCTAATATATCACTAACAAGAAATTTGGGGCAGAGCCCAACGTGAAGCCACCTGGCGCTATAAGTCCGACTGTGGAGACAATTTAGATGGTAGAAATTCCGCTCCTAGCAATGCCACCTAGCAAATGCAATTGCAGTACCTAGGCTTTATGCGCAGTATTCATTTTTCGGTGGGTAAACATCAGCCATATAAAATTCGTTGTTAGTGGACCAAAGTTCACCATTTTTTCATTGAATGTGGAAGGATTGTACTTGATAACGCCATTTTCCACTTGTCGATCGTTTGGTTTGACCCATTCCAGAGATATTCAGTTTTATTCACGCTTGAAGTGTAGAGTTGTCCGAAATCATGTGCACTGTTGACTTTGAGTGGGTAAACATTAGCCGCTTAAACTCTGTGGTTAGTGGACCAAAGTTCACCAAATTTATTTTGTCAATGCTGGAGAGATCGTAGTTGATAACACTGTTTTCTGCTTGTCGACGTCTTGATCCATTCCAGAGATACCTGCGATCGAAGTCTAAAGTTGTCCAAAATACCACAAAATTCCAAATTTTGGACCATTTTTGACCTCCCAAATTTTAGGGGTGCTGGGACTGCTGAATCCCCAAAAGTTGCACCAGTACCCAAATTATCATACCTGCTTAATGGCACAGCATGTGGCAAAGTAGTGCGAGGTTACTCCCCCTGGCCCAAAAGTTATTACGGCTAACATGCTGAATTATAAGCCAATTTCTGAATGTTTATTGTTAAAAATTGCCGCAAGTCACGTCTTTCCGATATTCGAAATCTTGATCCATTCTGGAGATATTTGTGATTGAAGTCTGAAGTTATCTAAAATGGTGCCAAATTTTACACGTTTGGCTTCCAATTTTGTTTGTGGCAGGGGCCAAAATTTTGGGACACAGATTATAAAACACAACATACTTTCGATCACGTGGCACTGTTTTGCGGCGATCAGCTCAGAGATCTCATGCAAAAAAAACATCATCAGTAAAACATAAGACCGCCGGGAACTACCGTTTAGGGCGGCATAATGACCAAAATGACTACAAATGACCTGCCACACTAACGGATTAATGCATGCCGAATACGAACAACACATTGTAACCGCTGAATAATATTGTTCTGGCTCGAAGCTGGATGTCGTTGCAGTTACCAATTTTTGTCACTTGCTGAAAGTTTCATTCAGTATGCACGACCCCATCTAATGCACCGCTTGGCGTTAGGGTGCACCACTGCACCTGTATCAACGAGTCACCGTTTTTACGATAAAAGCTGATATATTCATCGCACACAGCAATATACAAATTCATAAGTGCAATAAATTTACTCTGTACATACTGTCAATAAAAGTCAACAATTATCAACTATGAAAAACCAATAAAATCTCGGAAGAAAAATGTAAACAAAACGGTAAACACTAAACATCCCCCTAGAATATTAATACACATGGCCTCAACAATTCAGTAAATAAGTAAGGAAACCGTCGCACCTGCTGCGGAGAAAAACGCGCGATAAATACCTAATTAAGTAAGTAGTAGTTTGATGCACATAACATACGTGAATGCGCATGATACAAATTCCCAATCATTCACAATGTCATGTACAAAAAGTCAGTAATTTGCATCTGTTTATAAACCGGATAAACCAGAATTATTATTTATTACTGACGCACTCTACTCTGATGGAACGTCATAATCACCCCGGAACCAAAAAAAACTTTACTCATGAAAATAAACTTGCCCAAATTTTACAAATGTGGACATTTACTACTTAACTGTGTACTCAAAATGTTTTATGCTAAATGACAAACGCATTACTTCAGCGCCGTAAATTAGTCAGTAATCATATTCCAGCTAGTATCTCTATTAGGATACAGTCATTCACTTAAACATACGTACACGAGATGATTTACAGGTCTATCTTAATTTCCACATAGCGAAGTTAGTCGTAATAGACGTTGTAAAACTTTTTCCTTACTTCTCAATTTGTAATCTTCAATTTCATTAAAACATTAATTTATGTAGCATCCTACATAATTAAATTTTCTCACAAGATGCCATACAAATATAATTACTGTGGCACAACCTTGACAATGACAACATAGGGCATAAAACCAGCGGTTAATAGACAATCAAAGAGGCAATGCATATTCCTGCAAATTTATTAATACCACATTACAATGGGGTGGCTCGGTGGCTCAGTGGGTAGGGCGTTGGCTCGTGATCGAAAGGTCGCGAGTAACAGACTACAGGGTCCAAGTAATGAATTGTACAGAATTTTCCCATAATTGAGACACTTTTGACCTGATGGAGAAAATGACAGAATTCAGTCCATAACTACAGATGAAAAGATCAAACACTATGTCACAAATACTGGAATTAATCAGAACAACCGAATCTAACTGGCAACTACAGGAAGTAATAAGTTTAGCATGCTTTCCACGTGGGAGACTCTGCTATAGATAATAATCCAGGGGTAGAAGTAACACTTCCCTTTGGTGTTATTCGACAGTCCACCTTGCGGTCTATAAAATACTTTCTATTACATGTATTGTAACAAGTCACTGATGACTGTTCCATAGACTGTCAAACAAATGACACACACATAAAACCGTTCTGATAACTAATAAACTCAAAAAAATCACCAAATTACAAGCTTTATTTGCTGATTTGTTGACGTTTCAGCATCCACTGTTGCCTTCCTTGGAATGACTCCCATTTACTGTTAGATGTTGCTAAGGCAAAAATATTGTCATTGATATGAGGAAGTTGGTATCGAAGGTTCCAGTCCACCATAGCCAAAGGCAATCATAGCCACACTTAGATCACGGTTTGGGTCCACCATAGCCAAAAATGGAATTTATCCCTATTTCCTATGCCTTGCCAATGCCCGCCATAGCCAAGGGCCACCATAGCCAGGGGTCAGGTTGGTCATCCTAGGATAGCGTAAGGGATAGTAATCATATTCCAGCTAGTATCTTAATTAGGATACAGTCCTTCACTTAAACATACGTACACGAGATGATTTACCGGTCCATCTTAATTTCCACATAGCAAAGTTAATCGTAATAGACGTTTTTTGTTTTATTTGTAAAACTTTTTCTTTACTTCTTAATTTGTAATCTTCAATTTCATTATTGTATTTTTGATAGTCACAGCTATGACATAACTATACTATCATGTCACTTCTTACAACTTCAGTAGCATCCTACATAAATTAATGTTTTAGTTAATTACTGTTAGTTATAAACAACCGGCTTTTTTCTCACAAGCTGTCATAGTCACAGCTATGACACAAGATGCCACACAAATATAATTACTGTGGCACAACCTTTGACTGTGACAATGACCATAGATGGCATAAATAGGGATAAATTGCATCTTTGGCTATGGTGGACCCAAATCGTGATCTACCTGTGGCTATGGTGGCACTTGGCTATGGAAGGCTGACCCCAATACTAAGGGCCCCTAGTCTAGGTTCATCAAAGCGTTGACAAATCAGTAAACAAAAACTGCAATTTAACAAATCCTTGTCGTTTATTAGTTACTGCTTCAACATATGAGTTCAATCAAAGACAGCTGTGACTAATGGTCATTTCTTCCACTTCTCCATGTAAGTGAACTTGGTCATGGGTCGTCCGCTGACTCCACAAGTGCCGATACCAACACGGCCTGTGTTAGTGTCCGGCGTAGCAAAGATGCTCTTGCGCACCCGGCCTTTGGTCGTCTTTGCAAACACCTTCACAAACACATACAATAACGTCTGTTCATGGCTCTGTCCCACCGGATGAAGTATCCAGAACTCACTCGTGGCGAATGCATGGCTTCCTGAACCAATGGAGAGAAGGCCGATGCAGATTTGTTTGAGCAAGGTTTAACGTGCCACTCGACACAGTTTAGG
>Ga0209052_1000678_pt1 | contig 11192 bp, 5 predicted proteins | sample WorMetHEROISLAND_2_FD_187409 | JGI IMG/M metagenome (GOLD analysis project Ga0209052, IMG submission 187409) | Marine gutless worms symbiont microbial communities from Max Planck institute for Marine Microbiology, Germany - Olavius sp. 4 HERON... | ecosystem: Host-associated > Annelida >...
AACGACGCGTTGTTCAATGCTGCGCCAAACGTTCAGCAGGCGATGGCACAAAATATCGCACTAACGTTAAATGACGTCAGCAGCACCGAGAAAAAATAATCAAACTGAAAGTAAATCCATTGATCAAAAATATTATGTAAAATCCCCTGCCTTTATGCGTAAGATCTAAACCAGGCCGCCAGTTGGTGCATTATAAGCCCAAAACACCGCACGAGCCGCAACGGACATCGAGTTCGACTGACAACCATCGTTCAGTGTTGATGGTTAGTTTCAGCAGTCGCCGTTTCGACTGGCGATGTCTGTGTTGTGGCTCGCGCGGTGTGCTCAGTCAAGTTTGACCCCGAGCTACTCTACGTGACGTCAGCGACATGTATGTCCCGGCGTGTTCAGATTCGCTTTTATTTTCTTGAAAGTCGACGCAACGGGAACAATCCCACTGCGCCGTTGTTGTGAGGCAGCCACACCCTTATCAAAGTATAGTACGTTCTTTGCACTGTCTCACGGGCGACTTCACAAAGTCCATTCATAATCAGCTAACAGCAAAAATACCCGATTTCTAGCAACGTACGGCAAGTCTGCAAGATGTAGAGCCGGAAGTAGCGAAGAGGTCCATGAAAGCCTGATCAGCGGATCGTTGACGCAGACATTTACAAGATTTTGCTTTAATGGGGTGTGGGATGGCAGCATCCTCTTTCTCGCTTCCTTTACCCATCCTTTCCTTTCTGTTTCGTTTCCCTTCCCTCATTCTCTGCTGCAATACATCCTCTCAAATGAGCCATAGTGTCTGGGGAGCGTTAATATATACTCTGCCACTAAAAAGCACGAGGCGTCGGGGTTATCCGAAAACATTAATGTTAGCTGCGGTGATGACGATGTTAAACACTGTCCTATTTTGATTGATTTTGAAGCAGATTGTTTGTTAAACTTTGGCTTAACCTTGGCTCGCTGCAAATAGCGTGTATATAGGCTCCAGTAACACCAGTAAACAATAACACCAGTAAAAGAGCCATACAGCCTTTGGCTTTAAAAAATTACGGTGAGCCTGTCACGGTAGGGACTGTGGTGAATAGGTAATATACCAATCATACACGTTGCAACACTGAATAGTCTGCCTTGTCATCTGATGAAATATGCTAGTTTGTTGGAACAAATTGTGCAAGAATTTGCGACAGATAATACAGTATTGCAAATTTGCAATAGGCCTGTTAGAATTACAGATGCAATATTTTTCGCAGCATCGGGATCACACATTTGTATACATTTGGCGTAATGCGCCTTCCGTCTAAATGTTTTTAATTAATTGCTTGATTGATCCGTCGCACAACACGTTCTTTGTGGTTGTAAAACTGTGTTGCTTTCGATTGGTAGCGCATTAGAGGTTAATTTTAACGTTATGCGCTCTATAGATTCACGTTTTACATACTTACTTACTTTACTTACTTACTCAATGTTGCTGTCATCTCGACTTTGCCATATAATCTGGAATGTCAGAAAATACCGCACGTGTACTCGGAGAATACAACAGCAGACGCCGGCGCCGAAGTCGAAAATCCCAGCTGCGTCTGCGGTTACGCTTTCGAATTCGGGGACAAAAGCTGCGTGGAATCACGTGACCGAGAACTGCCTGCGGCTTACGTTGCTGACGAATGGAACGTCAATGCACCATCGTCAACGTGACACGGTGTTGGCTGCCAGCGGAAAAGCCAACAATCGTGATATCACTTTGTAGTCTATATAACGTACATTGCTGGCATTTCTAGAGAAATTCGATTCTGTTAATGCATAAACGATTTACTGAACTTTGCGCCAAAACTATAGCTGCGTATAGGCCTACGCAAAGCTTTGGTATTCACTTCCACTAAATTAACCTACAGTACTGAAAGTTGAAAACGATGTTATTGTCAAGTTTATGACATACACTTATAGTGTTTTGTTAGCGATACGGTTTTGTTTAAATCTTATGGATTTACAGTTTAGTGTGCTTGCAATTTTGTGTCATTAGCGCAGTTGCCTGCATTTCAATTAGGCTAGCTATAGGCCTACCACATAGCTTTGCATTTTACTGTTTTGCTGTTTCAGGAATAATGACAGTTTGAAAATGAGGTAGGTAAAACATTGTTCATCACTTTATTCAGCTATGGCGACACGTAGACCGCCTACTGAATTGTTTTCCCCATTCAGTATTTATCTTTGCAGAGATTAGTGTGCTTGCAATTTTGTGTCATTAGCGCAGTTGCCTGCATTTCAATTAGGCTATAGCTATAGGCCTACCACATAGCTTTGCATTTTACTGTTTTGCTGTTTCAGGAATAATGACAGTTTGAAAATGAGGTAGGTAAAACATTGTTCATCACTTTTTATTAGCCTAGCAAGCAGGAGACTTTAACGATTTCTATCTCGTTGAGTCGTTGTAGACGAAAAATAACGATCTTCAACGACGTAATTTTAATACGAAGCCGAAGCTGGACGACGATTTCACGAACATCCGCGGTGACTGTGAGATTTCCACAACAAAACCTGAAGCACTAACAGGTAACGAATTTTGTCAGGTTTTCTGACTCAGATTCGGAAGTGAAGAAAAATTAAAAAAAATGTTTTAACATTTTAAAATTATTTCTACACTATTTTACTTTAGCTTATAGCCGGACCGCAATATAGGAGGAAGTATGCAAGGGCTTACTGGGTCTCCTCCAGAATTGAATTTTGGGCATAATATGGTGCGATCGCAGACAATCATCCATCAGCAAGAAGGACGCGCAGTCATTATCCATTTTGCCTTCAATGGGCTGTTAAGTGGCACTGAATATGAAAATTTTATTCAGCTATGGCGACACGTAGACCGCCTACTGAATTGTTTTCCCCATTCAGTATTTATCTTTGCAGAGATTTATGTACAAGAACTTTACGCACGGACGAACATTTTCAATGACATTTTCGTTTTTTCGCATTCTACAAAATTAGCAGAAACCACTAGTCTAAACCTATATAGGCCTATCGTATAGGCCTAAGCAACTGTACACACTCTGTTTGCCCGCCGCCCACTTGAACATTACTGGCCCATCAACTCTGCTGAAATTTTTGTGTAAAAACATAACAGTAATGTCACAGGCCATCTAGTGAACTGGATACACCAGTTACGTGCATATAGGAAAGCATCGACGTGTAAACTACACTATGTCGTAAAGCAGGCTTTGGTTTGCTTAATTTTGCCGGAAAGACGTGTTTGACATTTGCATTTATTATTGTTGATGATGATTCTTCTACCAGACACGAGGCACTTGAGTCCTTGCTAGCGTTACGTATTTTACTGTTATGCGCACGTTCCTGTTCACATTGACGCTCCAATCGTAAATCTTGACATGAGACTTTGAGAGTTTTAAACTGTTTCCTCAGACAAGCTATAGTGTTGTTAGCGCATCAGAACAAATATGGAACAAGTAAATGATTGATTGATCAGAGCTTTCCTCTCAACGAAATGCGCTATAATAAATTCACGTTTTATTTACTCACTCACTTTTTAATTACAAGTAGCCTTAGGATATTGTAGTTGCACAGTACATATGTCAGAACTGATAATAAAAAGTTTTTAAGTAGAATGCTTTTCAAAGACATATATTAGTCATTTTATTAGTCATTTTATTACGCGGCGCATTTTATTTCAATATACTTTTTTAAACTTCTGTAAGTGCAGATGCGTTCTGTCATTCTGTGTAATAAACGAATATGCATGTATGTATGTATGTATATTGTTATGCCATCACACGTTTCCGCATTACCTGTGTGTTATTGCGTGTGTATAGGTGTATCCAATGTAATGCTCGTACTATTGTCACTTGTCAGATAAAGGCAACTTACTTAATCACTTACTTACTTACAGAGACGACGACGCAGATGCCTAGCCGACAGCATCATCATCCGCGTGACGTCATCAACACCAGCAGCAGCAGCAGCTGCAGCAGGTGCGCTGCACTGATGACGCAGTGCGCAGCTCTTCAGCGTCGAGTCGAGCTGCAGCAACGACAGCTGCGTGCTAGCGCCAACCTCCACGCTCTACTGGCGGCCAAGGACCGGGAGCTGGCCGCCTGCCGTGCCCGCCTGCAACAGCGTGGACGCCTGGCAACGACGACGATGAATACACGGTGCACCTCGAAGGCAGGGGAAGATGACAATGTAACCACGCTTGTGCAAGAACACCAACAGAGTAAGCTGGCGGAAAAATCAGAATATAAATAGATCGAACTGCTATTTTCTTCATATTCTCCACGGTGGTGGTTTGGTGCAGTGGCTAATGTTAGTAGACCAAAGTTTACCATTTAACGTTGCAGTTGATAACGCCGTTTTCCGCTTGTCGATGTCTTGATCCATTTCAGATACATTTGCGATCGAAGTCTAAAGTTGTTCGAAATCGCGCCAAATTTTGGACGTTTTTTGACCTCCCAAATTTCAGGGGTGCGAGCCCCCTCAAAAGTTGTACCAAAATTCTTATACCCGCCTCGCGGCACGTCATGTGGAGAAGTTCCCTGAGGTTACTGCCCCTGGTTTTAAAGTTATTGGCGCTCATACGGTAATTTTTGGGCAATTTTTTGAATTTTTAATGTTACACCAATTTCCGATCATTTGGCAAAGTTTTACTTGTACTTGTACTTGTACTTTATGGCAGTCTATCGGGAAGCTCGGAGATTTCGCGCCTAAATTCAAAAAAAACAGTTGCCTCAAAATTGTTTTGGGTTGAGACCTCCAATTTTGGGACGTACATTGTCTAAGTACATACATTTCCAATCACGTGTCAAATTTTGACGGCGATCGGCCAAGGCAGCTCGGAGATATAGCGCCACAAAGTGCCAGAAAAAAGAGAAAACAAACAAAAACAGCAGTAAAACATAAGACCGCCGGGAACTACCGTTCCGGGCGGGCTAATAAATAATATGCAAAAACAATAACGGATTTTGTATTTACATTTACTCATATACTTATGCGTGACCGTGATAACAAAAATTTTATGAAATCTTATCCTGATTCCTGTCATTACGTCAAGTAAAAATGGCATGTTTTTAGTCAACGCCAACAAACATTTTTAAACATCTTTTTCATAAAAACGCGTTTTAGACGTTTAAAAAACTATTTATTTACGTTTGTCACGTCTATGTCTTGATTCATTCGTGCCGTAGCGTGTTGTGTTAGGCCTACATGTAGGCCTATGTGTGAAAAAAAGAGAAAATAATTAACAAACAAAAACAGCAGTAAAACATAAGACCGCCGGGAACTACCGTTCTGGGCGGGCTAATTAATAATATGCAAAAAAATTAACGGATTTTGTATTCACATTTACTCATATACTTATGTGTGACCGTGATAACAAAAATTTTATGAAATTGACAGCCAGTAGACGAGGGACGACGCGGTCAACGACAGTCGATCAGCGACGCTCATCGAATGACGACGACAGAAGACAAGGGCCTGATGACGACCAGGAACCGTTTGTTAGCCGTGATACCACCGCAGACATGAGTCCACCACCACGCCACCTGGTGACGAAGCTGATGGAACAGAACGCCAGATTGAAGAACCTAGCGCGCCGTCTGATCGCCGAACGAGGATTGACGGTGTCACAGTATCTAGTACGTTTAACAGCATACTTTATAGGCCTGTGTATTTCAGGACCGTATTTTATTCTATTTCTGTTTTCTATTCCTTATATCAGTAGGGATACCGTGGTACGCAATTTAGTCACTTCTGTCTTGGGCGCCGACTTGAAGTTTACAGGAGCAGCGGGATAATGCCTTGGTACCTGTAGCACAACCGGGTCAAAAGTCGCATTTTGCCCAGGTGTCAAGTAATATTTGTAGTCAACTGCTCATAATTATCAGTTCACGACAATTCTCAAAGTACGTCCTACAATTTTAACACTTCTTTCTACACTAAAATAGTAAACTGCTGCTTTCAGAAGTGTTTGCACAGCTAAAATTACATCGCCCCGCCCGCTGGGCCTCCCCAGTCGGCCAAAGTAAAAGTAAAGTAAAGTTAGGTTATAATATAATGCGCTCTAAAGCTTAGCTTAATCTATCGCACTTAACCACCATAGCCACACCATAACCACTTAACGGTCACAGATTATAGAGGACACCGTCAAACCCTTGCCTGTCCGAGAAATTAATCCCAAAGCATGCACGCCAGTAAGCTTAATCCTGAAACAATTTATTCTGCCGGGTCTGGGGACTGAACCCAGGCCCGGCTGATAACCGTTTCAGGCTTAGCGCGCACTGTGCCAATGAGCCACAGAGACAGAGAGGGAAACATCTCATTCGTAAACCCTCGGCGCTTCTGGCGTCACGATTCTGGTCGCCTCCACACGCTGTCCCGGTACTAATTATTACAAGTTAGCGTCTACAATGATTCTCTTGATATCTAAAAAGAACGGCGACTGCCTGTAGGCCTGTTATGTGTATAACGAGGGCCGCATTTGTTCTGGGGGCGCAAAACATACGGTAGCTATATAAAATCAGTCGTGTATGCTGCATCGGATATACAGGATGAGCAGGAACGACAAGATGTGGCCGTTCAACAACTTCCAGCTTCCTGCATCACCTGTGCCGCATCGCCGTCTGCAGACGCTCAAAGTTTACGTCAGCAGCTTCGAGTTCTGCGTCAGGCACATCTCTAAACCAGCAGCAGCAGCAGCCGAGTTGTAACAAAGCTTCGTCGTCACGCACATAAAGGCGTCCGAACTCCGCTCGATATACTACAGAGTGAGCCAAAATAAGCAGCGCTAGCGCAGTTTTTTGAGCTTAACTACGAATCACTTCAGCCTGATACGGTTAATCTTCGTATGACAAATCGTATGTGTTTACAACAAAATGCCAATGACAATCTTAGATGCTTTTTTAAATTACAAGCGTTTATCCGTCATTGTAAACTCCTTGCCTACATGTGGCAAAAACTGCTATCCCGTTTTATCAGAACGTTTAAAGGAAAGGAGCGTAAAACTGAGTTGGTATCACTGACTTTTGGCTCACCCTGCAGGCCATGCGTCAAATACGCGAGAACTGCAACACTGAAAACTCTGTGTTCTAGCTACCCGTGAACAGTGATCTGTCGCTTTCCAACTTCAGGGTAATGTAGCATAGATGATAGAACTGCCGTGCAGACATTTGCGACGTCGTAGATGGAGTCGCTGTAGGAATCGGTGAATCTCATCGCTCTAACAGGGTACCACTTAGCTAAACTAACTTGCATGATTCAGTGATTCTTGGGGTGTTTGTCGGTGACGATTTTCGTGAAAGCAGCTGCTTTTCTCATACATGATAAGCTTGCTGCCTCATTTGATGGCATGAATGACAATAGCACACTTGGCTTGACAATGTCCTTCAAATTTAATTTCCAGCTACGCAATGAAGAAAGCCGCTAATCCCGAACATACTTCTAGTGCTAATCGCTTAATCCGCCTTTTCCCAACGTTACTTTTCTATCTTGAGATTGCAGTAGCAGTTTTGTGTACGATTTCCTTTGTCAGCGTATCGCTGTATAGAATTGTCAGATTGTCTGGACATTGTTGTGCGCATTTACGCATGTAATTAACGACAAACCACTCAGCCAAACAGTCTTTTGTTATCGACTGAATCACAGCTGTAACTGCGTTGATTGACATTCCCGCTGAGCATAGGAGGCTGAGTTGACGTGGTACAGTACCGGTACCTAGCCACTCGTTTCTCGCAGTCTTGTAGCTCCAGTTCTTGCTGAGGATAGGAGGCTGAGTTCAGATGCTCATCAGACATAGCTGTAATAAACGTTTTTTTACGTTTTTTTAATCCAGGTCATGTTTTTTACGCTTTTATTTTTTCCGCGTTTTTCAAAAACGTTGTCATATACAAAATATGAATATGCAAAAATCCAACGAAAAATACTCTTAGAGGATGCCTTAGCAATGATTTGGATTGATTTTTGTTACGTAGCCCACACTGCAAAATGTCTTACTTGCTGACATTAAGATACATGTTAAAATTTGACAACCTACACATGACTCAGTGTGCGAAGATATTAGTTGGATTCATGGCAAATATCGGCAACGTTTTTATCAGGCGTTTACAAACGTTTTTTTTTTAATTTTTATCTGAACGTTTATTACATCTATGTCATCAGATACCCCAAAGGAACGGCCGGAATAAGAACTGCCTCCCTGGCTTCATAACCCTTGATGACTCGCAAACATCTGATCAAATGTCTTGTCTTCAATGGTAAACCCATAATTTACAAACGTCGTGGAAGATACAATTCCTCCTAAACATTCTCTAAAATTTTTGTGTAAATCGAGTCATTTTTTTCACGGAGATACAGAACAAAAAGTGAGCGGGTTTTATTTTCTGAACACAGTGTAGACATTTAACCTCAGCACATTTTGTTGAAGATAAATTTTCTCGTTGCAAAAAATAATCGAAAGCCCAGTAAAACTGTGCGGAAAAAGTTCAGAATATGAGTTGGCTGATTAATCTAGTTAGCTCATAACAGCGCCAGTATGCCAAAAAGACTCCACGGGGCGAATATTAGCCAATCCAATCACCGCGGTCTAGGTTTTTGAAACAACAATTATCACTCTGATATTAATTTAATTCATGCCGACAATTATTTAAAACAATGCACACGTGCAGTAAGTAACTCAATCAGGCAATACAATACGCGTGTGATAAGACCATCGGCTATTTTCTCGTCGAAAGTAACGTAACAGTTGAAATATGCGACACAACACGGCGGGGCGTCACCAGCGTGTAAAACGATGATAGTAGAAATAAATAGCGGGTTCTACTACTAATTCATTCCTACTCATGATGCATACTGATGATGAAAACGCAGGAAAATCAGTAAGCAAGCCACGGCACTGAAACACCGAGTGACTATATAACAATCAGAAAATCATCACATTCAACGTTTACTAACTAACGATGCTGAACTACTAATTCAATGCAGCCTGGTCTGGACGTTATTAGCTACTGCACAGAGGAGGTGCCATGACACCTATTGACCCATATTGGGCCAAATGAAGTTTCATTAAAACAGCTTTCGTCTCAACACATTGCAGCCCACACAACCAATTTTTTTCCGGAGGGGCAAACCCCTTAGTTCAGAGGCACTGAACAACTCGCCCGAAGTCGTTTGCCTAACAGTTGCGTGGCTAGGATTCGAACCCGCAAACTCTTGATTGCAAATCCGACGCCCTAACCATTACACCACCAAGCCACACATTTGGGTTTCCATGGAAGAGATTATTCTTCTACAGTTCGCTAATCAGCATCACGTCAGTCAGTGCAAACAACGTCTGATACTTCGTAGTCGAAAAGTAGCAAAGACCAACGCTTTTGAAAAATCAACTACCTATAGGTTTTCCAGTCACGGCGATCTAAAGGTCTAATTCATCAGGGACCAAAGGCACTGTGGGTCCACCCGACCACATGTTTGGGGTCGTGGACTCCCATCAGCACTTCCATGAATTACTGCAGTGGTCAGAACAGCAGCATTGTACGTAGGCTACACAGCCAGAGACACCCAGTGATCATGCGGCACTAGTGATTGCAAGCCAGGCACTGATTCCTCAATCCCGGGATTGAGAAATTTGTAATCCCGCGATACCGTTTTTGGGATTAGCCTTACAGATTGGTCGTTATTTAGCACCCCTAGAGCAGTGATGTAGTCCTCGAGACCAAGGTCTTGGTCTCGAGGACAAAAAATAAAGTCCCGATCTCGAGTAAAGTCGAGAATTAGACTTTTTGCTACTTATTAATCTTAAATATTTTGACAGTAGACAACTAGTTATCGTGTTAAATAATAATTATGTTATTGTGGTTTCCTTGTTCACATCGACTGGCACTGAGTAGCATGCATTGCATACTTTGTGTCTTATCTAATTATACATCTCTTTGCACACCAAAACCTTGGCATCAGTGGAACGAGTTTTTACGCACGGGGGTCCTTTCATCAGACCCCACAGAGTAAGGATATCATTCAGCTGTTGTGTGATCTTATGCGTGCAAAACGCAACTCAAAAGTTCATATAGGCCTACTGCAGTTGACTTTTACTTTTTCTAAATGCAGAGACATAACTGCAACTTGACATTTACTAACAGATATACTTTCAAAAACTTCAATTTTGTTGGTACAAGTTCAATGTTGTTGAAACAGGTGCACTATACATATCATTAGGCCTACACGTGTGCATCATGTAACATGTTACGTTAAAACATTTGATGCTGCATGAAAAGTTTTGGTCTTGATCTTGAAAAAATTTTGGTTTTGGTCTCAAGAAAGTCTTGGTCTTGAAAAAAAGTCCTGTTTACATCACTGCCCAGTGCCCTACTAGACTTTTATGCCTAGGATGCAGTAGGCCCTACCGGTAGGTCTGTCAGAACTGCAGGGAGTGACTGTGGCTGTCAAAATGCAAGTTACAGTGCACAGCAAGGACTCTTGCGCGCATGAAATATTTCGTTAAACTGCTAGAATTGTTATTTTATCATCTGATCTAACACTCGAAAAAAGTACTATTTTAAACAATTTTTGTAATACAGTAATCCAGGGATGAAACCGCTCGGGGATCCCGGGATTGCAATCACTACTCAGCACAAACCCAAACAACGTCATGACATAAGTAAGCAACAACTCTGTAAAGTAAATAAAACAACAAACGCTGCAACAATACAATTAATAACGATGCCTCACCAGATAATGGTTGTGATGAAACAGGTGTGCCTTTATCGTTCAAAAATTACCCACTCGTGACACTATGAACGATGCTTTCATGTCTCGTGCAATTCTCTTCAGTCTGATGTTCTCACGTGATAAATTAAGACTCCTCTAACGGGGGGAGATTTTAAGTTAACCAGTTGCCTTTGTGACGCCGTAAAACTAATATACAACCGAAAAACAAACAAAATGCCTGGCATAGTCGTCAATCTCTTAAGTGCTGTAAGAATGGCGGGTGGCGGTATGACAGTATTACTGGGGGCCAAGTCAGGAATAAATAGTATGACGTTAGCGCACGATACAATGTGGACCACCCAACTACATGTGCATTTCTGTGCGAGACACGCCCCCGCAGCCCAGTGGTGATTGACAGAAGTACCAACAGTGGGCACTCTGGTGCTCAGACAGATGGCAGAAAGTGCCAAATCTGCAAGACCCAAGACTGGGCGGGGGAGGGGGTATGTTCC
>Ga0209052_1000679_pt1 | contig 11190 bp, 10 predicted proteins | sample WorMetHEROISLAND_2_FD_187409 | JGI IMG/M metagenome (GOLD analysis project Ga0209052, IMG submission 187409) | Marine gutless worms symbiont microbial communities from Max Planck institute for Marine Microbiology, Germany - Olavius sp. 4 HERON... | ecosystem: Host-associated > Annelida >...
GTTCCAGGGAACGAAAGTTCCAAGGAACGAAAGTTCCACCCATGGAACTTTCGTTCCTGGGAACGAAAGTTCCTTGGTACGAAAGTTCCAGTTACCGATACAAAGGAGTCGATATCTATAGAGTGAACGCAGCGTGATGAATAAAATGTCGTAGGTGCGACAGACAGTTTAGTGAAAATGGGAAAAATCAACACATGGGGAAAAATGAGACACAGAGATTGTGTGTGGCTCGGTGGTGTAGTGGTTAGCGCACTTGGAACGAGAACCCGGCGACCGCGGTTCGATTCCCGGGTCGCGCCACTATTCCATTGGGTAGCAACATTGGGCAAGTTGGTTACACACATTGCCTCCCCAGTTTCTCAGCTCCAAGAAACTGGGGTACAAAAGGGAGTTTTCGGCGCCTAAGTGGTTATGGTGATTAAGTGCCCTAGATTAAGCTAAGCTCTAAGCTAAGCTTTAGAGCGCACTATAATATAACCTAACTTAACTTTGAGAGAAGTATCTGAGGAGGTGATGACAATGTCGAGGATGTGATCATGATTATGAGTAGGTACTTGCGAAATCGGTTCAAATCACTTTAGAGCCGTGTAAACTGTCGAATAAAGTTTCCTGTTCATGTTACCACAAATACAAGCCTGAACTCTGCTATATACTCCACAGGTATCAACGTAAACAACAACGATAACAACAACGTAGAATATTAATTACCAACTATATGTGCAGGTGCCCGTTGGAATTAGTGATGGTCCAACAGGATTGAATTTTCTCCCTCTTCCCACATCTCAGAGACGGCGCTTTACTTCCAGACTGAGACCCGCAACCACCTACCCCCGTCCTGTGATAAAAAAAACCAGACGCTTTATATCTTCTGCCCAGTACTATCTTCTAAATTTCCAATAAGATTCTCTTCTCCATTTCCCCGTTTTTGTCTCATTAGCACGTACCAGTATTGTATTTTATCGTGTTTTACTGCCGGAATTTGGATATTATACCTAATATTATGGATTTTTTATACCCGGTACTGTATTGCACATTTCTGAACTTTATAGTTTACGCTGCACATTTTGACATTGTAATATTTTTTTTGTAATCTAGCGGTAATTGTCGATAGCTATTAATATACTAAAAATTACCAAAAAAAATTATGGGAAAATTCGGAAAACCGCGTTAAACTCAGCAAATTATATATAAACTGGCACATTTGTATCTGTTGTGCTATTCGCTTGCTACGCTATCACTTCAGACAACGAATTAGTTTGACGAAGTAATTCGATTTGAAGACTGTGTTGAGACATGCCGAAGATTTGTGGACTGCACTGCATGTGAGCACGTGAAATTAGTTTATTTGGTTAGGTAAGATGTTATACGTGCAGCAGTTATACAATCAGAATCAATAAGCCAGTTATGAGTGACTTGCCACCGTCAAATGTCACAGACATGGAAGCGACTCTCTTCCTGGCTCGTAGGCAATTCGTTGAACAATTACTACAGATTCAAAATTCGTTTTGAAACTCAGCTTTCCTGGCTCGGTAAAGATAGAGAGTAGTGTCCTAAATCTGAGACCAAGCCATTTGCAAAATGTAGTATATGTGAATATGCCTAAATATACATTCGTGCTGTTTGCCTGTCCTGGCCTGGTCATGGCGCTGGACCTATTTCGATGTGCATATTTAGCCAAGGAATGCTTGGCAAACGTTGGTTGTTTTAGCGTCACTAGTCACTAGGCCTATCACGTGCAATTAAACAGTGTATATATGGAATTACAAGTAGTTTGTGAAAAACACAGTCGACCCTGTTAATTTTTAAATCTTTTTCTCTGTAGGCTTAAATAGTCTGCATATGTTTTCATTATTACACAACAAGGGTAGTTCCAGTTCTTGTGTTATATGCAGCTTAGTTCCGTCTGGAGTTTTTTTGGTGCAAATATTACAGTCATCAGTGTGCTCTTTTGGCATAACAGATTAAATAATTGCAAATAATGTTAGGGCTAAGAACGTTTGATTCTGGGAGAACGACCAAGTATTTCATATTATATCTGCATTCTCCCAGAATCAAACGTTCTTAGCCCTAAAATTATTTGCAATTATTTCATCTGTTACGCCAAAAGAGCACACTCATGAGTGATGATTAGTGATCATTTTCACAAGCTTGAACATACTTTGGTGTCACAAAAAAATTTCCATTTCAATTCAAAGTAACCGAGAAAAATAGCACTGCACTAAATTTCAATCACTTGATGATCATTAGCTACACTGCTCAACTAGATGTATTGCACATCTGGACAAAGAATGTGTGCAAAAGGCAGAGCAAAGCAACGCTGACGAACCATTTCGTCTCATCTTGCAATAACGTTAGACATCAAACATGCCAAACAGGCAAACGCGAGGCAATAAAATCACACGCAAAATGCCGCTCCCACGGCGCAGCAATCAAGATTACAACGGGCAACTTCACTTTTGACTCGAGACTTGCTGAGTCAATGCGCTGAGCGAAACCTAAAGAGAAACGCCAATATCCGGCTTAGACCAGAGCCCAACTAAACTTAGGTCTTAGACTTTAATATGTTCACAGATAAAATATATACATTTGTCTGTTTGATACGATTTTATTCATTATGAAGTGGATATCAGTACTTTTGTTTACGGTACATATTGTTATGCTCAGCAAAAGTTTAAAAAGTTAAAGTAGGTCAGTCTCAGCGAAAGTTAAGCCCATGCGACCGACTTTGGTCGGGTTAGTTAGGCTTAACTTCACCGTACTTTTTGTACTTTCTCTGAGCGGAAACTTTGGACTTAGACCGAACTCGAGCTCAGCGAAAGGCAAAGTCAAAAAGTGAAGTCACGCAACATACATTATAGTAACATATTACTTCACACGGTGAACTCGGCAATGTCAACATTCTCCTCAATCAATTGTCCACCAGCATATCTTTGCGTCTTCACCGAACAACTTCGTATCCTGTAAACAAACAATGACAATACATTTGTTTCTGAATAAACCAACAGGATAAACATTGAATGATAACCCATAGTATGAGGCCTAAGAAAATCCTGTGCATCCAGTTGCAGTTTGGCTAAAAATGGACGGGGGAACAAAAAACTGCACAGATATTGTTCAGAGGTCCAATAACCTTATTCGTTCTTGTTGTTTCAGCAACGACTGTTAGCTTCTGTGGAACAACGACTTTCAAGTCAGCAGTCACAGACCACGCCATCTCTCTCAACCACGTCACCGACTGGGACCATGCCAAGGTGATCGACAGAGAAAGCAAGAGAACGGACCAATGGTGGATCAAAGAACAAGACAAGTTGATGAGCTGACAAAAGCGTCCTACCAACTTGCTCATATCTATAATACACTTGTTCGGCAGAGCGACATCTACCAGCAGAGGAAGATCGACCTTCTAAAGAATGCAACAGCAGTTACCAAAATGTCAACTATCGTATAACAAAAGAAAAGAACTGTAATCTGTTAAATTTCAAGGTTATTAGTCACAAAGATGTTCCTCAAATGCACACCTACTCCTGGTCAGGCCAGTGCCCTTAATATCACCCAACAAACACTGAAGGACCAGCAAAACACTATCACAAGAAACCAGAAGCGATCAGAGCTCTCAAACCTCTGCCAACAATGCTGCTGCCACCTGGTGAACACAACAACGTCCCAGAATCCACAACACAATCCGGACTGCCACCGAAATCTAACCACTTTCTTCTTCAGCCAAGTCCCTTCGTTCGCTCCAAAAATTCATCAAAATCCATTTATATTTTTTTCTCCTCTCGCATATACAGTGTGAGTCAGGAAATTTTACCCCATGACGTGTTCGGAAATTTATTTTTTTAAAGACTGAACATTTTATGCAATACTTTACACGTGTATTCTGCGTTCAAATCAACATCGAACTACAAAGTTTCATTCAATTATCTCTAACATTGACGAAGTTATACCGTATTAAGCACGATCATCTAGAGAACTTTTCTGACGCGCACTGTACACGTACAGACAAAAACAACTTCCGCTTGTCAAAGGTAATAAGCATTTGACTCACAGCAAAACGCTGCAATGACTGCTGCATACAGGCGGTCCGTTGTCTAGTGGCCTTGCTGGGGTGCGCTGCTGTTACCAGTGCTGGGTGGAGCAGGTGGCATTGGACCCGCACCAGGCCACTGACCCATTCCCGGCATCCTGATACACACACATGCACACACACAAAAACCATTATAACAATAGGACCTAAAGAACCAACATTTTTATCGAGTATACTTTACCTAGTCAGCTAACTGTTGTCCACCCCTGCGATTCGTTTTTTAACCGACAAATGGCACGTTATCAGCTGCTTTAATAATAATAATAAACCAGGAGGCCAGGTTTGAATCTGCGGGCATGCCTAGCCAGTGAGCCACTGCACTGGTGGCATTCTGACAAACACCAACCAGCATTATCATAATGTCTGCTCCGGGTCTTCGTGAAGCCCTCCAGACTCACCTGTTTCCACAACTCTAGACGTTAATGCACCATCGGTCTCGTGCTGTGGACAGGGCATCGTAACAGTTACTACATGTAACATGCTGCTTCTAGCATACGTCGATCAGCGCCATTAAACTATCCGATGCTTCCCCAACACTTTGCACTGAAATTACCCATGTCATGGACGACTAACAGTATGATACTGAAATACAACGGTAACAGCAGCACAATAGCGCAGTGCAGTGTGCCAAAATGCATCAAAAATAACATGCTACAACCAAGCTGTTACACTGGTGCTGCCCAAAACACGAGTTAGCAGAGAGTCAACCTTATACTGAGCTGTACTGTCCAAAAGAGAGATCACGGGAATTGCCAATGCAAAATTTTTATCGACCGAAAACCCTGCCATAATGAAAAGGTCAAAGCACTCAAGATATAGAAACATTACATATAGATTACGTGGGAAAAGAAGCAAGCACCTACCCGTAACCAGGGTACTGTCCTCCGTATCCTGGTCCCATACCATACGGCGGCATGCCGCCATACGGCGGTGCAGGAGGATAGCCCGGGTAGCCCCAGTAGTTGTAGTAACCCTGGTTGCCACCATAGTACTGTCAAAAATCACAACACACATTTCTCAGCAGCTACAAGCAAATGAGTAATACGGTTAAGCACAGAATAAGAGCAATGGAAATTTTAACATGTCTATGTGAGTGGTAATAATAAATCAACAATTGTGTGGCATCCCTCCAAAAAATTATTATAATTCACAGCAGCATTTTGGCAGTGGGGAGTTGCACTAAATTCTAGTCCGTTGGAAAATTCTCTTTGTCTGAAAATTCTTACAAAAAAATACAAAATGCAAGGCTAAATATTGAAGACTTTGGAGGTATTTAGGAGAAAAATCGACATTTTAGCTCCCATATCTCCTGTCAGAAATGTGCAGTTGTCTTCCGAATAGTTGTAACTTCCTACCCCCAACCTTTATAACCCACGCTACCTGTGATAATTCACTGGTTCACAGCTTTGCTAGTAATCTTGCAGTCAGAAAAACAAACAAGCAGAAACAAGTAAAACATAACATCATTTGGCCAACAAACAAACCTTCGGTTTACACATCAATCGGCTGTCACACTTTAGGTTATGCTGCTCCACAAAATCTGAAATGCCATTCCTTTAATATCCACAACTCTGATTCTGCCAATTTGACGGACATTCTGCATGCGCTCAAATTTTGAGTATAAACGGTGAAAAGAAATCGCAGTGAGAGGGATTCTTACCGACTGTGGAGGTGGGACCTGATTCTGTGACATAGACGATGACGACGATGAAGATTGCTGTTGGTTCTGTGAGTCCGTCATCTCTTTACCCCACGAACACTTCACCGTGTAGCCGTCAATCTGAGCACCGTGTGTTGCTATGATCGCCCGCACTGCCGCATCCTTCGACTCCATTCTTTACACGCGCAACAGCTCGTCACTAACTGATTATGAATAGGATCGTCACCACACACTACTGCTACAAGCTCGTCTCTACTGAGCACCGTGGGTAGCTATGATTGCCTGCACGGCTGTGTCCTTTGACTCCATTGCTCACATACATAGACATGCATCTAATCTAATGTAATCTAAAAACAATTTCACATGATGCCAGCATCACAGCCATGTATCAAAGCTCTGATGGCACTGAACCGTCATTGCTGGGGTAGGCTGTAATGAACAATTCAGAATTTAGCTTAGATTCAAATGTACCTAGATTACCAGCAGCTCTAGTGTTAGCAGACAGTTGATTCCAGACAGTATGAGCAGCAACGAAGAAAGCACGAGACGAAAACGAAGCAAAACCTGAACTGCAGATAAACGTAAGGTTCTGGTAGCTCATTACAACAGTATTACGAATTGGATTGTCACCACTCAAATTACACATTTACTACAAGCTCATCACTACTTCATTATGAATCGGCAGTTACACATAATTTGTGATGAAACAGGCTTCACATGTCAGTGGCATGACTGTAAATGAACCCTGATCCAACAACACATGAAACTTCACTTTTCAGGAAACTGGTGTAACTCGGACTAACTATGGAACTGGCTACCACTGAAATAAAATCTAAGTAACACTGCCACTATCCTAGTGGCTAATAACATTACCATAACACTAATAACCACCACCGATACCCTACTAGTCTACTACCACTTTTGGTGTTTGCTTCAGCAGCCAAATTCCAGAGGTACTCTGGGCTTGGCCAAGTCCCTGAGAAAACCACTGAGGACTGCCAGAGCAAGATTTGTGAATGGCAGATGCCATTACTCTCAACACTAACAGTGTACACTGTACAGGCCTGGGCACACAAAATTTTTATTTTCAGGACAGAAAAAAATTTGAAATTTCAGGACATCAGAGTAACAAAACGCGCGAAAAACGTGTTTTTTGTCATTTCGGGTGCATATAACTTCGGAACGTTTAGAGCTGAGGTTAAAATAACTATACGGCAACATGAAGTATTTTATCGGCTTTCCAGTGAGCGTAAAATGATTGACCTTGAATGACCTCTACACGCCATTTTAATGCTGAAATCTGGGACAACGCTGCTTTCTTTATGTCCTGTGTTACTTACTCACAAGTAAAATAAGAAAAATGATGTGTTTTTAAAAAAATTGTGAAAACGCACGAAAATTTCAGGATATATGTACAAATTTCAAGACCTAACTCCAATTTCAGGACAAATTTCAAAATTTCAGGACAACACCTAGGCCTGAGTGTAAGAGAAAGAAGTGAGCAAATGAAGTGAGTCTGAGTAGTGAGTAACACACTTTATGAATGAAAAGCCTTTGTCTTTGAAGACCCGCACATCTTGGATGTTGCCGAACTGTCCAAAGTGATCTCGCATCAATGCATCTAGTGCCATACAACAAGCAGCACAACAGAGGCTTGTAGAATTCACACACTGGTTCTAATAAACAGCTCTACAAAACACATTAACTCTGCCACTCACTGCATCATCATACAGTATTACACCATGCATTCACTGCATAATGCATATAACGATGCTATAGATGTTTAGGGCCGACAAGCAACAAATTTTATCCCTCTTACAAAAAACAACACTTATACTCTTATTTTTATACACCCAATTCAGGCAGCTAAGACCACCATCTCCAGACCCCAGACCACATCCCTGCCTCCCCCGAGGGAAAATATTCACATCACCAATCAATGGAAACTCTGAATCAAGGTGGCAATCGACTAACCCAGACCGCAGTAAAAGCAGTCATCAAAATAGCACATGCACATGGGTTGGAAACAGAATATTGGAAGGTGTGAGTAGTAATGACTACGAACTAACCAATCACGAACCAGCTCATGAGGAGCTGCTGGTGTAACATTCATAGTCTGCAATTAATCAACCAAGCAGAATGTTAGCCGCAGCACAGACAGACCCAGTTCAAATAAAAGCGGCCTTCCGCAAATAAGTTCTTTATACCGCTGGTACTGATTAACATTTTTTTAATCTACTGATCTCCAAAAATTAACTTCTATTAATCCACTAATTTCAAAAAAAAATTTCAGTCAACCATAAAGACCACTGCATCTTTTATAAACTAAAGCAAAATCAGAAAAGTGACAATTATGCATATGCAGTACATATATGGGTACTCGAATTAGTAGTCTGATCACGAGGGCTAACAAAGTGCAAAACTAACACTATACAAGCAGTACAAACATACAAATCTTCACAGCATGACCTATGCAAAATATGCAGCTTGGTGATGGTGAGAAATCCTAATTCGTAGTCAATTTCTTTTGTTGATAAAAATTCAACCGTACAATTTTTAATGATTAATCCATTAATTTATAGTTAATTTCCACAGCCCTGAATTAATTTTAAACTTATTTACAAAACATCCCTCACACATTACGCCATGCTAGCAGTCACACTTCCAGGAAGGCTGCAAAAAGGCAGATAGATAAGTAATACAAGAAAAAAGATGAAGGAAAATGTGCCAAAACATGGTGGAATTTATGCATAGCTCAAATAACAAGCTTGACTGACTACCATATCAGACGGTGTATAATATATACTAATGCAGAATGTCCATTAAAGTGACAATAGTCTACAACAGCCAGTGTACACTGGTGACTTCAGTGTGCACTGCTGACACCAGTGTACACTGGTGGCAACAGTGCACACTAGCGTCACCAGTGTACACTGGTGGCAACAGTGCACACTAGCGTCACCAGTGTACACTGGTGGCACCAGTGCACACTAGCGTCACCAGTGTACACTGGTGGCAACAGTGCACACTAGCGTCACCAGTGTACACTGATGGCAACAGTGCACACTAGCGTCACCAGTGTACACTGGTGGCACCAGTGCACACTAGCGTCACCAGTGTACACTGGTGGCACCAGTGTACACTAGCGTCACCAGTGTACACTGGTGGCACCAGTGTACACTAGCGTCACCAGTGTACACTGGTGGCACCAGTGCACACTAGCGTCACCAGTGTACACTGGTGGCACCAGTGCACACTAGCGTCACCAGTGTACACTGGTGGCAACAGTGCACACTAGCGTCACCAGTGTACACTGGTGGCATGGTTGGAAGCTGCTTACCAGTGAGACCGGTCTGAATTCCACCGCAGTAGACAGTGCAGTTGGTAGGACCGGCCTGGTTGTACACATCATCGTAGTCCAACTCTCTGTGAGAACCTGACACAGTCATCATCACATCACACTCAACAGACAGCAGACAGTGTACAGCAACCATTTTACACTGTACACTTAGTGTACAATGGCCGGAGTATACCTAGCGTACACCAGCAGGCAGGTGTACACCGTTAGTACAGCCAGACTGGTTGTACACATTGTTGTAGTCCAACTCTCTCTGAGAACCTGATACAGTCATACACATCAGACACTCAACAGACAGCAGGCAGTGTACAATAGCTGGCATACACCTGGTGTACAACAGCTAGTGTACACTTAAGTGTACAACAGCCGGTGTACAATAAGTGTTAGTATGGTGTGTTCATGTGTGAAATAAGATATAATACATGACTTTATGCTAACACTTATAGTTAATGAACGAGGACATGACTAGTACGGCTAAGCATGAAAGCACCGACACTGACTTGACTGTGTGCGCTGAGTGCTGCCGCCGCCCTTGCCAGTCGCCCAGTTTGTACGCAGAGATCGGCCGCCCAGCCACTGGCCGTTCATACCAGCAATTGCCATCTCAGCATCCTGACAAAGCATTATCACGCATCCACTCACACGTCACACGACACAGAGCAGTAGCGATAACGTCAAGACATATGTCATACAACGTTGCCTTCAAATTTGTCCACGACAGCAACACACAGTAATCCACCAACTGAAGTTAAGTGGGCTAACCATGCTAACCACCAGTCCACCAGGGCTTTCTATCACGCTCTTACCGGCCCAGACCTTTTGTAGAACACAGTGTACATTCTTGGAAAGAGTAAAATCAGCAACAGCACCATTATGGAAATCATCATGGAATTCACCAGGGGAAATCATTGGTTTCTGACATCGAAATCTTGCCCTCTTATGACGGGACTAGAGCACATGTTTACAACAATGATACCTGGAGCTAAACAAGTTTCTCTGCTGAACGTAATTTCATTCTGTCCAACAGCTAATGCCTGTATCACACTGCCCATACGGTTTCTACGGTCAGGTGACCGTAGAAACCGTAGGCTGACCGGGAGCATGACTGTGCTAATCGTATTGACCGTACGGGTTTTTTCCTAGTGAGCAAAAATTTTGTACGGTCAGGCTCACCGTAGAGACCGTAGGAGGTGACCATACGAGACCGTACGCGCTGACCGTATCTGGCCGCTCGTACAGCTTCTACGGTTAGTTGCTGCGGTCTCTACGGTTAGCTGCTATGGTTTGTACGGTCTCTACGGTCAGTTGCTACAGCTTATAAAAGCCAGGCTTGACCGTGGAGGCTTCATATCGTCTTCAGCATTCGAAGGATCAACATCTCTGCGATGCCAGCAAAGAAGAAACAGTCGCGGTTTTGGGGTGACCGTACGCATTGACCGTACGGGCCTGACCGTAAAGACCGTAGTCTCTGTGTGATACTCACTTAAATAGGACACTGCAAGTGTGAGTGTGACCGACGAACAGACCATGCTACAGTAACATGTCACAATAGTCGGGATCACGTCATGATGCTGCCGAGCAACAAAAACCACCAAAGCATTTAATAGGCACGACCAAACTTCTGTTTATCACCACTCACTCCAAGACTTTCCATGCTCAATATAATATTTCTCCACAGATTTTACCACTCAAAAACAACACTGCAAACTCTTTACGTAGCTAGGTCCCGTGCTTATCTGTGATACAAATAATAGCGAGCATGTTGGCATACCTCTTTATGGACAAAGCAGACGAAGCCGTAGCCTTTTGACTTGTGTGTCTGTGGATCTCGAATCACTTTGCAGTCTCTACACAACAGAACATTCACGAAAACTATCAACACCATCAGTCACGACTTTCTTCTCTCTCATAACTCTCTGAATGAACTTTGCTAACAGATGAACAGACACAGGCATCATCATCATCATCATCAAAGCAATGAGATTAACGTGGTATAAGTGCAAAAGCACTGCAAGACCACGTTACAATACACGAGGTTAAAACACAAGAGTTAAAAAATAAAAACCAAAAAAAAATAAAAATAAT
>Ga0209052_1000680_pt1 | contig 11188 bp, 5 predicted proteins | sample WorMetHEROISLAND_2_FD_187409 | JGI IMG/M metagenome (GOLD analysis project Ga0209052, IMG submission 187409) | Marine gutless worms symbiont microbial communities from Max Planck institute for Marine Microbiology, Germany - Olavius sp. 4 HERON... | ecosystem: Host-associated > Annelida >...
ATTAGAAAATGACCAGTATAATATTTATATTCGATAATACAGCAAGACACTGTTATACTAAAACATTAATAATTTTCGGAAAATATATTGATTTAAGATTTCTGAACATTTGTACGGGAAGGATCCAGAGTTTTAACGGGGATGGTTGGGGATGGGGATGATGGTGTGTTGGGACGGATGGGGATGGGTACAATTTACAAATACCCATCCCCGTGCAGCTCTCTAGTCTAAACACAGTTAAGTGCCATGAATGTCAGCACAGTAAGTCAGTCATAAATCTCGACAGTCTTATCTATCACAAGTTAAAAGTTATAGTAGTAGGCTATCCCTGCTTTTCTTTATTGACAACTCCCAAATCCTTAAAGACATTCTTGTCTGATCTTGGCTCGAAGGATCGTTCTTTTTTTTGCTTTTTTTGTTCTTTTTAGCAAACATTTGCCATAATGTGACATCAGGCTGCTAACAATTCCCTGCGTTCCTTTAACACAGAACTTGCAAGTAGTTTTCGCTGTCGCTCATAATAATTATCTAAACCAAACTATAAACATAAAAATAAGCTGCAATAAAAATACATTAAAATTAGTTAAATTACTACAAAAGTGAAAATTAAAAAAACCTTTTTCCACTCGAAATAATCGTGGCATATTTTGTTATCAAAAAATCGGATATAAATCCGATTTTTACACTCAAAAATGGATATATATTCGATATATAATAATTAATCATTAGTGTAATACATCATGCCAATCCTGCGTGCAGCACGCCAGCCCTAGTTTACACATGCGTTAGTAGACTGGGTATTGCTATAAAAAATTTCTTCCCACTTGGAATGGCCGTAGAAGAGATAATTTCCTATTTGACAATAATGGATCTTTCGTTTCGATGCAATCTATTTACTGTTTTACAGTTTAACGACGTTTTATATGAATTCCAGCCAACTGATCGATGTACATCACTGCGTTTCTTATCCAGTTTCATACACGTATTCTTTGCTGGTGAATATATAGTCTGCCGTCTGTCTGTAGCTGAGCACTCTAATATGCATAATTTCTTTTTAGCTGACGACCTACCGAACGACATTTAGTGCAGTGTAATAACATTAGTTGATTTATTATAGTCACGCTGATACTGTCCGCTACGCTTCACGGCTGGGTAACTGCGGACGTGTCGATAAAAGCGCAGGCAATATAGGCCTATAGGCAAGGAGTTCTAGATACTAGCATAGAATATAGGACTCTTGCCTAGGCTAACGACAATCGACTCAGTCATAGCTAAGTCTGGCTGACATCCTACTGGCGATCGACAGCGGCGAACTGGCTGGTCTGACGTTACTAGACTCATCCGCCGCATTCGATACTGTGGATCATGACGTGCTTTGGCAGCGACTACGGATAAGCTACGGTATTGACGGCACGGCATGTCATTGTCTGATTTCGGCGCAGTTCACTCTTGAAATGTGTCTGGGAGACGGGGGCCTTCCGCGTGTGACGTTAAGGGCGCGACGACGGAGCAGCATCTTTTGATTAAGACCCGAATTTAATTATTAACTCACTCGTTCCGCTAAGTGCAGAAAAATTAGGCATTCATTCATTCATTCATTTCTTTATTGCAACAAATGTCAAACGCATTCGCCGTTACATATGACTAAAACACATTACGATTATGTTACTAGGTAAGTAGGCTAAGTAATTATATTAAAAAGAAATTAAAAGCTGAAAAGCTTAAACAGTCTTTATACAACACAGGGTAAATAAAATTACACTTTCATTTAATTTTAATTCCATTTGTGTAGAATACAAGCAACTACAACTAATGTTACAATGATAAAATATACAGAAATGCAGAAAAGGGCTGCAGAGATAAAATAGGCAACTTAGATTGAAGCAAAAACTGGATAACAAATTACAGCAAAAATGTCCATTTGTCTCGTAGCATATAATCTGGTGACTTAAGTTATGTCTGACCAGTTTGGTGGCCTTGTGTCCGTACACCATCATGCGTGTGTGCCGGATCGACACAACACGTAAGTCAGTAGTTTCCAATCGCAGTCTTCGCCGGCCGTTGTATGACAAAGTAATTTTTTTGTGCTTGCGTAGGTCAGGCTATAGTATGTATACAGTTAACGATTTGCATGATATGTGCATGTGTGAACGGTACGACTAAAAGACGCCAACTATCAATGGCAGGCTGTCAGCGTTGCACGTGGTTTATGATCACAAGCGTCGTGATTGTCTCCTGTCTACTGGTTGGTGCTCTGTCAAGTGTTTATGCTAGAGTTTTAACTCGTGTGCGCATAATGTGGTGGGCTTGTGTTCTTGAAATAGATAACTAAACAAATCGCACACAAGACGAACCGGTATTCTGTACATGTTGCGCTTAACGGAAATTCTTCTGCAATAGGCCTAAACGTAGTAAATGTACAGAAGAGTGCAAATGTTTTCATATCACAAGTTTAACATCGCAGAATTTGTAGCAGCTCACGTCATCTGCAGCACATCACTGCGCGTTCGTATAATGAGACCGACATAATTATGATGTCGGCACTAAGCGGCGACATCTTTTCTTCATATACAAGTTTGTTGCAGCTTGCCGAATTTTGATGTTTACCGGTTATAATACTTACTTTTTTAAATTTCAGTTCGCTTTATGCAGTGGAATAGGATTTGTCAGCATTTATGCATAGATGCGATATAACAGTATCTTTGCTATGCAGTCGTCATCTTATTTGAGTAAGTAAGTAAAACGTAGTGTGGTGTAGTGCATGCCGTTTAAGACGTCTAAGTTTTTTTTCTAATTTCCTATAAGTTTGCCACTTTCGTTAATGTGAAGCCCGACGGCTGCAGTGAAGGTTTTCACAAATGTTGCGCAGGCGGCGTTAGTATGTCAAGTTGACGCCGGGGCAACGCTGGAGTTGCTGATGGTGCGTTTCGACAATCCAAGCGGCAGGGGATCTGACAGAAGCGCATGCGATGTGGGTTTCGGATCGGACCTCCCGGACTGTGACCACGCGTTTCGATTTGGGCTTGACCTCGGTGATAGGTGCCTATCAATGTTAATCTAATACATTCTACAGTTCTGACGTTTTTCGACTTTCGAATATTGATACGTTAGCCTGTACTGTAAGTGTCATTAAGCAAACGTCACTTAGAACGTGCGTCTCAGCTCACAATAATATAACAAATTATCTGTTTTTTTTTTGGTAGAAAAGTTTTATTAAAATAACGTATATGCTTGACTGTGTGTCAGTGTGCTGCTGAATAATATTACTTTGTACGATTGTTGCTGTTTTCGATGTGTTAGTCCTTGAATGTTGCCGTTGGCAAGTGTATAAACTGCTATTTTGTACATTTATATTTGCTGTTTTATAGCAATGTTTTATTAATAAACTTTGATGCTACCAATTGAACACAGTTCATTGACCACCATAACAACTTGCAACATTTTCATAGCCGGTCAATTATAACCATACGTCTATTTGTCCAGTTACTGAGTTAGAGCCTCAACGATTTTGGGGTCACGTGACGTCATCGGTCAGTGACCATTGGACTCGCGGTCGGCGGTTTCCTGCAGGTGGTCAGTGATTACCATACGTCTATCCTGCACGGTTATAGAGATATAAAGCCTCAAAGTTGCATTAGCCCGTGTTAAAGGCCAAAAAGTTCACTTCGCGTTCCCCGTGTCACGTGACCTGTAGGCATGCAGGGGGTCAGAAATGACCACATATTTGGAATTTCCGTGGCCGTATTGTCTATTCACTACACAACTTTAATGGGGCTACGATGACGATTAAGGGCAGTCTGTAGATGAAAATTTGATACAGGGGTGTTTTTTTTAATTTTTAAAGTCCAGTTTTGGTTCATGGGTCAAATATTAATTTCGAATTTTTTAACCCCCAAAAAGGCACAGCCTTGCGTGAGACCGCGTCGTTTGCGCCATCGCGGGCAAAAATCTGCCGAGGGGTTGACCTGTAGGTGAGTTTCTGAAAAAAGGTATATACATGTATATATAAATAATTTTTTGTATATTTCACCAATTTACCGAGAAGCCCTCCGTGGACGGATTTGCATGAAAGTTTGCACCGGAGGTCATCTCGCGAACTTAATCAACTGTGCCAAATTTTATCTCAATCAAGTCAAAGGTTTCGATTCTGTGGGGGTCGAATTTTTGTCATTCTCATATGAACGAGATGCCGCTGTTAACACAGGGCTTAAACTACCGTTCAGCCTGTGATGCAGTGATAACAAGTGCAAATTGACCTAGGCCTATAAGTTTGATTTCATTATTGTGGCAGTAGGCCTATATGAGCGTTGCGCTATATGAATTGGTCAAAATAATCTTGTAACAGCTTTGTCTATCAAAAACAGATCACTGAGTACTGAGCAGTCAGAACATGTTCGTGCATTTGCATTGTTGTAACTGTCTCATAATAATAATATTGTGTTCATTCTTTGAGTTGGCGTATATTTAAGCTTCAACAAAGTCATCGTTGTCGTTATGTTGTGCTGACAGCAATGACAACCCGGAAGGTTATAGCTACTGGTTGAAGATTACAGGGTACTTTCAAGATCGGAACAGCGTTCAATTTGGCGGAAATATGGCTGGAGTTCGGAACCCAATTGTCTTTTCTTTCCCCTCCTGGCCGGTATGTAAACACTACGGCAATTTCTTTTTTGTTTGTTCTTTTCACTCGTCAGGCGAACCTAACCCACTGTGTGACCCGCAATCTGTCATTTGCTGCGCCTGATCACGGCTGATCATGTTCAAGCCAAGGTTATAAATGTCTCTTTGTACAGACTGTGTAAGACTTATTTACTTACTAAATAAACTTTTATTTGCCACAGAACACAGAAAGCAAAAGGACAGACATTCAACACAGTATGATACAGTCAACTGTCACTCAAGTACTATAACAAATAGAACAAAACGAAAAGGAGAGAAAATCAAACATAGGCCTACACATCATTATTAATAGTCAGCCTGCTATACGCTGCAGTTTTATCGCACTGGTTTCTTCGCATCAGAATCTGTGTCGTACAGGAATGTTCGTGAATTACCATCTTTCAGTCAATTTTCATCCCGACGAATGATCGCAACGTTGTTAGTTTAACACGAGCTTTTACGATAAAACAGCAAAGTAGGCCTACCTAATACCATATTACATAATTATCATAATCATAGCAAGTTGTACCGTGAGGTCAACTAGTACTCATTCGGTCCACTGAATGCAATTATTGTTGTGCTTGAAGCTTGTCGGCGTGAAGTTCAAGGTTGTTGTCAAGGACCGGGACTCTGTCACCGGCGATGATAACGTCGATGGATTTGTGCACTTGCTGCAGCTGACGCCGGCACTAAACAGCTCCATTGCCAACTGGACCAGCATCCGCATAGACGGAATTCGCACCAGACACACGACCAGGTACGTCTAATCATCATAAACCGCTTCAAACCACGGTCGTCACTACGTTGACGATTTTACTACTATGACGATTTTCGGTGTCGTCGAGGAGGGAGGGGAAGGAGGGCAGTTGCCCACCAAAGTTTCAGTTTGTCGGAAAACTTTCTTTCAGAAAGCCGAAATTTTGGGCTGGAAGTCCCCATTTTGGGAGAATTTACGGGCAAAATTAACATTTTGAACACTTGTTATCTTTTCTGTCAGCTGTCTGTCCGAGAATTGCAATTTGCCCCCCAACCTTTTCAACCCACGACTCCGCTGACTATTTTCGTTTAACATATTTTACGGCAAACTGCATTTTTGAGCTGAGTTTCAGTAAAGGCGTAAAATGCTGCTACGTCTACCTTATCCTGTATATGTTTGGTCGCAACAACACTGAAGCTATTAATGGCTTAATGCATTGCCAGTGGTAAAACATATGCGTACGTTGTGTGTACAACTGTCATATAATCCCATGGTTTGATCATACACTTTGAACAGCACAGTGTTAATGAATAATAGTGGTAATACACATGGATTCGTAGTTCGTATCACATGTTTATTACGTGAAGAGATATTGTGACAAAAACAATTTTAACAGTTGTGCAGTATTGCGAATAACTTTCTGTTGCTGCAGTCTGACGTTCAAGTACAAGTTGTACTGTGACGCTGACTACTACTCGTCTGACTGTTCGGTCTACTGTGTCGCTAATGACACGGACGCTGGTGGACATTACACCTGTGATCCAATCACTGGAAATATTACCTGTCTTCCAGGTACACTGTAATCGGGGATTTTATTTTGTGAACGAATCACAAAAAGATCCGGTGTCGTACGTTTATTGTCAAAATTGAGTGCCAAAATCGACTATTTTTGTGACGTCTACACCTAGGTTGCATTGAACAAAAATTTCAACTACAACAATCAACATTTACAACATTTAAAGTTTTTTTCTAGTATATGTGCTAGATTAAATTGTGACGATGATATGGCGTTGAAATCGTACGAACAATTACGTCGCCTGATGCTCGTTCTGTTGTAGGTTGGGAAGATGAATCAACGAGCTGTATAACATTATCTAACGACTGTCTGAATCATACTTGTCTTAACGGAGCCACGTGTGTTGATGGCTTTCGGACATACACCTGCCTCTGTCCACCTGGATATACTGGTAAGTTGGTAACGGATACGCAACGTTGCTATTGTCTTCGTCTTCGTCATCATACGCTGCTTCTGGTCTCGTCATCACATGACGCTGTCGAGTGTCGACAGCGATGTGGTCTCGGTCTTGACATCTCGGTCTCGAGGCCGTCTCGACACGTACTAACGTCTCGTCTCGGTGTCCTCTCGGTCTCGGAACTGTGCGTCTCGGGTCTCGGACCATTTCGTCTCGTCGAGACGTTTTGTGCAAACGCGCGCCGTGCATAGCTTTGGTTCTAGAGTACTAACCAGTACTGACCGGTACTGACCAGTACTGACCAGTACTGACCAGTACGCCCTGAATTCCTCGCAATGAACTGACTGTACGACATTAATTTGTGGCAAAGGGCACTTGCAACTGCAAGCTCTTTTGTTTTTGGTTACTGTAGCGAATAAACGCATTGCAGATGGAAATGAAAACAGTTGCTTCATTTGATACACTATGGTTGACTTGGGTTAGCCTATCTACTAATTTTTGTTAACTGGATGGGCATGTTTAATAATAATAATCCGATTATCCATTTCATATTTATTTTTTGCAGTTTACTGACTTATTGCTTGCAAATTGCGGCAAGTTTATAGTAGCCTATACGTCTGCAAGACTGGAAGTGGAAGCCAATTGTGCAAGCTATTATTATTATTATTATTATTATTATTATTTAGCTTTGCAAAATGTCAAGAACAGGCTAATATGGTTGCCAAAAACACCAATTGTGACACTGATCTATAATTGTGGTGCTTCACGGTTTTCACCGTACGTCTCAGCCAGGGTCCCAGGAGCTGCAGCGTCTCGATCTCGGTCTCGCCTCGGACCCATAACGTCTCGTCTCGGTCTCGGCTTGAAAGGTCTAGTGGCTGTCGATGCTACTCTAATAGGCCTACACGTTATAGAAAATCGTAGTCTGCCCACGTTTATCAGTTCGTCGCACTTTACAAATCGATAGTGTGGTGTAATACACTTTGTTCAGCGCCCCACCATCTAAATTTTAAGCATCTTTTTCGCAAAATTCAAAGTAACTTTAGGCTGTACTTTTCAAAATGTGTAAAAGTTTTGGCCAATGCGCATGCACTGTACAGGGTGGCGCAAAAACGAGGCCACTTTGTTTTACAGCTTGTAACTTTGGATGTATTGATCGTACACCAAATTTGGCACAATTCAACGCTATTTCATTTTCAACATTACTTTATAATTTATTTAAAACAAGGTTGGAAAATAAAGTGGCGCCATCCGTCAAATGACAGTAACCCTGACAAGCGCTCGTAGATTTTCGGTTTAAGATCGTGCTTTGCAATGCGCCGAACAGACGACCGTGAAATGTCTATCTCCTTTTCAATTTCGTACGAATTTTTGTAGATGTGCAGAGCAATTTTATTATTGCAGATGAGCTCCTCAGTTCGATGTTTTCCGAAATTTTGACGTGCGAACTGATCGCGGACGGCCAATACCTTTCGGACGTTCTGTCACGCCAATGGAATTAATTTTCTTCAGCAGCTGATCCACACTTATCCTGGCCCAATTCTTACCGGAAAACTTTTTCAACAAACTTTACGTTGTGTGCTCCAGTTTTCTCCTGACGTAAAGCATTAATCAGTGCGATCGTCTTTACGGATCTTTCTTACACTTTACAAAACCATTAAAAATTCGTCACTTATTAAGGCTATTGTCATTCGCTAGATGGCACCACTTTGTTTTCCAACGTTGATTCAAATAAATTACGTGTTTATGCTAAGAATGAAATAACGTTGATTTGTGCCAAATATTGCGCCACCCTGTGTAATTGCACTTCCCGGTTCTCGCAATTTTGTATCGTCTAAAAGGTTTAGTCTTATTTAGTATTTACCAAATTAGTTGCGTGGGTTGAATATTGTTTTGACCAAACTGCAAACACTCCGACATTGCGCGATCAACGTGTATTAGGCCTCCGCATGTTTTGCAACAGAAACAGTCTAGAACGATCAAGTGCTACTGCATGATTATTGTTGTCTGCAAATAAAATAAATAAAAAGTAAAAGTCTATACGTTACTTCGCATATAGGCGCTGATTGCGAGACGGATGTCAAAGAATGTGATAGTAATCCGTGTGAAAATAACGGAAAGTGTGTGGATCAAGTAAATGGATTTACCTGCCACTGTCCACCTGGATTTACAGGTAAACATCGTCACTTCATATAGTCCTTATCATACTGCTGCTCGTTTTGGCCTTTTGCAGATCATTTGCTAAATGTAGTTGAGAATGCTAACAATTTATTATTATTATAGATTGTGCACATTTTCACTATACTGTATTGTGTTGCAGTATACTGGTATATAAATGTAAGGTGTGATTGCAATTTGAATTTAGGTCAATTCTTGTACTTTTCGGCGTCTGTCTAATAATCTAAGTGAAATCTTTTTCAATTCTTTTGCTGCCTTTGCAGATGCTGGTTGCAAGACGGACATTAACGAATGTGATAGTAATCCGTGTGCACGAAGTGGAACGTGTGAGGATCAAATGAATCGATTTACCTGCCACTGTTTACCTGGATTTAGATCTAAATTTAGATTAATGGATTTACACGTGAATTTTCTACTTGAATTGACAGTCATACGACTTATCGCAGTTGACTTAGGATACCAGATACTGCGCATAGCGCGGCGCTATGGTAAAAAAGTTTTCTGCGTGCTATATAATACCTGTCTTTTGTATGAATTAATTTACAGGTGACCTGTGTTCTGATACGAATGACACAGTTAACTCGACGCCGGGCGGAATCGCAGATCCGTCTCATAACGAGGTACTATACGAAAACACGACCTCAGATCGGTGCCATTCGCATTAGGCCCTAAACGCAAAAAAATCACTAAACAAATGCCAGTGCTAAATAATCTTGGCAATATAAAAAGCATATAACAATAATTTATTTTAGACGGTAGAGTCGCGTATCTGAAGCTGCTACGTGAAAGTTTGAACTGCGTCATTTTGTCGTTTTTAATCGACAGTACTAGCGGTCGCGCTTATGGTACGACGTGTCGTCCGTCAGTCTGTTTGCCGTCTGTCTGTCGTCTGTCGACTGTAACGTTGTATTGTGGCTAAACGGTACGTCTTGCGGGGTGGGCGATGATACCGTTGGATAGGGCGTTGGTAAGTTCCTATAGGCTGTCAATAGTAACCATGTCGCTATCTGCAGCGGTTTGGCCGCAGTTTGCAACGCAAGTATATTTGGGGACGTTTCCGGAAGTTTACATTATATCACAAAATTATGTAAGTAAGAAACTACGTTCACATTTGCTGGCCTTCGGGCGCGGGTAGGTACAGTCGGCTTTCCCTGGCGATAGTTGGGCTCTTGTTTTAAAATGATTATTGATGAAGACCTCTCTCCCTCCGTCTCGATTGTGGTTAAACATAGCTAAACTGTGAACATGCTTATCGCTTGATTTATACAAATTCGTCCAGTTGTGTTGTTTATTGTTATCGCCATTGAAATGTTTTGTAGGCCTACTGAACTGGTCCATGTTGAAAATTGCGGGTTGCCTCTATTATGTGTCGGCTAAATAACCTATCAATATCGTTAGCCCATTGAATATTAACTGTCTTTAATTACAGTCAGAAATGTAAAAAATACAGCAAAAATTAAACGCGTGCATGTTTACAATAACGAGAATTATAAAGGGTTTAGTAGTCCTATATAACATAAAATGTGCGTTTTACGTGCAGGCCAATTCGTCTCAAACGTGGTTGTACGTATTGATCTGCGTCATCTGCATAGTTCTAATTGGCGCCGTGGCTCTGATTGCATTTATCTACATTCGAAGACGGTAACTTTTATTTTGTCGTTCTGTATTGTATGGGCCTGTAACGACTAACGATCGTCCGACGCCCAGGCGTTCTAGTGTTTGGCATAAACGACTCTGTAAGGGCCAAGTTGTCTGTCAGCACGTGACGTTGCGCGCGAAATTTGTCGTTTGCGACAGACACCATATAGCAATCGGGTCATGTCGGCGTGAATTCTCCTGAGAGTTAAAATTTGAGCAAACGTAACGAGGTTTCCAGTGTTTGTCGCAAGCTACGTTCTGAGGCCGGCAAAAAATGTTAGTATCGCGAACAACGCTTTGTGCAACATCAAATCAGCCGAGTGTAAAGCTCGAGAGAACCGACGGTGCTTTTATCGTGTGGTTATGAAATGATTAATGAATAACGCCATGTTCAATGTTCATACAGTAAAGCGAGAAAAGAGTCGTCAACGTCACCGCGACCGTCAGAAGCAGCAGCAGCAGCAGCAGCAGTTGGTTTCAGCGTCGACAAAGACTGCGTCTACATACATCCTACGAACGATCATAAGTCGACCGAGTTCACGAGTCCGTCTGCGTCGTCGCCATCGTCATTGGAAGCTGCGGCGTTAACACGGGACGTCGGTGGCGGGAGCATCGGTAATATTTACGACTCGATCGACGACGTGTCCGGCGCATCTCAGAACTACATGCCCGAGTCTGCATCAGAACCAACGTTTCCTCCAGCTCCAGAACCTGCGGCAGCCAGCTTCGACGTAGACAACAGTGTCTATATACATCCTCCTAT
>Ga0209052_1000683_pt1 | contig 11163 bp, 3 predicted proteins | sample WorMetHEROISLAND_2_FD_187409 | JGI IMG/M metagenome (GOLD analysis project Ga0209052, IMG submission 187409) | Marine gutless worms symbiont microbial communities from Max Planck institute for Marine Microbiology, Germany - Olavius sp. 4 HERON... | ecosystem: Host-associated > Annelida >...
CCACTCCTCCCCCAAATAGGTTTGTCCCCCTGACCCTGAAATCTTATTGTCCATTTTTGTACAAAAGAGCAGAACTATAAAAAAATAAATCAGGGTTGGCGCCACTGAGCGGCGTGTCTAGTGGTCTTAGATCTGAGTGGTGTTGTCGAGTGTTCGGGATATGGTCAGCGCATCATTGAGCATGTGATCACGCAGCGCCCACAGCGCACTGACTGCTGTCTCTGGGCTCGCGTCAGCCAGCCAGTCTACGGGCAGTCTGTCGGTCACTGCTGGCGGGTTGTCGGGCGGCTTGGCGTACAAACTCTTGTCCCAGCCACCGACGCTTCTGCTTCCAGACGACAGACCCTCGATGTACCTACAGACACAATTCGGTTTTGTCACAATTCCCATAATGCATCAGTAATAAGGTGTCTTCCGGTTCCGGTTTCTGCTAAAAAAATAACACAGATTTCGATATTCATCACGTAGCATAGAATAAATATTTGTGTTCATTTGGCAGGAACCGGAACCAGACGAAACACCCTATTACGAATGCACAATGGAAATTGTGATACAACATACTTATCAGCGCTTTGGAAATTAACGATCAATTAATCGATTAATCCTTTAAAAAATTGCTCAACTCACTCGTGTATTGGTAGAAGATCGTAAGTCCGGGTTTTTTTTTGAGTTAAGTTTATAGGTCATAGTTCGTCACAATTGCTACATTTTGATGTAAAATTTTTTTTGATTTTTATTGCAATTTTTATATTTAAAATTGATGAAAACTGTTATGACTTTCTTGATTGTCGTTACTTTTCGGCAGCCGTGGCGTGGAAAAGCGTTGTATCTGCAGTTTGTTCTTTAGTTACGACCTTCTGACTATGTGATACTTCTTAGCTTGTCGACGTGGAAGAAGGTCGGAAATGCAAACGTTCATAAAATAATAATTATTAGTGTTTTAAAGCGATTTTCATTCACTTTCTGCACTCCACTGGAAAGTATGGCTTTTCTTATTGCCACCTTTTGAATGTGTTACATAAATTGATGCGTATTTTGGCTTTGCATCGTTGTCTTATGCGTCGTAACATGCCCAGCATTAAGAATACACAGACAGAAAGACAAGTCAATTGTCATGAGTTAGCAACACCGCATATTGCCATATTATCCTCAAGGAAGTGGCAGACAAAATAAAAACGTTTATTTTGTGTGCATCAAATTTTAGCAAATTTTGCGAATAGCAAAAAATCATGCAATTACTGTAAATACTGCACATAAAATTTCGGTGACAAAACTATGACTTACCACTAAGTCAGTATGCACTAAACAGTATTATTTTAGTCCCTTCGAAGACAGCAAAGGTGTCTAAGAAAATTATTATTGTTTTTATTACCCCCCCCTGGTACGTATGTTCCCGGGGTTAAAAGCTACCGGAACACAAAAAAATCACAGAGATTTTCTTACAAAGGACTCAAGAAGATCTTGTGAAAATCTTAAGTCAGCAACTCAGTTAAGTAAGAGTTTTCCGCACGTTTTGTAAGTTTTTGTTGCGATATTTTGTAAATCACAGTTCGTTCACCAGATTTCTGTAAGTCTGACTTTTTCCTAAGTTTTTTCTCAAGTTCGACTAATAATGAACTGTAGTGAGGAAGGCAGCAGATAGATTTACCTGAGGTATGCTTCTGAGTGGACAAGTTTCTGTGTGCGCGGCGGCACAGTCACAAACAGTGGAGGTGCAGCAGCACTCTGTAGCTGACCACCTACAACAACATTCAAAGGTATTGATCCCTCTGTATAGCTCTTTATGGGAAACGCATCGCAGAGCTACGGAGCGTCACGTACCATATAGGATCACACAGTGCTACCTGACACTTGACACAGGTTCCATGAATTCCATCAAACCCGAAGCCCTCCCATCAGTTGGAACCATGAAGCACTGCACAGAAAATAACCAAAAACAATACTAGCAGATGCAACTTTTGAGCTCAAATTCCCGTAACATTCTGGGGGAGGGAGAGCAAGGAAAAGTGTAGCTATGGGCCTGCTTTAACAAAAAAATACATTTCAGTAACTAAGTGTTTAGACAACGGATACTGCATGCTATGTCCATACAAAGACTACCATCCATCTAAGCCATAACTGATGTGCAACGTGAATTAATCTTATAACGCACTATTGGCACTGTCATTATGACACACTAATGTTCAATCAAACACAAAGTCTGTAGAGTTCTTCCTTTGCTAAGTAGCCAATAATATATTGCATACAATTCAAACTGTTCAGAAGTTAAACAACACATGCCTAGATTGAAAGCAAGTGCACTTTCTTTTTTATTATCACTATTTCTTTATTAATTCACGTCTATTTAAACATTACTTATCAGAAGTCTGAACATTATCTCAACTGGACACAGTAACTTCCAGATTGAAAATATTAATTCTTCCACAATATGAAACAAATGAAGGCAAAGCGTGAAATGGGCTCGCAAGTGTTTAGAAGAGAACGTTCAGGTAATAAGATGATTTTGCTGGCATGATTTCTGACAAGCTATAAAAGCAGAACCATGCAAAATAACATGGAGAGCTTGAGACAACAACGCTCCAGACTACATGCATAAATTAATACACACTGAATACAATAAATAATAAGTAATTAATCAGGAAACGTGTACTACAGTACAAAATGACATTCAAAAATAACAAAGCATTCGCAGTAAACGAATATGCCAAGTTGTCAGCCCACTATCAACATGGGATGAGGTCGGCCGCCTAGCTAGACTCCTTTACATCCACTGAGCTTTAACAGTCTGAGATGAAGACTGCTACAGAAGTTACTCCTGCCAAGGAGAATGTTCACAAAGTCCTATTCTTCATCATTCGTGGACCACAGTTCACCAAATTATGTCATCATACGGACGAGAGATTGCATCGGTAGTTTGCAGTGCCGTTTTCAAATTGTCTATATTATGTTCCATTCCAGACATATTTGTGATCACTATCAACCTGTAAAGTTGTCTGAAATCCTGCAGAATTTTGATTTTTTTGCCCCCAAAATTTAAGGGGAGGGACCCCAAATTCTGGGAGCTAGCGTGGGAGTTTCACGGCATGCAGCCAAGGGATCTCGGAGATTAGATGCTGAAAGTAAACGAGAAACAAATATCATCAGTGAACATAATGGCCTGGCCTTACTATTGTAAGGGGCGGACCATAATAAGGAGCAGTACGTAGCGGAAGAGATACCAGTAATAGTATTAGTACGGCTAACTGCACAGGCCATGTTGTTGGGGGGCACTCCTGAGGCCCCTCCCTTAATTTCCCTCTTTCCCCCCAAAAAATACAGCTGGGGAAGGCTGTAAGCTCCCCCAGCAGGATCCGGCGTGGGGCAAAGCCCCGGCCACAAACGCATTTTTATTCATTTCAGCTCTCAAAACCACATCATTCTCACGGTGACATTTTTGGTCACTTATGTGCAATGTAAATGGCTGTGAAGTGTGTTTTAGAAACGGGTTAAAGACGAATCAAATTTGATTCAATTTTTGATGCTCTGCCTATCTTGGATTTCTTAGGGGGGGGGGCTATTGCCCCAGTGTCCTCCCATCTACGCCTATCGCTAGCTGTTCACATTTAAACACAGGTTGCCTGAAGCAGATTGGCAGTGGCCGACTCACCTTGGAAACCGTTGGTAAAGCACAGCCCTGCTGTGTTATACGGCGTCGTCGAGGCAAAGCCGGGTCCAACATGCTGGTAAGGACTATTGAGTGCATAGAGGGGATGAGGAGACATGCCGTAGTGCAGTGGCGAGGAGAACATGCCATTCTGACCTAACGATTTAAACACAACACCGAAACACACAAACACGCACGTACAAAACATCCGCCGACCCTCTAGGACAGTATCGGTAAACTGTATCCACGACAACAGTGGCTTGGTGGTGTAATGGTTAGGATGCTGGACTTATGATCAAAAGGTCGTGAGCTCAACTCATGGTCGGTTTGGTCGGGTCTCTATCAAGGAAAAACAGTAAAGTTTGGTTATATTATAGTTCGCTCTAAAGCTTAGCTTAATCTAGCGCACTAAATCATTATAACCACTTAGGCGCCGAAAACTCCCTCTTGTACCCCAGTTTCTTGGAGCTGAGAAACTGGGGAGGCAATGTGAGTAAACACCTTGCCCAAGGTCCCAAGGTTGCTAGCCAGTGGAATAGTGGCGTGACCTGGGAGTCGAACCGGGGTCACCGAGCTCGAATTCCAAAGGTGCTAACCACTAGACTACTAGGCAACACAATCACCATAACCAAAGTGGTTAGTACGTGGATGGTCTGTGGACACGTCAATCATCGCAGTACATAACCAACACCAAGGTCAACTCAGCCTTCCATCCCGATACCGTTCCACTTTACTTACTTAATCCTTTTAACACCATCAGCAGTTTTTGCAAATTAAGCTCACGCAAATTAGACCAAGGGCTGAGTGATCGTGTTACTAGTTTGTACGCTATCAGCTGACATGGATACAATGCAACTAAAAACTACTCGTAGTGTGTCAAACAAACAGAATCACTCACACGACAAAAAAATACTACGTGTCCGGGAAAAAAAATATCCCTGCCTTGTATACGAAATGCTGTGACGTGCACGATATTGAACAAGACTCAATAAAAGACCAAAAAAATTATCTAACACTCATTTGTCAGTAAAATTTCAACAAACTGTGTTTTATTGTGACATTATTTTGATCTTCTGAGACGAACAAAATTGTGGATGATCTCTCTACAAAGAATAATTGATCACCAACGGATGGACGTGGTAGTTTCATACAACTGTTGCAGACGAGAGCCAGAGAAAATGAAGCACATCAGTCTGTATTGACCAAGTTTCTTGACATGTTTACGAAAGTGTTTCTCTCCGGACACAGTGTACAATGACATGCATATCACAGTCAAGGCATGCAGATGTTGCATCTCAAAAACACAAACTCTCAACTGAACAACTGAACAACATGGCATTCTCACAACACGCGGTCACGATGATGATGATGATGATGATGATGATGATGATGATGATGATGATATCTTACTTTATTAGGCTTTATTACAAGCAAGGATGTTGCCACACCTTGTGCCAACATGCACGTGGCCATCCACTTAGTTTAGTTGTCTCATTTCGACCCACTCAAAAAAGTCAACTTTTTCGGATGACCATATTTCGGCCCCTAAGGAATGCTGCCCCCTCAAATTTTTACGTGCTTGAGTATGGCCAGAGCTTGCTAACCCACACCCAACTGGGGACGGGGGTCCCCGAACAATTTTTAACAAAGAAAATTTAAAAATTATACCCAAAATTCACGGTATGATAAGCGCCAATAATTTTGGGGTTAAGGGCAGTAACCTCGTGAAACTTTTCCACTGACATGCCAGGAGGCAGGCATGAGAATTTGGTACAACTTTTTGGGGGCCTGCACCCCTGAAACTCGGGAGGGCCAAAAACATCCAAAATTCGATGCAATTTCGGACAACTTCAGATTTTGATCGCGAATGTCTGCTGAACAATTAAGATATCGAGAAGCAAAAAGGGGGTTATCAACGACAGTCCCTCCCACGTTGAACGAAAAAGATTTGGTGAAGTTTGGTCTACTAAGCACAAAGTTCAGCTGTCCCATTTCGACCCACCCAAAATCAACAGTGCATGCGATTTCGGACAACTTTGAACTTCGACTTCGAACGTCTCTGGAACGGATCGAGATATCGACAAGTGGAAAACGACGTTATCAACTACGACCCCTTTCGCGTTCGACGAAAATGATTTGGTGAACTTTGGTCACTAACCACAAAGTTTAGTTGTCTCATTTTGACTCACCCAAGATCACCACTGTGTGCTGTGTGGGCTAATGCGATTACATTTGGGCCACGTGACGTTGCTAGAAGTGGAATTTCAACCCCTAAATGGTCTTCCCAGTCGGACTTACGGCCCCGGGCGGCCGCACGTTGGGCTCTGCCACGAATTTCTAGTTTTTTATTTGTTGTGCAATTTATAAATTTAATTTCATATTATGGTTGTAATTTTTGAGTTCTGATGACGTCACTCACTCAACAAAACGACGTGACATGGAGAATGGTGTATAGGATGTTCCTCCTGGATTCATGTCCCATCTTCCAGGCATGCTAAAACCTAAAATTACCTTTAAAACTTTTGCCAGAAACCTAGGTTTTACCAGCCCTGACGACAACAAAGTGAAGTGTACCGGAGGCATAGAGGTGGGGTGACATGCTGTGCTGGTCCTGAGCTGATGAGTCTAAACTAGCGCCCTCAGCGATCTTCTTAGCACTGTCCAGCGCGATAGCACGAGCTCGCTCTTCATAGCGGTCTTTCACCTCCTTCGGCAGCGCCTTCCACTAAACAGTTAAAAACAGGTAAAAGGTAAAGGTGCATATAGCTCTTTATGGATTGGAAACCCATCACAGAGCTATGGAGCGTCACCTGCCATATGGGATCACACAGTGTTACCTGCCACCCGACACAGGTGAACGCATCCTGCCTTAACCCCGGGCATGCAGGCCAGTACTCGATTTACATACCCTGGAGGGATGGAAGGCTGAGTTCACCTTGGTGTCGGTTATATACCGAGATGGTTTACCTGTCCGTAGACAGTCACCCATCCACGTACTAACCACTTGATAGCGACCCGACCGGGAGTCGAACCCACGACCTCACGATCACAAGTCCAACATCCTAACCGTTACACTAACAAGCCACCAACAGACATCAGCTGGTTGCTGGCATGGCATAGCGGTAACCCGTTGTGTCGTGTCGAACCAACTAAGTTACTCTACAGCGGGCCTGGTTAGTACTTGGATGGGTGACTGTCTACGGGCAGGCAAACCATCTCGGTACGAAGTCAAGTCAGCTAGGTCGACTCAGCCTTCTACCCTCCATGGGATGGTAAACTGAGTATCAGCTTTCGGGCTGAGTAGCAATAAATGGCATTGATGAATGTAGTCACTATCACTGCCTATGGGCAAATCTATTGGCAGCAATACACACATATACAGTAGCTGGTTAATTTCGGATGATTCACAGAATGTAATCTATTTAAACAAACTGGAAATTACAAGAAGTATTAAAGATCATCCGGAAACTGAGAGGTAAAACAGACAACACTGAACAGTTGATACTAAAGTAAGACTATTGCATTGTAAGTAGTCAGTGACTGACCTTGTTACCGACAATGCGACTGATTTCACCAAAGTTGGAGCCGGGATACTCGGCCTGTATGTCCTTACGGCACTCGGCAGCAAAGACTATGTAACCACTGATCTGGCGCACCTTATTCGCTGCCTTGTCCTTTGATGACTGCACACAGACAACACTGGCACGTGATGTTATCAATCAGAAGCACTCGGACAGCACAATCCTCCACCAAGATGTCTGCTTTATCACACAGTATCAAACCAGTGCTGCCACCTACTAGATAATACAATAATAATATACAACGCAATACAATAGACAATATATCTGTACAGTGCAGAGGCACAACATGTTTCTAACGTGCAGCAGCATCAAAGATATTAAAGAGCAAACGAAACAAAGCTATCCCACTAAAGATGCATTAGTTCCCATAATAGTGGCGCCACCTGGCGAACAACAATGTATAGCATGCTCCCCACCAGGGTATAAATACAGTTACCATTTGCTACCTGGGCCACATTCAACGTATATATAAAAAAAACTTTACCAAAAAAACATTTACTACTCTTGCAGACAAGCAAACACAAAATGGATACACAGGCATTACCTCCCTCCCATATGGTAATAAAGGGCGGTTTGGTGGCTCAGTAGTTAGGGTCAATCAATCAGTCAATCAATCCGAGATTTTTAAAGTGGCCGATAGTAATATAAACTACTGCTACGCTACGTCCACTAGAGAGAGGTTAGGTAAAGTCCAGTCCAGGGAATAATCAGAAAACTGATTTGGTAAACAGGTGAGTTTTAAGTCGCTGACGGAAGGTGGATAACGATTCGGCTGAAGTCACGTCGTCTGGCAGATCGACAAACGGGAAAGCCCAGTGTTGGATTCATGATTGAAAGGTCGCGAGTTCGACTCCCGGCCAGACCGCTACCGAGTAACAACTCTGGGCAAGTTGTTCACACCCATGTGCCTCTGTCACCAAGCAGTATAATTTGGTACCGGCCAAAGCGCGGTGATGCTCTGCGGCTGGGAAGGTAACCGTAGGTCTGGCGTCGCACTGGCCATGCGTCACAGACTCAGTGCTATATCCACGTATGGGCTCAACAGCTAATGTCAGGGAGATGAGCACCTCGCCTGAGCCCCACTGGGGTACGACCCTTTACATATTGTAATAACAGAAGCATGTTCTGCTAACACATAACAAATTGACCATAATAAGTTGCAGTAAAAACAACACTTGGCCAAATAAATAATTTTTACTGCTGTTTAAAGAACCATCAGCAGCATCGTACAAAGCTATTTAATTAGCTAAAAGTTATAATAACAGAAACGACTGTAAGAGCATACAAAAAAGTAAATTAACTCCACTAAAATCTAAATAATCTAATTAAGATGCAAATTTATCTAACAAACAAAACAAATTTTAATGTTTGCCTCTTCGTTTGCCTAGTTAAACTTCCTGAAACGTTTCAGCTAATTTTACTGTTCTTAGAACCATACAATTTCATCAACAGTCAGAGTTGAGACACCGGGGCAAATACTAAAAAAACTCAGCAGGTAAACCCATCTAAAAATCCACTAAAAACCACCTAAATAAAATACCCCAAAAGTAATGCGATTTAGTTTCTTGTTCCACTGATAATGAAATATTTTGCTACTGGTAAGTGTTTGAAACTTTTAAAATGACGAATTTGCAAACTTTGGGATATTTATTTGATGTCGGCAGTACCTAGCAGTGCTCATTCTAACAGCTTAAAACCAATGAAAACCAATGAAAACCCACCAAGATAAACCTAAAACAACCAGGGTGTTAAACGCTGTAAACAAACGACCTTCTTCTTCCTGCTGGAGGCTGGAGTATTGTCAGCGACGGAGTCTCCGTGGTAACTGCTTGCATCATTGAAGCTCTGATCAACTGATGATGGACAGTCCATGCTCTCTTCATCCGCTAGACTCATATCCAGCGCCTTCGGCAGCAGCGGCGACAACTCCTGTACAAAATACATGAGTAAGTAGGTAAGTAAGTAAAGAAAGAAAAAACAGCATTCATTCAGACTTTTGCCAATCTGTTCTCCAGGACCTCCCAGAACCAAAAATGGCTTTTATGGACCAAAATACTGTGCTTTCCAATAAGAAGAACAATTTCTGTATGTGCGGTTTAGATGACCGACAAAATCAGCCGACATAATTGGTGAACACAGCCGATGTTATTGATTGTACGACATTAGTTAGCTTAAGGTATTTTAAACTCAACGAAATTAGACTTTGCACTTAGCTGGCTAATTATACACAAATAATCTTGGTAAAATTGCATAATTAATATTCTATCCAGGACATTTTCAGGATCACAGCCCCTATTCCACTACTTTCTAGGTCCGGACATTTTAACTTTTAAATTCCATTTTCCAGACTTTGTACGAATCCCTTAATAGTGCCATTAAAAGGCACTGTTTAACAGTTGGACACAATACATTGCACTGTCAACAACGGAACAGAAATGTCTTTAGCAGCCATTTAAACTGTTCATTGTTAATGTTAACTATCCTCGCGTATTATTAAACTAATTTCAAAATATGCACAATAATATACAACAAAACACAGGTTTTCATAAGATATTCTTACTTTGTGTGGCACAATTTGCTTCTTGAAGAAATATATTTCATCCTCGCAAACGGCATCAGACAGCGAGATCCTCTGAACAAGTAACAAACAATACATTAGCTGCATAATAATCAAACGACTGCAATCTACCCGATGTTGTCATTGACGCAGCTATGCAAGATCGTAATAAAGGCAATAAATGACATAAAACATCAACAAAAGACCGGTTCAAACTGTGAAGCTAGGATTACAAATCTTACAGTCCATGCAGGATTAATAGACCATCAACAGAGTCACTAGACAGCACTGTTCGTCTATTCAAGTGTACTCCCGGCTAGAGAAAAGGATCTCTCAGAAAAGGTGCTAGTTACCACGGTCTTACTGACAGGCCTTGGCCCCCAGTAACCCCCACGAGATGTGACACCATCCCCCCAAGTACTACCCCGTTACCGTGCTTTCCCCACAGTTATAGCATGGCTATATGTATACAGGAAGACGCAAGAATAGAAGCAATCTGATAGATAAATGGTACGATTTGGCTTGTCTCTGTGGCTCATTGGCACAGTGCACGCTGAGCCTGAAACGGTTATCAGCCGGCCTGGGTTCAATCCCCAGACCCGGCAGAAAAAATTGTTTCAGGATTACTGGCGTTCATGCTTTGAGATTAATTTCTCGAACAGGCAAGAGGGTTTGACGGTGTCCTCTATAATCTGTGAGCATTAGCATCTCTAAAGCTACTGCATTATGGCACTTTATAAATATGTATATTTATTTATTCACAGACCATTACCATGCAGTCCTCTACATCACACACACTGTAGCTTTAACAAGCGAGTAACTGAATAACAGCACATCAGCATAAAATAGGCAATTCAGTGCCATAGACGGTTGAAAGCATTTAATGCACGTGTTAATAACAAATGATAAAAAACTGTTAAGACCAAGCTAATATAAAAACAACGTTATACATGATGGTAAAATTTTATATCTTTAATAAAAGCAATAAAGTCTCCAAGATTGAACGTTTTCAAAAAGTTCTTTCAGTTATCAACTCCGAGTTATTTCTGACGTGCTGCACTGAAACAGATGCAGTCTGTCAAATGTGGCTGACAGAGAGGAGAACAGTGTGGCTGGTTCTCTGCTTGTACCTTGAGCGGCTTGTTGAACTTCTTGATGACTTTGTCACCATCGACACACTTCGACTCACAGACGTAGACGTCACTCTCGGCAATCTCCGTGAACCTGCTCGTGCAATATTCTTTGTACGACAGGATGGCACATCGGCCAGTGATGCTCGACGCCGGGACCGTCTGCTCCCGCGAACTACGAATCACTTCCTTCTTGTAGAAGAGTCGCGTTGGAACGTGGTCGACCTGCGCTGGATTGATGAAGCACGGCCC
>Ga0209052_1000684_pt1 | contig 11161 bp, 10 predicted proteins | sample WorMetHEROISLAND_2_FD_187409 | JGI IMG/M metagenome (GOLD analysis project Ga0209052, IMG submission 187409) | Marine gutless worms symbiont microbial communities from Max Planck institute for Marine Microbiology, Germany - Olavius sp. 4 HERON... | ecosystem: Host-associated > Annelida >...
TTCTGTGCCTTTCTTCCCTGTGAACTCTGCAAAACTTCCGTCGAGCATCGGCAGTAAGCAGATTCCTACGAGGTCTCGGAAATCCTCGTCCTTGAGAATGAAGGAGAGAAGACGGAGTTTGGACGGCGACGGTAGATTCTCGTAGGCTGCCGGCGACCGGCGCAGATGGAAACGGACCAAAGCCGGGCCGACCGTTTCCGGGGTTTGCTTTCCGAAAGCGCCGAGAGCAAACAGCAGGTGCGGCTGAACGTTTGTGGCGACCGCAACGCCAGCGTCTATCAACGTTGAGACGACAAGCGAGCGTGTCTCGGCGACTTCGCGATGCAGACAGTCGAACACACAGTCCGACACACGAGCCCACCGAGTCACTCCACCACGCTCGTGCACGTGAAGTATTGCCAGTTCAGACAGAGCCGTAAACAACGGCTCCATTACTACCTGCAGCCACACACATGCACAGCTCAAACCCTCAATCCAAATTTCTAAAAATCCAGATGGATGGAAAAAATTTTCGGCTGATATCTGGATTAGCCTAATTATCGCGAAAAGTTAAAAATACGGCTAAAATTCGCTGAGTACCAGCGTTTTCGGCCGATATTTGGAGTAGAGAAATTGTCGCAGGACAGAACCGTCAGTAATTCTGCTGAAAAAGCATGCAGCAAACTGTTCAAACCAAGTCACAACTTAAAACTGTTACCGACTCACGATCAAAATCACTATTTTGTAGTTCCTTTGCCTGGTATTAGCTAAAGAATCAATTTGAAGTTACAATGGATGTAATCTTCTCTAACTAAAAAAGAAAAAAAAATTGAATATCCTTATATTCTCAGCGGATTTATGACAGACAAAATTCGGCAGCCATCTTGGGCTGGAGGCTCTAACACAGCTCATTCAGTCAGTCAGCACCAAATTTAATGAGGTGTACACCATCACGGAGGGAAAATCACACAGTGGCTTGATTTTGTTTGTTAACTCATGCTACCAAATTGTAAAACTCTGTTACGGCAATCAACAAAGGTTCTTCTGCATTAGGACACCAAACCAAGCCTGGACTAACAGTGTAAGACGTAGGGCCTAGAGTAGCAGCAGACAGAAAACAAACTAGCTACTATGCTGCTGCCTGATGTCAACAGATCAGGGTTCATACAACAACGAGCCTATCTCCCAAAAAAACCCAGTGGGTTTATTGGGTAAACCCACCTGAAAACCCACCCCAAACGTAATACTTAGTTTCTGTTCAATTAATAATGAAATACATTATTACAGTCAAGTTTTTAGAACTTCACCAACTTTGGGATATTTATTTGACGTGGACAGTACATAGCAGTGCTCAATCTAACTAAATACCCACAAAAACCCCAAAATCCACCAAGTTCCAGGCCTTTTTAAAAATCTGGGTCTGAACCGCAAAAAAACCAAATCACAATAAAAAAACCCACTACTATATGCAAGACTGGACTTTTCAAAACGGTTTTGAAACCCAGTAGCACATTAATTATATTACATAGTCATTATGCATTGTATATAGTATTAATTAACATTTTCCATTTTTTATTCTGTACTACTAATTTGTATAACTTTATAATATATATACATTACACACTGTGAGGCAAAAAAAATTCTAATACAGTTCATTATTTTGCTTAAGCTAAAGCCTCCAGCAGCAAGTAACTACATGTGTATATTCCTACCTGCCACTTTTCATCCACTTCAACCATGTTTGGGATCGCTGCGTAAACGTCATCAGCAGTGAAGAGTTCTGAGTGAGTTGAACTGGCCAGGAGGTCTCGGTACGACTGAGGAATCAGTTCAGCAATGAGACAATGATTCCATAGAAGACATTTGTCCGATTCAATGCTCTGACCGACGCACGGCCACTTAAGATGCTGACGATTCTGACTGATGGCAAAGTATCCATTCACGTGCACTGGCAACCCGGTCGAACTTTCTTCCTGCACGGCGAGCGGCAGAAAACAGAAAATTTTACCAGACGGAGGTCTCTTCCGTTCTGTTGCCACAGAGCTATCATCGTCCTTAGTAGGTACCGGTGACAATATCTTACTGCTAGTCGAAGGCCCACTGCCATCCAGATCAACAGCGGTGCCAACGAGTGGAATTCGAGAGACGGACGGATCGTCTCGTAGTTCTGCCAACACCTTCGACACTTTCCCGCCGGCAAAGAACTCATTGACCCAGTATCGATACGTCTTCCTCTCGACCTTCCTGCTAACGTCGTATTTCTCCGTTTCAATGACAATCAGGTAGGTTGTGCTGAACGATTCGCTGGAACGACTGCTGATGGCATCGACGATCTGCCGGCGACTTCTGCAAACACTTCTGCGGCATTCGTCGGTCAGTCGGACTCGGAATCTGAGACCGGCTTCGGTGGAATGTTCATCGCGGACCAGCACCTCCAGACACTCGACGTTCTTGAGAAATATCAACAGCAGTCTTGCATCGGCTTCAAACTGTGACAGCAGTGCTTCCAGATGTTCATGAGTGTATGTGATCTGGCTCAGCTCCGATGGAGAACATCTGAGAGGAAAGCGGAACAGAGTTCCAGGGTAATGACCGGTCTCAAGCACATCTTTGGTTGTGCCGCACACGCCATCGTAGAACGGCGCAAACTGGTCGGGAATCCGTTGCAGTTCACTGCGACGCTCCTTCAAGTGCCACAAATAACCAGACGTGCGATCTCCCTGATAGAGAAAATATCGCTCATGAGGATCGATAAAGAACAGACGTTCTCCACTGATCACGCTTGGCAAATCTGAAAAATCAAGACAATATTAGCTTTGTCAGTCCGTAACAGCAGACTACACAGCACAGACCATTGTTTACATGCTATGTCACAAACTATCCTTAGTAATACCAAAGTATGCCATTTGTGATATTAAGGTTAAACGTATGTCAACTGTCTGTCACAGTTGATGATGCATGTACAACATGTCCGGGAAAAAAGTAACAGTTTTCTCTGAATACTTTCCCCAAATTTAAACGTATTTTTTTACAATTTTTTTCGCACACATTATCCCGATGATACGTTATACAAAAAACATGTAAAATTACTTTGGAAATTCACTTATCACCAACTATTGCTAATGTGATCATGACGGCATCAAAAATGCCACTTTCACATGCAGGTGGCATCTAATTCAGCCTTTGCATTACAAAAGACAAGATAATTGTTCCAAAAAAAATTTGCAGTAAAAATTTGGTAGATTGGAAACATGAAAAAAGTTACTTTATGCCAAAAATATCCAATCTTAGTTCTGCTTTTCGCCAAATTAAGCGTGACCGTCGCGTGTATTATGCAAACGTCACTGTGCAGCAGCGACAGTGTAGTCTCCGCAGCATGCGTTAGCATCGTAGCATTGCACATTTTGATTTGAATAAAGTTTTTGACTAAAGGTTCCATTTATATAGCAAGTTTTGTTAATGTTGTTGACAACTCAAGCAGCTACGAGATAACAAGATTATATTTTTGTATTTTTTTTTGTTTTGGTGCAGAGATCCGTAAGAATACAGAAAGTGTTTTATTTTACAAGGTAAAGTGGCAACACTAATTATGCGAGGTGGACTATCGGTAGACTAGCAGTTGCCCATTACTTTTCTGATGTTCCCTAACAAAAATTATAAACGTGTGTTTAAATTTGTTAGTTATTACCCGGAATATTGTCAGCTTTTTCACCTCAGATACAATAAAAATGGCATATTCGCTGATCGTCATGAATTAATTTCGTCAGCACTACATAGTGATATTGCAATACAATGAACAAATTTCTTGGTATTTTAATAAAGTGGATTATTAGGACAACTCTCGCCAAAAATTGTGAAAATATATTTAAATTTTCCAATAATATGTCGAGATTACTGTAGACTTTTTTTCCAGACACGGAGTATTAGTAATGGTAATAAGCAAAGCTAAACATTATGAACTCAAAATATCAGTATGCATTTCGTTTTTAGAAGAACAGTACGCACACAAAGTAAACTTTTTCAACAATGCAGCACACAGTGCAAATTACATAATATCTGCATTTCTTTACTTACTTAAACTTCAAAATGCACTGATCTCTATAAGGGTTTGTTAGCAAGCCAGTGTAAACAGTTAATTCTGATATACATTCTCATTTCTCAGCACTTTAAAGTGTAGCTTAAAAACTGTTTGATATTGCCAATGGTAAACATGAACACTCAGCCTAGTCTGTGCCATTATGCGCCTCTGATTCGTTTGCGACATATGGCGCTATACAAATGTGTTTTGATTGATTGATTGATACATACCAGTCATGTGAAACACAGACTTGAAGCCGAGGCCAAATCGTCCAATTTTCAGCAGGTCAGTTTCCTTTATACTGTCCTGCAGCATGCGTATGCCAGTCCAGTCCTGCTCCGTGAACAGAGCATTGTTGTATGCATACAATGCTGGACCCTGCAGGCATCCATCCCACACATCTCACGGCATAAATACATGGAAACAGTAACGGAGAACGGAATGAAAAAATCATCAGCAAAAAAACACAAAAGGGTATCAGTATCTTTAAGTAATCAAACATTGATAATGAATCACAAACTATGTTATATGGCGGAAGATACATTATGGATACTAACAAGCCCTAAGTGTAGAACTGCACTAACTCAGTCTGCCAGCTACTGTTGCATCTGCACCGACACTCAACACATTTATGTAAGGTCTCAAAACTGAACTCCTTATGTGCAGTTTTCTGTCCCCTAACATCCAGTTCGTTCGTAAACAGTCAAATTTAGTTCTCCAACTTCGCCATTTCGCTCATGTAAGGTGTCCTTGCCATTACGTTCTGACATTATGGCACCCAAAACTCAACTCATAATATCGTACACAAACTTGACACGTGATTAGAAAACATACTGTATGACCCCGATGGCCTACATGTACACCTGCCATGCAATTGAATAATGCATTAGTCAGTCAAAATGTCTCGACAACCAACTAAATGTCTTATGGGTCTTATTCAAATTTTCTGTAACTTATCATTCTGAGGTACTAATGCAACAAACACACAAGACAGATGGACAAATGAGGTGCACAGCACAACAACTAAATGATGCATGGTAAAAAAACAACACAGAAGCAGTCCAAAAATTAATTATAATATTCTACTATTTAGTCATTTAACCAGCCAAAACAGCCAGGTAGAATGGTTTTCAATCCAACACATACAAAGAAAACATCAAGTAGCACATTAACACAGAAAAAGAATACCTTGCAGGCATGTAACACTTAACATAACTGTCACAGAATAGATAAAATGCATACCACAATGCTAGTATGATATAATACATAAATGTATGCAAGCCTATAGCATGCAAGCAAACCTGGAAAGCAGCCATGTCGGGGTGATGCAAGTAACGTTGTCCATAACTATGACGGTCATAGACAAACTTAACTTCAGTAGCACCAGCATCCTCAGCATTCTGTAATAGCTCCTGAACTCACACACACATATATACATTACACAAAACAATTCACACGCCGCTTTGTATTTAGTACAGGCAAAGACAATGACGCTGTATTGACTGAGAACTACCGTCACCTGCATATTTGCCACATTTTTTATGTGAACACATAAATAAAAGATAGACTAACACGTAGAATAGCTTCAGTACACACAGAATTCTACAAAGTAGGAACTTGAAGATAAAAACAATTTAATGCCAATGAAACAATACTAAATTATCATAGTCATAACAGACGTTGGCTAATGTAATATACACAATCCAATCGTCTAAAAGTCAGCTAATGTGAACATGTTTACCGATGAGTGCAAATCATGGATAAAACACTAACATCAAATGGTCTAATAACAATGAATCACTGGAATTCATCAACACTCATAAGCTACTCAATCACACCACATGTGATGTCATCGCATATAGAACAACATTCAGATAGTTAACAGAAATTTACACAAATACCGAAATTAATAGAGGAGTTAACATATGAAATAGTTTGCCAGAGTGAGATGCTAATATGTACTACTAACACACTTAAAGACAGACTAGATAGATTTTGGAAAACTCACGAAATTATTTCCATTTGAAGGTTCAGCTGCATGACACTGGAGGTCAAAGTAAAATGTGTAAACAGAATTTCACTTAATAACCACACAAAATGTTACATACAAAAGAGTCAGGCATAGAGATCAGCGACAGTGTTCTGTCCTCAGATGTTCCATCACTGTCTATGTCTAACTAATATGTACTACTAACACAATTAACTAATTAAAACTGTACCATGTTTAGAAGCATTACTGGAAAAAGCATGCATACAGCACATGAGAATGCACCAACAGACCTTTAAAATCTGTCCATTGTCTGGATACTGGTCAAGAATTGATCTTAGCTGCTTGATCAAACTTGGACGAATAAGCCCGTAGTCTTCCTCGTTAGCTTGAACAACATCAAATACGCAATAAGCAAATATTTACACTCATTTAAAATGACTGATAGGTTAAAACCATTAACCTAGTGCTATGAGCATTTTAGCATATCGATATACCATTTGGAATACCCTACCTTTAGATATTCGCAATTCCCCTTCCATATGTTGATTTTGTCCCCACCTCAAAACATTTATCTACAACCTAGCTTTTAGGCCATCTTACTCCCCACCATACCCCTTGCACCTCAGATTCAGTGGGGTTTTCTCATTGATATTGTGCACAATACAAATTTACTTACTTAACTACTTAGTACTTACTTACTTAACAGCAGTAACAATAACAATAGCAATAACAGCAATAATTAAGCTAATAATGCAACAGTCTCCTATGACTAAAGCTATGTCAAATTCACCCACCCAGTGGACAGATGCATGTGCTTGTACCTCTACCGAGCAGTAACACTAATGCTAATCTGAAAAGCTGAAATGGGCATTAAAGATGTTCCAAATACAAAACAGAGCTAAGGTGTGCACTGTGCAGGTGTACCAGTGGCAATATATCTACGGATGATGCGATAATCTGACAGGGATGTGCACGAGACCTTCTAAGCCAAGATCAGACCCAAGATGCATAGTTCCGAGACCAAGATGAGACCGAGCCATTAGGCATTTTGTCTGAGATGAGTTGAGACGTTTCGAGTCCGAGACAAGACCTAGACATTGCAGCACCCACGACCTTGGCCAAGATGTACTGTGAATACCACTGAGCACCACAGATGCGGATCAATGTCATAAATATTGTTTTAAGGGATCATGCCAGCATGTTGATGTATTTTCCTGTTGCATTTCGGAAACTGAAAATAACAGTAATAGGCTTGCACTTCCAGTCATGGAGACGTGGGTTGCTAAGCTTATTGCAGTTTGCAAGCAATAAGTCTGTAAACTGTACAAATGAATACGAAATGGATAAGTGGTAAGTCAACCATACATATGACTGACTGAGCAAAAGTTTTCATTTTCATTTGCAATGAACCTATTTGCCCCCACCGAGGTCTGCCACCTTGGCGTGGTGGTGGGGCTTATGCACCGATGACCCGGACGATTTTTTAATCTGAAGGAGAGGAGCTAACTAAGAGCAGACCGCCTGATAGGAACAACCATACTACACGTCACCAGTCCCAAGTGGCTGGTGATTTGTTCGGCTTGACAGCCGATGTTTCGGCTTTACAGCCGATCACTGTGACCTTCTGGTTACATCGGGGTTGCGCATTGGGCCGAACTGATATGGCCTCAGCGCTGGGCAGGTGTAACAACCTGCCCACCCCGAAGGTAAGGTAAGGTAAGGTAAAGGAGCCTATTTGCTACAGTAAACAAAAACAGAATAGCTTGCATTTGCAAGTGTCATTTGCCATAAATTAATGTGGACAAAATAGCATGCACAGTCAGTTCACGGAGAGGCATTCATATGCTGATTTCAACTCAGAAACACGGTGCGTATATACTGGTTAGTACTGGAGAACTGAAGCTATGCATGGCAGGCGAGGGCCTGCACAAAACCTCTCAACGAGACAAAATGGTCCGAGAACCGAGATGAGATGCCGAGACTTTTTGGGCCAAGACCGAGAAGAGATCCCAGATGAACTGTTCCGAAACCGAGACGTTGGCAATTTTGCATGAGACGAGATCAAGATGAGACGTTAGTATGTCTCGAGATGGTCTCGAGACCAAGACATCGAGACCAAGATCATATCCCTGCAAGAATAATGGAACTTTCGTACCAAGGTGGAACTTCCATTCCCAGGAATCTTCGTTCCCTGAAACTTTTGTCCCCAAGAGTGAAATTAACATGGAACTTTCGTTCCCAAACTATATGACTATTATTTTATATGGTTTAAACCCCAAACATATAGGCCTACAAGCTTCAGCAAGTCATAATGACGTCTTGTGATCCCTTTAATCAACGAGCAACGTGTGCCGGCATACTTTGATTCCAGCTTCGATTCCTACTCCAGCTAGTTTCACCAGGCCTATAAGCAAAGCTTGTGTGGTGATGACAGCAGCAAATGTGTAGGCCTACAAACTTGTTATCCCTGCTCAACATGTGTGAAGCTACAGGTTAAGCATACGCTAGGTGTGTAAGTATGTAAAAAAAAGTAACTAATGTTTGGGAACGAAAGTTCACCTTTAAAATCACTCACGGGAACGAAAGTTCCAGGGAATGAAGGTTGCTGGGAACGAACGTTCCAGGGAATGAAAGTTCCAAGCAACGAAAGTTCCACCTATGGAAATTTCGTTCCTGGGAACGAAAGTTCTTTCGTACAAAAGTTCCAGTTACCTCCCTGCAATCGAAGGTTGCATATCATCATCTTGTTCGTTTATTGTACAACTTTGACATACTGCAAACTCATATTATTATACAAAAAAGACTGGATTACAGAAAAGAGAGTAAAAATGACATAATACAACCAATGAAATGACTGAAAAAATAGTTACGCCACTAAGAGTAAAAAAAATCCTTTTTCTGACTATTCTCTACACTGGACTCCACCTAACCTCTCCCTAGTGGGCCTAGCAGTAACTTGTATTATAGACCAACAGCTAACTTACTTACTTAGGCCATTTTAAGAATCCCGGATTGATTGATTGGAATGCTTGATATAGTTTCTTGGCGACAGATAAACTGCGCTTACACATATGCGCTATTCACAGCTCAGAGAAGCAGAAATCTGTTACGATCTGGATTATCGCCTCATATTAACACCAACTAATATTAATGAAAATTCAGATGACAGAAATAAAGAATTTTCGAAACTGAAACTACTGTATCATTGTTTATCATAGAACATTTAATTTCGTAAACAGTTATTTACCGATACCTATAATTAGAGAGGCGAGAAATCAAACGTTTATAGGCCTAAAGCGGGGTTTCCAGCCAAACGCAACGCACTCAACGAATTTCCGATTTTCCGAATTTACGAATCAATCAATCAATCAATCAATCAATCGAGGTTTTTTAGTAGCAGAGCTACTTCAAGGTTAATGATGGTCAATCAGTAACTGCAGGTTTAGATGATGATGTCCGGATATGACTTTCTGAAGAGCCAGGTTTTGAGACGTCGGCAGAACGCTGACAGTGACTGAGATGTCGTTATGTCCTCCGGCATAGTGTTCCAGACATCAACGATAGATCGCGTTTCCTTGACTTCGTGTAGTTCATTCATCATTCATCATTCATTCGAGGTTTAATAAAAACTGACAAACTGCTGTTATATATAACAGCAGTTTGTCAGTTTGCCATCATAACCGTCTCATAACCGTCTGTTTCTTGATTCGTGTTATGGTATACCATAACACGAATTAAGAAACAGTGACACGAATCCAGTCAACGTTAATAAAGACTGTCATTGTATCACTGTGCATCATTCTCATGATAAAGTGTTTGTCTTTGATGACTGATGTGCGATCAGGAAGTTGGAAGTAATGGTGGCTTCGTTCACGAAGACTCTAGTGCTGCAATACGTCTTACGATACGATACGATACGATATATTATTTGCACTGGAAAACTGACAGGCAAGCTGCCAGTTTAATCTAGCACATGAACTAAAAGAAAACTAACAATGTTCTAAATGGAACTAAAAAAAGTGAAAAATAAAAATCAATAAACAGACGGTTATGGGAGAGATAAGAGACATAAGACAGTGTCAGAAAGTCTAAAACGGAAGGAAAAACGCTAACTGAAAACTAGAAAAAAACTGAAACAGAAAAAAAGCCGTAATGCAGTCCGGGTATCCGTGAAATCAGTCCGAAGTCTTTTTCGAACTCGCTGTATATCTGCCGTACGAATGGGGGATTTTGTTTTACCTCTGCTTTTCTGATTGTCTGTTTGTCCGTACGCGGCAATTACTATATTACTGGAACTTGCATACGTGGGTTGTCTTGGGTCTGTCTACAGTTATTTCGACGCAGTTCACTGTTGAAATGTGTGTCGCAGCCTGCAATCGCGAAAAATTCACTAAAAACTTCTATTTTAGGGGTTCAAGGTCGTTCAAGGTCATCGACGGTGGCACCCCCGGGAAGTTCGCCAGCAGCGTTTGTTGTGATAAGCAGCAAGTCTGTGTCCATATGCAACCGTTCTCAGGTTAGACGAGCTAATGGCGGTTAAATGGCGATTGCTTAGGGGGTACCTCTCTTTGCTGCCCTCGTTCAAGGGGAATCGCCTCACCCAGCGGCACCAAATTACCTCATTCGAAACTAGAGACTCTAGGCTATCATATGGTGAAGACCCGGAGTCTCTATCTCACCTGGGCTTGAATCGGTGCCGGGTCGTGACGGACGGACGGACGGGCAGAATTACGATAGCTAGTACGCGCTATACGTGCTGTTGCGCGTAAGACTGTTTGCGCTGGCGTCTGAATGCAGACGGCGAGTGTTAAAGACAGTTCGGTAGAGTGTTCCACGTAGACGGACCACCCAGCCGGCCGGCATGTGCGAACGCACGTCTTCCATATGTTGACATCCCGATGCGGCGCGGAGCCCGCCTGTCACGCGCGGGACGGTACAATGCAGTGTAAATATGAAACTGCATCGCGTGTCGTAAAGCGTGGACGACAGATCGATGGCGCTCGGTCGTCCAGCAGCACCCAGTTTGTTGATGCAATTACTGACCAATCACCGACGTATTTATACGTCAGCGACGTACCGACGGCCAACCGACCGGACGGACGATGGATGAATCG